>PVMK01162008.1_pt1 | contig 16685 bp, 15 predicted proteins | sample 1853481 | NCBI WGS metagenome assembly PVMK01 (sample SAMN08533507, study PRJNA380276) | Marine sediment metagenome, whole genome shotgun sequencing project.
GTCTGATGCGGAAAAGGCTATCTCTTTGTGGGCTGAGCGACTCTGGACAACCTTAAGTTACTGGATTGGATAAAAAAGCGTACTCCCAGTTCCTGATTCCCCATAGATTAGGGGGATTGAGGGGGGGGCTGCTTTGAAGAGCTTGAGCTTGCGTAACTGTTCAGCACAAGCAGTCTTTTTTACAAAAATGTCTGTCATCCCCGAATGATTCTATCGGGGATCCATGGTTTTAAAATCTGGATTCCTGATTACATCCTCGGAAATGACAACCTTTTATAATGCTGAATAGTTACGAGCTTACAATAACAAAGGACCTCTCGTTCAACGAGAGGTCCTTTGTTGTTGCAGGTTTTATTTCGACTAGAGTCTTATTGGCTTTGGTAGCAGTGACAGAGACGCAGTTACTGCCGCTCGGCACAATTTGCTGAATGTTCATCGCAGTAAAGTTGTCAGCTGCCGCGAGCAGGCCAACAGGAACCATTTCGTGAATCATCACCTTGCCGCTTGCTGAACCCGTCGGGCTGGTCACCTTAAGTTGACCGCCATCGGCAACGCCAAGCTTGGCGGCATCCTCTGGATTAACAATGATAAGAACTGCCGGTGCCGGTTAATTGTTGGCTGCAGAGAAAGTGGTGATTATGCCAAACTGGAAAGGACATTTACCAACCAGCAGTTGCAGCTCAGCAGCTTCTGGTGTTGTTAATTCGGGGGCTCGCTGCCATCAGACTCTTTTCCACAGGGGTATAGGCCTGCTGCTTGTCGTTAAACTCCATCATCTCTTGCTGAATGGCACTTTCGCTTGGTTCGGGTTTGCCCGTCAGGCGGGCAAAGAGATCGCTCAAAATAGCAAGGTCGGGACGTGATTCACCGGGAGGTGCTACGGCGATTCTCAACTTGTTGACGCGCTGATCAAGTGAGGTGACGCTGCCACGTTTCTCAGCAGTGGCGGCACCAGGCAGGACAACGGTGGCCAGACGAGTCAGATCGCTTGAGAGAATGTCCTGAACAACCAGCAGCTCAAGTTTCTGCAATGCTTTGCGCCAGCGAGCACTTTCCGGGAAGTTCACCAGTGGGTTGGTGCCGGCGAGAAAAAGTGCACGGATGGTACCCTGTTCGATACCAGCCAGAATTCCGGCGGCATCAGCACCATCTTCCGGTAGTGTGGTTTGCCATGCGGTTGAGAACTTCTTCTTGCCCGCGGCATAATCAATCAGACCGGGCAGGAATTCAGGAGCAACCCCGGCATCGATGAGGCCTTGCGTATTGCCTTTGGCGGCCACCGGGAATAGCCCGCCGTGCTCACCATGCAGCGCACCACTGACCAGGGCCAGATTGGCTATGGCGGCAATGCTTGCTTCCGCCTGGGCCGAGCCCATGACGTCACGACCGAAAATAATTGCCACGGAAGCTGCCTGACCGAGATGGTCAGCGGCCTCCTCCAGCCGTGCACGGTTGATACCCGTTGCAGCACAGGCCTTATCGAGATCAAGTCCGCTCAAGTATGTTTCCAGTTCGTCACGATTGGCGACAAAGCTATTGAGGAAATCATTGTCCGCTTGACCCTTGTCAACCAGTAGCTTGGCCAGCGCCCCAGCGAGATATGCCTCGCTACCGGCACGGTACTGCAGAAAACCTTCTGCCTGTTTGACCAGTTTGATCTGGCGTTGGTTGGCGACGATCAAACGGGTGTCGTTTTTGCGGGCAGCGAGCTGTATCTGCCAGTTGAGAGCCGGGGATTCGGAACGCAGGTCAGCACCGAAAACCAGCACTGCTTCTGCCTGACCGATACGATCAATCTGGTTGCTGGCTCCATTCAGTTTGAGCTGCTTATGCAAAACCTTGGTAGCACGCAGACTGCTGAAGCGGGCCTCTGAATCGATATTGTTGCTGCCAAGAGCGACGCGGAACAGTTTTTGGAAAAGATAGTTTTCTTCGTTGGTCAGGTGCGGAGAAGCCAGACCGGCAATTGCTTGTCCGCCTTTTTCTTCGCGTAGACGAGTGAGTTCGGTCACCACTTTATCGAGAGCGGTTTCCCATGAAGTCTCTTGCTGAGCAACCAGAGGTGCCGTCAGGCGCTGGTCGCTGTTCAGGTAGTCGTGACCGAAAAAGCCACCGACGCAGAGGTTGCCGTCATTCACCGTTGTACCGTCTTCAGATGTCACCCGCATGACCTTGCCCTGCTTGCTGTGCATTTCCACTTGGCATTGGGCCGAGCAGAGCGTACAGACTGAAGGAGTCTTGCGCAGTTCCCAGGGACGGGCCTTGAATTTGAAAGGTTTGGAGATCATGGTGCCGGTCGGACAGACCTGCACACAGTTGCCGCAGAACTCGCACTTCTCAAGATCTTTGTCGACAAAGGCTTTGTCACCCTTTTCATTGATGAACAGGGCGCTGGAACCGATGGTCTCATGGCAGGTCTTGACGCATTTTTCGCACATGATGCAACGGTTGGGGACTTGCTGAATCAGTGGCCAGTGGTCAATGGTCGCGGCGTTGACGTCGTCAGCCTCATACGGTTGGCGTACGACATTATGGGAATAGCAGACATCCTGCAGCTCACACTCGCCGCCAGCGTCACAGACCGGGCAATCAAGGGGATGGTTGACCAGCAGGAGTTCAACGATTTGACGTCGGATTGTTGCAAGTCTCTCCGACTGAGTCGTGACGACCATGCCATCGACTGCGCGGGTGTTGCAGGCGGTCATGGTCTTGTCTGCACCATCGACTTCCACCGCACAGATGCGGCAAGCACCGGTCGGTGAAACTTTTTTCAGGTAACAGAGGGTCGGGATCTTGATGCCGATCGTTTCTGCCGCATCGAGAATGGTTGCACCCGATGCTATCTGAACATCTTTGCCGTCGATCTTAAGGTTGATCATCGATTCTGCCTTTTATCGTCAGTTTGTCTGTAAGTGTTAGCTAACTGCCAGCATAGCGACGCGGTAACAGCGTAAGCAACGCTCAGCTTCCCTGACCGCCTGACTTTCCGGCATGGCCAGTTCGATCTCGTCGTAGTTTTCAGCACGTTCGGCACCGTCCACTTTAGGTTGATGCTCACGATGCAGGCCACCGACGATACCAAGGTTTTCTTCCTTGTCGAACACGCCAAGGTTGTTGACAATATCCTCCATGGCATCCTCTTCGTCGAGGTAGACTTTGCCTTCCATGAGGTAGCGATGCATGGCGCGGGCTGCGCGATGACCATGGCCAACCGCCAGAACGACAGTCATGGCACCGTACTCACAGTCACCACCGGCGAAGACACCTTCATCATCGGTCATCATGGTGCCGCCTTTGGTGACGATGCTGTTCCAGCGGGTCTTTTCGATGCCGTAATCACCGTCCTCCAGGTAACTGAGGTCGGGATCCTGGCCGATCGCCGGGATAACCATGTCGCATGGGATGATATATTCGCTGCCGGGAACTTCCACTGGCCGACGACGACCAGAGTCATCGGGTTCACCAAGTTCCATCTTGATAACCTCGACGCCGACCACGGTGTTGTCTTCGACAATCAGGCGGGTCGGGTTGCGCAGGAATTCGAACTGGACGTTTTCTTCTTCGGCGTCATCGACTTCGAAGTATTCAGCCGGCATCTCTTTACGGGTACGGCGGTAGACCAGGATCGAGTCTTCGCAGCCTTCGCGTAAAGCGACACGGACACAGTCGATGGCTGTATTTCCGCCGCCGACGACGATGACACGCTTGGGTGTGACCATGCCTTCGTCCAGAGCGACTTTACGCAGGTAGTGGATACCACCTTCGGAGAAGCCATTGTAGCCTTCGTTTTCACCCTCGACACCCATCGGCTTCGATTTGAAAGCACCGGTGCCGAGGAAGACCGCATCGTACTGTTCTTTGAGCTCGCGCAGGGAGACATCACGACCAAGCTTGACGCCGTATTCAATCTCGACGCCGAGGTCTGAGATGATATCTGCTTCACGCTGCAGCAGCGGGCGTGGCATGCGGTAATCCGGAATGCCGACAGCAACTGTGCCGCCAGGCTCGTTAAGCATGTCGATGATCTTGACCTTGTGCCCTTCCAGCGCCAGGTAATAGGCGCAGGTCAGACCCGCGGGGCCGGCACCGACAACGATGATTTTCTTGCCGGTTGACTCCTTGGCCTTATGAGGCGGTTCCTGAACGTGCAGCAGCTCGTGATCGGCTGCGACGCGCTTGAGCACCATGATACTGATCGGCTCATCGATCAGAGCGCGGCGACAGGCTGTCTCACACGGATGTGGACAGACCCGGCCACAGACTGCCGGGATCGGCATGCGATTGCGAATCGTGCCGAGCGCTTCGTCGTGGCGGTAATCCTTGATTCCCTCAATATAGGCCGGGATATCAATGTGCGCCGGGCAGCGATCCATGCAGGGAGCCGTCAGCTTGTCGCGATAGCTTTTGGCCCGCTTACTCTTGCGCTCACCGCGCAGGAACGCCAGGTAGTCATCACGGAAATATTTAACCGTATCGAGCACCGGCCTGGCTGCGGTCATGCACAAGGTGCACTTGCAGTTATCAAGCAGGTCGCTTAACCCGGTCAAAATGTCCAGATCGTTTTCTTCGCCGTGTCCGGCAAGGATCCGTGCCAGAGTATCCATCATGACCCGCGTCCCACGTTTACCGGGGGTGCATTTGGCACAACAGTACTTCTCCTGAACACGCTTCATATACTCGGCGGCCATGGTAACGATGTCGATATCTTTGTCCAGGACGATGACGCCGTCCCAGCCCATGAAGGCGCCTATGTTGCCTTCTTCAAGATAGTTGCCTGGCAGCTTGAATGCCGCTGCTTCCGGCTCACCACCTTGCCGATTGTCGATCACCTTGCCGCCCCAGCTGGAAAAAACCACTTCAGCCAAGATTTGTACCTCCCATTCAGGTCAGATATTTCGACACAGAGAACCACAACAAAAAAGCGCCTCAGCACTTGTGTATCGCGGTCTGTGTCTTAATGTTTATTCTGCCCACGTTGTATACAGTATGCAGCTAAATACCACAAAGATAGTGAGGGAATCAAGGGAAAATTAAGCTCTGACGGCAGCGTTCATCGCTGTTTTGCAGAAGTCGGAAAAGCATTTTACAGATGAGGACAGAATACGCTTGCAAGCAGACTTGGTCGGTTATTTCTCATGAGTCGTCAGCGTTACGGGAAGTCAGGAAAGGGGGTGGTCACAAAGAACCCCTTAGGCTCTGAGTCCTCCCCGTCAAAATAGAGCCAGGTCTGATCAAAGCTGAAGGTCTTTATGGTCACCGATGGCAGCAGGTAGTAGTCCATTTCAACGCTCATTTCGAAACGCGTTTATTCTCTTCTGATGACTGCAGATAGGCGAGTCTGACATCAGTGATTTGAATATCTTTTGTCAGCGGTACGAAGGTCTTCATGAAATGCTTGCGATGTACAGGCAACAAAAGACTGCCAGCAACGTCGAATTGTTTCCAGCGCATCGCGTCCATGAAGTCATCCCGACTCATCTCGCCAAGCTTGGCATTCTGCTTAAGTTCAAACTTCTGATGAACGCCACATGAAACCAGCATCAGGACTAGGACGAAACAGCACAATCTCTTGCAAAAATTAAAAAACACAGCTTTTCCTTTTCGCAGCTTGCATCTTGCCTCACCTTGGGTAGTCTTAAGCTTCAATAGAGAGTCGAAACCAGACAGGTCGTGCCATGAGCGTCAAAATTGAGATCTACACCAAGGTTTTCTGTTCCTATTCTCAGCGGGCCAAAGAATTGCTGCGCATCAAAGGTATGAGTTTCGTTGAGTATGATATCACCGACGATCAGGTCATGGCAGCAGAAATGCTGAAGCGTAGTCAGCAGCCGACGATCCCGGGGATCTTCATCAATGATGCCCCAATCGGTGGCTGTGCCGAATTATTTGATTTGGATGAAAAGGGCGAACTGGATGCCCTTTTCAAACTAACCTCGTCTAATAATCATATCCCCCGTACTGCCGACTGACAATTGCGGTCATGCATCAGGCTGTGGTGCTGACAGCATTTTCCCTTAAAGCCAGAATAGTTGCGGCGTAGTCATCGGTATTGAATACGGCGCTACCAGCCACCAGCACATCTGCTCCTGCAGCCACCACTTCACGGATGTTATCAATCTTGACGCCGCCATCGACTTCCAGTTCGGTGGCGAGGCCGCGTTGTCTGATGCGTTGGCGCAGGGCGCTGATTTTGTCGAGAGCCGAGGGGATGAAAGATTGACCACCAAAACCGGGATTGACCGACATGACCAGAACCAGATCCAGCTCGTCGAGGATGACGTCAAGGGTCTCCACCGGTGTGGCCGGGTTGAGTGAGACGCCAGCTTTTTTGCCGAGGCTTTTGATTAGCTGTACGGTGCGATGCAGGTGGGGCACCGCTTCCTGGTGGACGGTGATGATGTCGGCACCTGCCTTGGCGAATTCGGCAATGTAGAGATCCGGGTTCTCAATCATCAGGTGGACGTCGAGCGGCTTGTCGGTGACCTTGCGCAAGGCAGCGACGACCAGCGGACCGATGGTGATGTTCGGCACGAAGTGACCATCCATGACATCAACGTGAATGTAGTCGGCACCAGCGCGGTCAACGGCCTGGATATCTTCACCCAATCGGGAAAAGTCAGCAGAAAGAATCGAGGGGGCTATTTTGATCATGTGGAACTCCCAAAAGATAAGGGTCGTCTTTCAACACAGTCTGAACTATTGGAAAAAAGGTCTGTCATCCCGAATGATTCTATCGGGGCTCCATTGCTTTAAAGTCTGGATTCCCGATTACACCCTCGGGAATGACAGCTTAATATATTGTGCTGAACAGTTATAGACAAACAACAGAACCTTTATAACCTATTTGAAATTAGTTTGACCAGCTTTCACAAATCTGGCTGCGAAAAAAGCATCCATACCATCGTGATGATGCGGCAAGGTGCGTACAGAGCCGTTGTCGGTGGTCAGCTCCTGCCATGTTGTTGGCAGAAGCGTGCGAAAATCCTCCTGCATAAAGTCCTTATGAGTGGCGAGAAAATTATGCACAATGGCATCTGTTTCTGCCGCGGTGAAGGTACAGACCGAGTAGAGCAGATGACCACCAGGGCGTAGTAGAGGTGCCACCTGTTTGAGAATCGTGCGTTGTAGCTCGACCAATTCTTTGATGTCGGCTGGCCTTCGGCTCCAGCGACTCTCGGGGTTGCGACGCAGCACGCCCAGACCGCTGCACGGGGCATCAACGAGAATCCGGTCAAAGCTCTCAGGTTCAAGAAAATCTGGCGTCTCGGTAAGATCCCAACAGCGTGCCTCAATATTCTGACAACCGATCCGCTCGGCTCCCTGGTTAATCAATTCGACCCGTTGAGGATATTTATCCAGGGCCGTGATGCTGGCTTGATTGTCGGTCAGGGCGGCAATATGTGTGGTTTTGCCGCCGGGAGCGGCGCAGGCATCAAGAATTTTATCGCCAGGCTGGGGATCAAGGAGATGAGCAATCAGCATACTCGCTTCATCCTGCACCTGATACCAGCCATCACGATCTCCGGGCAGTGGTTGCGGTGCGCGTTTTTCAACAATGATCCCTTCATCGGTATAGTGGCAAGCTCTGGCACTGTGTCCGGCTTCGGTCAGTGCGGCAAGCAAGGTTTCGCGATCCGTTTTCAGGGTATTGGTTCGCAAGGTCTGTGGCGCTGCTGCGGTCATGGCTTCGGCCAGAGCCTGGGATTCGACATTGGGAAACTGACGCAGCAACTCTTTGGCCAGCCAGTTTGGCAGGCTGCAGACATGCTTGAGGTAGTCTCGAAGGTTGTCCGGCGTCGGCCAGACAATGGTGGCGTGTTCGCGTTCAAGGGTGCGCAGGGTGCCGTTGACCAGTCCTGCAACTCGACTCATGCCAACCTGATGGGCCAGTTCGACGGTGGCGTGCACTGCTGCGTGCGGTGGAATACGGTCAAGTTCCAGCAATTGGTAGGCGCCAAGGCGTAGCAGAAGCAGTGTGTCGGCTTCGAGGCGCTGCAGAGATTGACGGGAGAATTGCTCGAGCGCAAAGTCGACTCGGCCACGCAAGCGCAGTATCCCATAAACCAGTTCCGTTAGCAGCCCTCGTTCGCGCGGGTCCATGCCTGGATGACGTTGGAGGTAATTATCGAGCAGCCGATCAGCATAGCTACCCTGTTCGACCCGCTGTAAAATTTTGAATGCCCCGTAGCGGGCGTCCAGAGGATTGGGTTGTTCGTCTTTACGAGTCATCTTATGCGGCGCCGATGCGATCTTCTTCTCCCAGCGACATTTCTGGTTCAAGGTTGCAGCCGCGCAGAAAATCACCCGCTGCCAGGCGTTTGCGACCGGCGAGTTGTAGCTCTTTAATCAGCAGCGTGCCGCTGCCACAAGCGATGAGTACGCCATCCTTGTCAGCTGATACAACGCGACCAGGTTTGCCACCATCCGCCGTTGTCGGGCTGGTTTTGGCCAGTTTGAGCAGCTCGCCATCGAGGGAGGTGTAGGCGCCCGGCCAGGGGTCGAGGCCGCGCACATGATTGTGAATGTCTTTGGCCGAGCGAGTCCAGTCGATACGACCATCTTCTTTTTTCATCATCGATGCGTAAGTGCTTTGCTCATCGTCCTGAACATCTCTCTGTAGAGTACCGTCACAGAGTTGCTGCAGCGTCTCTTCCATGGTTTCGCGACCAAGGCCAGCCAGACGATCATGGAGTTCGCCCGCTGTTTCCTGCGGGCCAATCGACAGGCTCTTTTTAATCAGCATGTCGCCGGTGTCGAGACCGACATCCATATACATGGTGGTGATCCCGGTTTCCGTCTCACCGTCGATGATGGCCTTGTTGATCGGCGCCGCACCGCGGTACTTGGGAAGCAGCGAGGCATGCACGTTAATGCAGCCATGGCGGGGAATATCAAGTACGCTCTTCGGCAGAATTTGACCATAGGCAACCACCACAATCAGGTCGGGGGCCAAGGTCTCCAGTTCGGCGACGGCCTCGGGCTGGCGCAGCTTGAGAGGTTGGTAGACAGGGATGTCATGCTTCAGGGCCAGCTCCTTGACCGGTGGTGCCGCCAATTGCTTGCCGCGGCCTTTGGGTCGATCGGGCTGGGTATAAACGCCGACCAGATTGCAGCCAGCATCAATTAAGCCCTGCAAGGTCTGCAGGGCAAAGTCCGGTGTTCCCATGAAAACGGTACGTAGTTCCTGTGGCATCATTACATCTGCTCCGTCATATGTTCCTGAATTTTCTTCCACTTTTTACGAAAGATACTGCGTTTGAGCGGTGAGAGATGGTCGACAAAGAGGATGCCGTCAAGGTGGTCGATCTCGTGCTGACAGGCAATCGCCGTCAGGCCGCCGGTCTCAATGATGCGGGTCTGCTCATCGAGATCTTGAAAACGAACTTTGACTTTCTCGCTGCGGTTGACCTTGGCATAGTATTCCGGGACCGAGAGGCAGCCCTCTTCTTCGCAGCTTTCACCCTCACGATCAATAATCTCCGGGTTGACCAAAACCAGTAACTGCGCCTCTTCATCGCGCGACGAACAGTCGATCACGGTCAGGCGTTTGCTGATACCGATCTGCGGTGCCGCCAGACCGATGCCCGGAGCAGCATACATGGTCTCGGCCATATCATGGGCCAGTTGGCGCAATGACTCATCAAAGTCGGTGACCGGCGCAGCGACCTTTTTCAGCACCGGATCGGGATAGTGGCGTATTTTAAGTTTAGCCATAATTTGTGCCTGTTGAGAGAGACGTTGTATTTCTAATTGAGAAGGGCCCGGCCACCAGCAGTAGCAAGGCCTTATCTATTGCTGACATCTCAATGATAGATGTGGTTTTCGGTGCAAGTCAACCTTCGCTTTTCTCCTCCGCTTTTCCTGTTGCCAGCATGAGCCTTGCATAATGAGATCTTTTTATGGTATCTCAACCTTTCTGATTTTATTTAATTGTCATCTTTATGACATGTTTTGAAATTCTTTTGTCATGTTTGCAATAACAAGGAGGGGGCAATGTCCTGCATCAAGGACTGGCCCGTGGCCGACCGGCCGCGGGAAAAACTTCTATCTACAGGTCCAGAAACACTCAGTGATACCGAACTGCTGGCGTTGATTCTACGCACCGGCCATGCTGGCAATGGCACCACTGCACTTGATCTTTCCCGTCAATTGCTGACGAGGTTCGGTTCTCTGCGCGCCATGACGTCGGCAGCGGTTGCCGAGCTCTGTGATGTGCCAGGTATCGGTCCCGCCAAGGCGGCAGAAATTCTTGCCGTCGGTGAACTGGCCCGTCGGTTTGCTGCCAACCCCCTCGCTCCAGGAAGCCGTTTTACCAGCTCCCGAGAAGTCTTTGAGCATTTCCACGAGCGTCTTCGTGATCGGAAAAAAGAAGTCTTCCTGACCCTGCTGCTCGACAGCAAAAATCGGGTCCTGCGTGAAATTCAGATCTCCGAAGGCAGCCTCAATGCCAGTATCGTCCACCCCCGGGAAGTCTTTCAGCCGGTGATTCGCGAGTCCGCTGCGGCAGTTCTCTTTGTGCACAACCATCCATCCGGTGATCCGGAGCCGAGTCGTGAGGATCTGGAATTAACCACCCGCCTGCGCGATGCCGGAGCGCTCATGGGCGTGCGGGTGCTTGATCATATCATTATCGGCAGCGGTCGTTATGTCAGCCTGGCGGATCAGGGTCACTTTGGGTGAGCCGGGGGTCATGTTTTTATCTTTTTGTTAACAGTCCAAATTGTGCAGAATAGTTACTTATTGTTTTTATGAGCTTTTATCTGGAGGGGCAATGTCAATGCATCAAGGAAGCAGGGAGAAAGGCTTTACGCTGGTTGAAGTGATGGTATCGCTGATGATTTTCCTGATTACCAGCATGGGGCTTTTGCCTCTGTTGATGAGCAATCTACAGGTTAATCATGGCAACAGCCTGCATATGCAGGCACAGCGTTTAGCTGGTGAGATGATGGCGGAACTGCAGGTGCTTGATTATGCTGGCTTGGCGACCGTTGCAGAGGAGCCTTTGCTGGTTGCCGGTGTTGAGATTCAGCAGCAGATCGAAGCAAACGTGCCGCAGCATGATCTGAGCAGAATCACAGTTACCGCGAACTGGCAGCAACAGGGAAAAACTCATCGTTATCAGTTGCAAACGATCCGTTCGGCACCATGAAAAAAGGCGTCTGTGCAGGGGTAACCCTGGTTGAACTACTGGTCGCTATGACGGTTGCTTCCATCATTGGCACCATGATCTTGCAGATGGTGATTGATTTTCAGTCACGTATTTTGATTGAAATAAGTCGTAATGATTTGCAGGATCGAGCCGAACGTCTGATCCGTTTCCTGGCCAGCGATATCCGTGATGCCGCCTTTCTGCTCGGCCCGGTGCCACAGGTGGCGGGTGGTACGTCACTGGCTCTGGTGCATGATAGCTTGACCGGTGACCCGATGGAATCCCTGCCCTTTTCGATCCTCGCCGATGACCACAGCGATGACGATGATCGTCTGACAATCGTCAAGGCTGTTTCCTTTGCCCCAACCCTGCGCCTGGCACAACCGGTCATTGCCGGTGAGGCCGATTTGGTCTTGACTCGTCGCCCCAATCGCAGCCCCGGATCGACCCGAGAACTGCAACCTGGTCCGGAGGCGATTAATCATCTGGTGCTCGCCAGTCATCGCCTCTGCTATGCCGTACAGCTTGCAGGTCAGTCGTTGCAATTGGCTCAGCCTCTGGTTGAGAATATCCCGGTCGGTACAGAAGTCCTGGGCGTGCGGGCTTATTCCTATCAACTTGATCCTTTCACTACCAGCAACCGTTTGCGGCGAGACGATTTTACCAGTCGGGCCATTCTGGACGATGCCGTCGATGGCATGCAGTTCGAATATCTGCTTGGCGATGGCTCTCTAACTCATCAACCAGCAAGGCCGCAGGATGTTCGTGGTGTGCGTATCAGCCTGCTGGTTCGGGACCTGCGGGCTGATCGAAATTACACCAACGAAACCGTCTATAAACTGGGTAACCGCAGCTACGGTCCTTTCCGGGATCATTATCGGCGCAGCCTGGTCTCAGAACTGGTCGAGGTGAAAAATCATGGCCTGTGATGTGAGAAACAAGGCCTGCGAGGTGAGAATTAAGGCCCGTAGTGAGCGGGGTATGGCACTGGTCAGCGTGGTGCTGATGTTGACAGTGCTGGTGATCCTGGCCCATGTTCTCACCGAAAAAGTTTGGCAGTCAACCCGTCAAACAGCAGATGCCGCCAATCGCAAACAACTTTTCTGGGCGGCGCAGGCTGGTATTGAATCAGCGCGACAGCGACTGACCGTTGGCTATGTCAGCTCCGCAGGTTGGCAAAACTTTCTGACAGCTACCACGTTGCTGAGATATCCGGCAGCGCCTGCCTGGACGACCGAGATTAACCGTTTGCCTGTTGAGATTTACCTGCGAGACAACCCGGATGGTGACGGCGATGTGCACAGTGATAACGACCTGAAAGTTTTCGTGCTGGCGCGGGCTCGGGGGAGGCGCGGAACAGAGGCCATGATTGAAAGTCTCTGTGGCTTCGATTTGTCGGCGGTTGACAGCAATGACCAGCAATCTGGCCAGCCTGTGACCGGGACGGATCTATCCAGTCAGCCGGTCAACGCTTATGGTATTACCGATTGAGCTGGGAATGCACACACTGAATTGGATATGTAATATTGGGAGGGGAAAAATGAATCGATACCGAAAGCTGGCGCGGGTATTCATCAGCTTCAGCCTCTGGTTGACACTCTGTGCACCGGTCCTGGCGAGTGAGCTGCAGCAGGAATATGTGACAACTACCCCGGTGCTTACCGATGGTGTCCTTTATGTTGCCAGTTCGATCTACCCCTGGCATCGTGGTCATTTACGGGCCATCGATATTTTTGAGACCTTTCCGGTCACTCTCTGGGATGCTGCAGAAAGAATGCCGCTTGCTGGAATCGGCGACAACCCAGGTGACCAGACAAGCAGCGATCCACCTGCCATTATTCAAGTCGATAATCAGTACCGCAGTCTTTTTACCAATCTTGCTGATAGTTTGCTGCCTCTGACTGTCGGGCAGGTGGGAAATTTACTACCTGCACTGGGCGTCGCTTCTACAATAGAGGCAGAGGTCCTGTTGCACGCTGTGCGTGGTCGACGTGGTGGCTCGCCGGAGCAGGTTGCTGGCACTGACGAGAACCCGCAGCGGCTCTGGAGTATCAGCCGGTCTTCGCCGGTTCTGGTGGGTCGCAGCTCGTTCAGTGCCGCGCAGGAGCAACGCGATCGGATCCTTTATGTTGGTGCCGGGGATGGCATGTTGCATGCGTTCTTTGTCAGTCGCAGGGATAGCACGACAGGAACTTACCTGATTAATGACCCCGATGGTGGCAGAGAATTGTGGGCATATCTGCCAGGTAGTTTCCTCCCATATCTCAAGAACCAGCCACTGGACGATTCTCTTGGTGAGCTTGCCGTGCATCTCGATGGCTCACCGGTGGTCAGGGAGCTGTTCCTCGACCTTGATGGTGATGGTCGTCGCGACTGGCACACTCTGCTGGTGGCAACCGGAACTATTGTAAAGGGACGCCGCAGCTGCCTTTTTGTCATAGATATCAGCAACCCTTATCAGCCAGAACTGCTTTGGGAAAAGCTGTTGCCGGGGGACGCTGTCGGTCGAACCCGTGGTGTTACCTTTGGCGACTGTGGCACCGCTTCAGGTTCGTCAAGTTGTCTTTATCTTACGGCAGACTTTGCCGCAGGGGGTGATGCCGGGCTTCACGCTCTCGCCGTAGAGTTGGCAACCGGAGAGAAGCTCTGGCAGTTTTCAGTACCTTACTCGGCATCAGGAGTTGTGGCCGAGGCCACTCCGGCAGTACCGGCGCTGATGGATGTCAACGGGGATGGGAGGCGAGATGCGCTGGTGTTCGGTGATCTGGTTGGACAGCTCTGGGCACTGGACCTTAAAGATGGTCACGCCTATGGCGATGCGCCGATTTATGTCGTGCCGGGTGGTGTCGCAGAGCCGATAGGTGCCGGGGTTGCAGTTCAGGACCAGGTGATCACATTCGGTACAGGCGGTGTTGAGCATTCTTCCGATCATTATCAGTATGCTGTTTATGCCGTGGAAGTTATGGCCGATGGCAGCCGTCTACGTTGGAGATATCCACTGGCGATGGGCGAAAAGATCTGGGAAACGCCTACTGTGGATGCCTCTGGCAATGTGCTTTTTGGTACAGCGGTCGATTATCTCTCTTTGGCCAAGGCCGGTGAACAGCCGACCACAGGTCGAATCGTCGCTCTCAAGGCAGATGGTGAGGAAGAGATCAGTCATGATGCTGAAGCGGCAACTCTGGGGCGGGTGGTAACAGCACCAGGGGTCACTGTTTCAGTCGCTTTGACTGGTGAAGTGACTCAGTTCGGTACTGCCAATCGCTTGGATAGTCCAGTTGCCAACCCCGGCTCGGTCAAGATCTTGTCGTGGCGGCAATTATGATTTGTACAGGGAAGGTTAGTGGCAAAAGGATAAAGCTCGCACACCGCTCGCGCGGCTTTACCTTGTTGGAACTGCTGCTGGTGATGGCAATGGTCGGTATCCTGACCTGTGTGGCGACCTGGGGCGGAAGTCATCTTGTCCGTGGTTGGCAACTCAAACGGGCGGGGCATCAGTTGCTAGAAGATCTCAAGGCGGTACAAGCGCGAGCCGAGATGTCCGGCAGTCTGAGCATGGATAACGGATCTCTGGTCATGCAGCGAACTTTTCTGGCCTTTGATGCTGATGCGCGAAGCTATGTGGCTTATGCCTGGCAGGATCGTGATAGTGACGGCGTTGCCGAGGCAGGCGAATCGGTGCAACTCTGGCAGAAAAGTCTGCCGCCCGGAGTTTCATTCGGTTGGTCATCCGGCATTGATCGCCGTGCATGCAGCAATGTTGCCGGTGCGCCGACGAGTGCAATCTCCTTCTCCAGTCCCGCTTATGCACCGTGTGATGATCGGCCTTGCATCAAGTTTGATCAGCACGGTTTCAGTGTTATGGGGCCAGGAGCTGTTTACCTCTCTGAGGGTGAACAGTCGCTGGCAATTACCGGGACGCGGCCGGGACATTTTACTATGTGTGAGTGGGGTGGGGAGCGGTGGCGCTAAGGATTGCCCACACAAACTTGCCACTCACATCCTGTCATGCTAAAGTGCTTAAGTATCTACAAGGCCGGGGTTTTCCCGGCTTTTTCTTTCGATCAAGCAAGCAATTATGATGCAAGCCCACCTACAACAAAAACCAGAACTCCTCGCCCCTGCCGGTAGCCTCGAAGCTTTTTTCGCGGCGATGGAATTTGGCGCCGATGCGGTTTACGTGGGCCTCAAAGAATTCTCTGCCCGGGCCAAAGCCAAGAACGTCAATCGAGATGAGCTGGAGCGTATGATTGGCTATGCTCACGCGCGGCAACGCAAAGTCTTTCTGACCCTCAACACATTGGTGAAAGAGAAAGAACTTTCGCATCTGATTGACGTACTGGCCGCTGTTGAGGCCATGGGTATCGATGCTGTAATCCTTCAGGATATGGGTGTCTGGCGCCTGGTCAAGCGGCATTTTCCTGGCTTGGAGATGCATGCTTCGACGCAGTTGACCATTCATAATGCCGCCGGAGTACGTATGGCCGAGCGCCTCGGTTTCTCCCGTGCCGTGCTTGCCCGTGAACTGAGCCTTGAGGAAATCGCGGTAATTAAGCGCGAGACGAGTCTCGATCTCGAACACTTTATCCATGGTGCCCACTGTTTCTCCTTCTCCGGCCAGTGCAGTTTCTCCTCCTGGCTTGGCGGCATGAGTGGAAATCGCGGACGTTGCGCCCAACCCTGCCGGCGGCGCTATCATCATAAAGGCAAAGACGGTTACTACTTTTCGCCCAACGATCTCTCGGCTATTGATCTCCTGCCGGAACTAGCGGCGGCTGGGATTATGAGCTTCAAGATCGAGGGGCGCATGAAGAGCGCCGAATACGTGGCCAACGTCATTCAGGCGTACCGCACCGTTCTCGATGCTTCGAATCGGGATCGTGGCGCGGCAATTGATAAGGCTAAAGAACTGCTCAAAGAATCGTTTGGTCGCCAGCCGACCCGTGGTTTTCTGCCGGGCAATGTTCCCACCGATATGGTCAACCCCGGTGTCCACGGTGCTACCGGTCGACTGATTGGCACTGTCGAGCGTTGCGAGGGTGGGCTGCTCTCTTTTGTGTCCCGCGATCCGGTGCATTTGGGAGATCGCCTGCGAATACAGCCAGCCACCGACAAGCCGGGTACGGCGTTTACGATTCGTGACCTGCGGCTTGCCAACAAACCGGTTAACCGGGCCAACGCAGGCCAACGCGTTGCGGTTGGTTCTCCACCGGAGAAAAGCTTTCGCGCCGGTGACCGGGTTTACAAAGTTTCTTCAGGTAGGGCTTTCAACCTGAGTCAATCTGCCTGTCGCAAGCGCCTCGAGAGTGTCTCTCCCGGAGAGGCTGTGGTCGATCTCACCTTTGCCATGCCGACGTCCGAGCGAATCGAATTGAACGCAGCCTGTCAAGGTCTGTCGCTAACTCGCCACTATACGGTTGAATCGTTTCCCGCAAAGGAACGGCCGCTGTCGCACGAGGTTCTGGCCAAAGTCTTTGGTAAAACCGGTCAGCTGCCACTGGCGCTGGGACGTCTCGAATGTGGTCCCCTGCCAGCT
>PVMK01131224.1_pt1 | contig 16684 bp, 20 predicted proteins | sample 1853481 | NCBI WGS metagenome assembly PVMK01 (sample SAMN08533507, study PRJNA380276) | Marine sediment metagenome, whole genome shotgun sequencing project.
CAGTGCTTCTTCCTCGTGGAGCATGTGGTTTTCGAAGTCTGCGGCCATCTTATCCAATAATTCGTAGAGTTCACCAAGGCGGCTGTCGCTGTTGCCGTGTGCCTGAACGACCCGTTTGAGCAATGCGCCGATCACGGGCAATGTCTCACGCAGGTAAGCGTGGTGCTCAGTCTCAATATTCTCGACCACCTGGGTCAGTGTCATGCCATTCAGTTCACTGATATCAATAGTGGAGGGCACTTCAGTGGCCCACGCTTTTTCGAGCGGGCCCAGTATAAAGAGTGGGTTCAGGCCGAAAGTACCGCATAACTCGTCTATGGTTACTTCCGGGTTATCCCCTGCATGAAAAATGCCCGTCGATAGGAGGGCTTTCATCATGGCCTGGCTCTCTGCCTGTATTTCAGCGATCCTGGTTTCTGAAGTTAATTCAAGCAATCCAATCTCCTCGTCGGTCGCCAATGTGCGACATGTGCAGCAATCAGGGTGTCACAGGATGCCCTGATCGAATATACGAATATGTACGAAGGTATGATGGGGTTTGCCGCACTGCGAGATGGGCTGATATCTGTAATCTGGCGCCATTTCCTGTCCCAATTTGCCTTACAAATCCCGGCACTAATCCCGGCACTAATCCTTTATAAATAAGTGTCTTAGGCCCTGCGGCCCAGTATATGAACCGGGGCATGCCGGGTGCCTGATGGGTGAGTATATGCGTCCGGCGCGAGTTGGATGCAGTACGCATTTACCGGGGCAGCAGGCATTACAGCCACCTATATATAATGTGTGTTCTCTATCTGCAGTAGGGAAGCAGGTAGCTCAGGCCGGTAACTCGGCAACCAGTTCTTCTCTGCTGCAACACGAGTGTCAGCCGTGTGTGTGATTTATGCTTCGCTATGTGCACAAATACAATTTCATTGTTTTACACGCAATTTGATGCAGAAAATTCTTTAACCGTAACATTGCCGGCCTGTACCTATTACCGGGAACAGGTGTTAAGCGGTGAATACCGGGTATATGTCCAGCTATTGATGGAAAAACGTCGCCCCCCGATGGTGGATGCGGGTGACTATTTCTGGGGTAGCACGCAGCAGGCTTTCTCGTTGCCATTCGTGGGCGAAACACACACGGGTGATACGCAACCGCTGGAAATTACTTTGTGGCCGGTCATTAATCAGGTGCAACCTTAGTGTTTTAGTATCGAGCCCGGATTATTTCAATGGAATGGGGTCAGAGTAAAAATTGGTCCGGCAAGTGTTGTCAGGCGCTGAGATTGCCCAGTTTTTACTCTGACCCCATTTATTGACCCCATTTATGAGTAGATACTGTAGTGGGCAGACCCTGAGTCCTGAGCGAGTTGCGACTAAAGTGCACGTCCTGCACGACCCCATTTATTGAAAAATCCCATTCAAAGGCGAACCATTCTCTCAATGAATAAATCCTTTACAGAAGACAAAGTGCGACTGGATAAATGGCTTTGGGCTGCACGCTTTTTCAAGACGCGCCGCCTGGCCAAAGAAGCCGGGTTGCGTAACTGGGTAACCGCTGATAGCGCGCTTCGCGTCGCGCTACAGTCACAGGTATTAGGTGTCTAGTTGAAATATCTTTATCTACTCGCAAATAGCATACTTTTTCTTGCGGCCCTGTATATGTTCACTGGCATGTCTGACCCAGGTCAATTGGGTGATTTCATTTTTTACATGGGATACGTGATTTTGCCATATTGCCTCCCACTGTATGCCTCAATCAGGTATTTACGCGGAGTCAGTAAGCAGGCAACGTGGCCTGTAGCGGGGGTTGTTGCAGGTTTTTTGGCCTGTGTATTCTATGCAGGTACATTTATTTACGATGTTCCCGAAGATGGTCTGGACTTGATTCTGAACATCATGCCTATTTATCACCTGGTTGGATTCATAATGGCTGGTGGAGTGGCCTCTTATATAATTAATAAGAGCCACCTGGATGATTACTCTATTTAACTTTGCCTGGATTAGAATTGAAAAAGGTGCCGGTGGTAACTCCGTAACTTGCCAAGTTATTATGGAATTCACACTGGCACTATTTTTTTCCAGCTTTTTTATTCAGGCACTTACAATTATAGAGACAGTATATTTCGCGCGTAAAGAGTGCTGGCTGGTTAGTTTAAACTCGGGTATGTCTGCAGGAGGCAGAATATTATGAGTGAACTAATTTCAGCCGCGATGTCGCAACTAAGATCAACCTTGCGCCAGGTTCTGCTGATTCATCTTATCTATACCAGCCTGAGCATCATTATAAAAGGCGAACCATCCTCTCAATGATTAAATCCTTTACAGAAGACAAAGTGCGGCTGGATAAATGGCTTTGGGCTGCACGCTTTTTCAAGACGCGCCGCCTGGCCAAAGAAGCGATTGATGGCGGTAAAGTTCACTGCGCAGGTCAGCGTGTTAAGGCGGCTAAAGAAATTGTTGTGGGCGAGATGCTCACAATTCGTCAGGGTATCGATGAAAAAGATGTGCGGGTGACGGCGCTTAGTGATCAGCGTCGTGGGGCGCCTGAGGCGGCACTACTCTATGAGGAAACGGCAGCCAGTAAAGCGCTACGTGACAAGCGCGCAGCAGATCGTAAGGCCGGGTCAGGCGGATTTGTACCGAGCGACCATAAGCCCAGTAAAAAAGAGCGACGGCAGATTCATAAATTTCAGAATATTAATCAGTCTACTGAAGACTGACCCAGGTTCACGTGGGAATCTGCTTGCAGCTATTCTTATTAATCCTGCCATTGTTCACAGTGTTTTCACTCTCATCTCACGATGCTTTATACTGGATTGGCCCTTGAAATTGCATGGCGACTGCCGATAGCAACACGCATTACAAATATGAATTCCACCCGTTAATGACCAGCATCACATGTGTTAAGCGCACTTATATACAGGGAACAGGTTGCATGATTAGCTCTACAAAGATGGGTGGGCTGAAACATGAGTATTTAGGGCTGCGGTTCCAGGCTCTCGCATTGAGCCTCACTTTGGCGATTGCCAGTCAGGCTGCGATTGCTGATGACCAGGACGATGTCACCAAGGCCCTTGACTCAACGGCAACGCAATGGTCATTCCAGTTTGCTTATCAAAGCATGCCCAGCTATCACAATGACACGTTATCGGATGGCAGCACCCGGACAGATGGTTTTGATAACTACTGGCAGGCACGGATAGTCGCGCCCTTGGTGTTCGATAGCTGGACTATGCTGCCACGTATTACTTTGCGTCATTACGAAAGGCCGGACGGCAAGAGCGGTCTCGGTAATACTGAGGTGTTCGGGTTGATCATTCCCAAAAGCTGGGACTGGGGCAGTGGTCGCATGGGTTTGGGTCCACTTGTGACTTTGCCCGGCAACGAAGATGTTGCCAAAGATGAGTGGGGCTATGGTGTTGCAGGCGCACTGGTCAATTCGACAGGTAAATGGTTTTACGGCGTATTGCTTACCCAGTCGTGGCGAGCCGTAGACCCGAACCTGCAGCCCATACCCGGTAGCGAAAGTGACACCAATCCGCTGGGCATTGCACCGTTTCTTAATTATCAGATCGGCCAGGGCTGGTACGTTGGCAATGGTGACATGACGATCCAGTACGACTGGGATTCTAAAGAATGGTATGTGCCGATCGGCGTCAGGCTCGGCAAAGTGCTGCCCGCCAAGAGCAAGAAAGGCAGCTGGAATTTATATGCCGAATATCAGACCAGCCTGGTCTACGACAACTGGCCGGGCGCCGCGGTGGAAACCAGTATTCGCCTGAACGTTACCCGGACTATACCGGCGAGCTTTTAGGAGCATTCCATATTCGGATATCGGTTTGAGGAATGAACATGACTAAGGTGACTACGGAACCCAATGTGAATTCGTATCGGCAGAAATATGCATACACGTCACCAATTCAGTCTGAACCTCAATAAGCTGGAAAATCAATGACCGTTGCACATGCGTAACAGTCCGAAATTTGAATTGGAGAAAGCCACCCGATGTATGCCGGGTGATTTTTCTTTCACAGTCTTACTGGTTGTTCTGACCTGTAGCATCAGCGCTAATGCACAGGAACTTGAACCCCGCACCTATAACAACACACCAACTGACATCAACCTGTTCACAATCGGTTACGCCTATTCATCAGGCAACGTATTGCTGGACCCGACTCTGCCAATCGAAGACCTTGATGGTAAGCTCAATATTATGATGACGGGGTATGCCCGTACCTTTGGTTTGCTGGGTAAGAATGCCAAGTTCAAAACCTTTGTGCCGTATGCATTCGGTGACTGGAAAGGGCACCCTCGATGAAGTTCCGGCCGAACGCGACGCGCAGGGTTTTGGTGACATACGCCTCAAGCTTGAGTGGAATTTCTATGGTGCTCCGGCACTGAATGCCGAAGAGATTCGCACCTGGCAACAGAAAACCATTGTTGGTGGCAGCGTGCTGCTGGTCACGCCGACCAGCGATTACAACAGTGACAAACTGCTTAACCTGGGCTCAAACCGCTGGGCAGTGCGGCCAGAAATTGGTGTGTCGCGGAGGTTTGACAAATGGACGCTGGAGCTGGTGGCCAATGTCTGGTTGTTTGGCGATAACGACAATTTTTTCGGTGGTAGCAGCCTCGAACAGGACCCACTGTATGTGGCTAAAGGGCATGCTATCTATACCTTTAGGCCTGGTTTCTGGTTAGGTCTGGGGATTGGCATCGGACGTGGGGGGGCAGTCTGAGGTCGATGGCGTGTCACGGGCAACTGAACAGGAAAACTTTCGCTATGCTCTTCATGCTGCGTATCCGATTAATAAGCAGCATGGCATCAGCGCCAGTTACGCATCGGCCAAGAACAATGGCGCTGGTACCGAGTTCGACGCATTCGCGGTGCGTTACTCATATGCCTGGGGTGCGCTGTAGCCAGGGTCCGACACTAATGTTCTTCTAATGTTTCTGGCACCGCAGAAGATTAAACCCTGATTAATGACATGCGTCTTAAACGGCCTACACTTAATATATAAGGTGTTCACTATTAACTAAAGGTCAAGCCTGATGCATATCGGTGTTCCAAAGGAAATTAAGGTTCTGGAAAGCAGGGTGGGCCTGAACCCGGAAAGTGTTCGGTCGCTGACCGGGGCTGGCCACGAGGTTTTGGTCGAGACCCGGGCTGGTGTCGGCAGCGGTTGTCCGGATGCCGACTACGTCGATGCCGGGGCGCAAATAGTAACGGGTGCAGTAGATGTGTTTGCCCAGGCAGAACTTATCATCAAGGTTAAAGAACCGCAGTTGTCGGAATGTAAGTTGCTTGGGCCGCAACATGTTCTGTTTACCTATTTGCACCTGGCCGCTGTGCCGGACATCGCCCGGGCGCTGTGTCAGTCGGGTTGCACGGCAATTGCCTATGAAACCGTGACCGCGCCGACGGGCGGTTTGCCCTTACTAAAACCGATGAGCGCTGTTGCGGGCCGGCTGGCAGTTCAGGCTGGTGCGACTGCGTTACAGAAGAGTCAGGGTGGCAGCGGTATCCTGATAAGCGGTGCAGCGGGGATGGCACCGGCCAAAGTACTTATCCTCGGTGCTGGCGTGGCGGGCAGCAACGCTGCGACCGTTGCGCTGGGATTGCAGGCTGATGTGACAGTCGTTGATCACACGCGGAAAAACCGTGAGCGGGTGGTGGCAGAACTTGGCACAGCCTTGAAGACAGCTACACCTGAGCAAATACCGGAGCTCGTAACGAATGCGGATTTGATTGTAGGTGCGGCGTTAGTCACAGGCGCCACTGCGCCCAAACTCATCACGCGCGACATGCTCCAGGGCATGCGTCCCGGTTCGGTGCTGGTGGATATTTCGATTGATCAGGGTGGCTGCTTCGAGACCAGCCGGCCGACGACACTCGCGGAGCCGACCTTTGTGGTCGATGGGATCGTACATTATTGCGTGACCAACATGCCCGGGTGATGTCCCGCGGACTTCTACATATGCCCTCAACCATGCCACGCTACCATTCGTGCAGGCGCTGGCTGACAACGGCTGGGAGCAAGCCTGCAAAGATGATTCATATCTTGCTGACGGACTGAATGTCAGAGCTGGAAAGATATGTCACCCGGCGGTGGCAGAAGCGTTGCTCGCTGGTGGCGGCTAACTAAGCGTTGACGGACACAATTATTTGATTTGCCTGCAGCTGAAAAATGGTGGGCCCGGTCTGTGTTATTTTTTCTAATAATTTTGGCTCCAATGGTCGGCCATATGTTTCTGCTATCTGTGTTCTTCTGCGAAGGTGAAACCGCACCCTGTATTTATGGCATTGCATGCCCGGGCTGCGCTTCCTATTGATGAGCTGTTCGCATATGGTTGCGTATATGAATATCTACACCAATACCATAGCGCTGTTCCTGATTCTGAGTTCTGTATGGCTTGCCGGGTGCGAGCGACAGGTTCGAGTCGAGAGTTCCTGGCAGGATAATGTGCCTCACAACCAGTCATTCACACGAATACTGGTTGTGGGGATCAGTCCTGATGCGAATATACGCTGCGAATTTGAGCATTTCCTGGCAACCCAGCTGCGCAGCGAGTCCGTGGCAGTGATTCTGAGTTGCAGCAAGATGTCAATCAATGACCCGCTGACCATCGAGAGCATTGATAAAGTGGTTGCAGAAGAGCAGGCCGATGCCGTGCTGGCAACGATTCTTGTCGCCAGTCATATCGAGGCGAAAGAAGGTGGCACGAACGAAACACGTGGCGATGCCTACTACAAGGCGACGGGCACGGGGTATGCGACAGGTTACTACGGTGGATACTACGGCGGCGGATTTGGCCGTTACGGTGTGCCGGTAACCTATGTAGAGTTTCAGACCGCACCGCCAATCACGACCATCAATGGTGCGGTTGATATCACAACAAAGCTCTTTGAAACGAGTGGCGGTACGCAGGTTTATGAGTTGATAACCACGGCCCATGATCTGCATTCACGCGATCAGGCGCTCGCCATGGTTACAGCGCCTATTGCTGATCGTATGCGCAGTGATGGTCTGATCAAGTAGCTGAGCCACTAGCGCGGCCAACTTAAATTGCGTGTTTAACTACACTTTTCCGTCCTTCGGACGGTACTCTTCAAGTGGCAGTTGCCGCTAAATTGGTTTTGTCCTGAAGCTATAGCGGGGAGGCTAACGCCGCCCGCCACCACCACGACCGCCGCCGCCTCGGCCACCACCACCCCGACTGCCGCCGCGTGATGAATTGTAGTTGTTGGTTCGCTGGTTGCCACGCTGGCGGTCAGCCTGGCTGCGATCCAGTTGCTGGTCTCTGGATGACTTATCCCTGGATGAATTTTCCCGAGAGGAGTTCTCCCGATTCGTGTCGCGTTGTTTATCGGATTGCTGTTTGTCACTTTGCCAACTATCGTTCGTGCGCTGCTCCCAGCCCTGATCTGTTTTGCGATGCACGTTGCCATCGCGGTCAGCATAGACGTCATTTGCTCTTCCGCTGCCTTTTGCTGCTGCAACTTTGTTGCGTTGCTGGCTCTGTGGCGTTGAGCGAGCCTGATTGCGCTGACTGTTGTACATGTTCTGGCGGTTAGAATTTCTTTGGCCGGCCCGGTAACCGGCTCGATAGCCAGCCCTGCTGCCGCGCCGGTAGCCGCGCCTATAACCATGTCGGTAACCGCGATAGCGACCCGGCCCCCACCAGCCACCGCGATACCAGCCACCCCGGCCTATATGAAAAGTAAACGGCCCGTAGGAATAACTTAAGCCAAAGCTCCAGCCGCCCCATGGGTTGTAGCGTACATGGAAGCCCCAGGTGGAATAGCGCGGATAATAATAACTGCCGTACCAGGCGGGGTAGTAATAACCGGTGCCGTAGACAATGGTGGTGTTATAGACGTAGGTGCCGGTATATCCGGGCAGATAGCCAACGTACACAACATCATCTGTATGACCGTAAACACGCACAAAAGTAACGTGATAAATCGGTGAGGTCGGCGGAATAGCGTAGATAACTTCGGGCACCGAAGTTGCAACTGCCCATTTGCCGGTGGCGCTGTCGGCGACAAACCACACGCCATCGTCCACCGCGTAATAACTGGATTTGGTATGGATGACCGGCGTTGCGGTATTCACCGCATACTCTATGTTCGTATCTTCGATAGCCTCGAACTTGGGTTTGCCGCCGTATTCCCCGTCGAGACGGGCTTGGTTCCGCTCTATCGTCGCGGTCTGTGGTATCGGGGCATCGAGTACGGCTTCTTCGGCCAGTTTAGGGCCCGGTACAGCATACAGAACTGTGCCCATCTGCTCGTCTTCCGGAATTTTGCTGAAATCTTCCGGTAGTTCGTCACCCGGGACGTACATCCAGGGGCCTTGCAGTGAATTACCGGCATACCAGCGACCGGAAAGTAGGATGTAGTGCAGTTGATTGGTGAGATGGAGCAGGACATCACTGTCAGTGTTACTCATGTACAGCAAATCAGTGCCGGAAATGGGTGTGTACTCCGGTTCGCCGGTACTCGAGATAAGTTCTGTCGGTTCCGTGGCAACAATAATTTTTGGCGGCGGGCCAGGTTCCGCATCGTCTGCCGCTGCGGCATTCTCTTCCATGTCCTCTTCGTCGAGCGGCTCGGGTTCCGGGGTCAGCGCACTAATTTCTTGGGGTACCGTGTTCGCGACCGTCCAGTCGCCTTTAATATCCGTAGCGGTGTACCAGGCGGTGGCATCGGCATTGAGATAATAGATTTTCGTGCTTGTATCCAGCAGCAGGGTGTAGGGCGTATTAATCACGCGCATTAGTTCGCTGCCATCGACCTTCTTCAGCCGCGGCTCACCGTCCAGCGAAATCAGAACCGCAGGTTCTGGCAGAAACAGAATAACCGGGGCATCGGTATTGATCTGGCTGGCCGCACTGATCTGTTGTTCGCGAGTCTCCAATGTCGCTATCAGACGATCCATGGAGATGCTCATGCCCCATTTTGGCATTTCGTTTTCCAGCAGGGTTTTTAATTGTGCCGCTTTTTCTTCATCCTGTTGCGGGAATCGCGTCCGTGTTACGGCGATGTCGGCCAGTGTTGCCATACGGTCTGTCCGATCTGTTTCCAGACGCGCGGCAAACCAGACGGCACCAAAAACCAGATTGCCCGAGTTATCTAAATCTATAGAGACCGCGGCACGCGCATTGAGCATGTTGCCATCAAGATTCTCTGGCTGTGGCTGGTAAATAAGGATATTGCCGCGTGAAGTTGTTATTACCCGTGGCCAGGGGTTCTCAGGCTCGTCCTGACTATAGGACTGGGTTGCAGGGAGCAAGCAGACGATGGCAGCTATTAAGGCCGGAAGAAGTGATTTCATACTTTTGCTCTTTAACATTCAGCGGGCCCGATGGTTCATCGTTAGCTTAACATTCAAGCCAATCCTATGCCTCATCAAGCACAGCGGTATCAGGTATTCCGGGGAGGCTGGCGGGGAGTCGGGTTCTGGCGTAACCAAAATATGCCTGTGGTTTGCTTGACCAAGCTATCGTCGGTTCACCCAAATGGAATGGGGTCAGAGTAAAAACTGGTCCGGCAAGTGCTGTCAGGCGCTGAGATTGCCCAGTTTTTACTCTGACCCCATTTATTAAATAGCCATAATTTCTGCTTGTAGCACTGAATAGAATCACGTAATTTGAATGCCTGTTATGTCGACTAATACCAATATCTTCCGCCGCTATTGGCAGCGCCTGCGATCACCGAGCAAGGTGTCCTTCGGGCTTATTGCTGTTTTCTTCTTTCTGGCAGGTATTGCCTACATGCGGGCATTTGACTGGACCATGGCTGTCACTAATACCGAGCAGTTTTGTATTAGCTGTCATGAAATGGCCGATAACGTTTATCCCGCTTATACCGAAAGCATTCACTACAGCAATCGTTCAGGTGTCAGGGCCAGCTGTTCCAGTTGCCACGTCCCGCATAAATGGTCAGATAAAATCGTGCGTAAAGTGCAGGCAAGCAAGGAGGTCTGGGGCAAGATCACCGGCAAAATTGATACGCCCGAGAAGTTTGCTGAGCATCGATTGCATCTGGCTCAGCGTGAATGGAAGCGCTTCCGTGAGAATGACTCACTGGAATGCCGCAATTGTCATGACCAGTCGTTTTTTGATTATTCAAAGCAGGGTGCGCCCGGCCAATTTATGCATAAACAGATGATTGATACAGGTGGGTTTACGTGTATCGATTGCCATAAGGGTATCGCGCATGATTTACCCGAGGTCGAAGGCCTGGATGCAATCAGTCCGGCATCGCTCGAGCCCACGATGCGGGCTCCGTTTGATCACGCTGCGACATCGCTGGAGTAACTGTAAATGAGTGCACTTGAATCAATTTTCTGGCACGTACTTGGCTATTCGGCCATTCCCGTTATCGTGCTTGCCGGGATATTTATAAGCACACTTATTTTTTTTGGTCTGGTCAGGTTACTGGGCGGCGACAAGGAATGAGAAAGATTCTCCTTAAGTGGATGATCCTGACATGTCTGTTTGCAGGCATGACGTCGGGCCACACCGCAGACCTGGCAAATGGTCAGGCAGTTTACAAAGAAGTTTGTGCGACTTGTCACGGTGCATACGGTGAAGTCAGCACGGCGGTCATTCCCAATATTCTGGGCCAATATCCTGGTTACCTGCTGTCACAAATGGCGGCCTTTCTTGCTGATGATCCAAAAGAGTCGCGCCGCGGTACTGCGGGTAAGTTGAAGCGTTCAATTTTGTCTGAGCTGGACGTACAGGATATTCAGGATATTGTCGCCTGGCTGGGGACTATTGATTACAAAATTACAGGTGCAACCAAGGAAGAAGCAGAGGCACGTGGAGAACTGGCAGCCAATGGCTGGTGGCTCGCCAATTTTGCAGGCTGTGGGAATTGTCATGGCGATGACTTTCAGGGCTTGAGAGTGCGGAACCCGGGTACCGGGGAACTAGACCCTGACATAGGTGCGCCATTTACGCCCAAGCTGGTAGGGCTCAAATATGACTATTTGATACGCCAGTTGCAGGCCTATCAGCATGGAACCCGGGCGGGTGGAATGTCAGCTATGAAACACATTATGGCCCCTTTGTTTCAGACCCCACGCATGATGCAGGCCATTGGGGTTTATGCCGAAGGTGTTTCGATAGTTCCGCTTGTTGATACGGTGGCGGGGGCTGAACAGTGAATCTGGTTATCGCTATCGTGCTTGGATTAGTCCTGTCGGGGCCTTTGCTGGCTGAAATTCCCTATAAGGTCCGTGATGGTATTGAAGAGGTCGATTACGCTAAATTAAATCCTGTCGAAGGTTTCAGGTTGCCTGATTCCGGACAGTTTCGTGATGCGACCTTTGAATACGGTGAAGATGCAGATTACGAACGGCACCCAATAAGTTATACAGTCTCCGAAGATGGCTTGGTCGTCATTGATAACAATACCGGTTTAATGTGGGAGCGACATCTTAACTGGCGTTGGGGCAAGACAATTCCGCCACAAGGCAAAGAACGTGTGCAGGATGTATTTGCCTACAAAGATGGCGAACCCAAGCGTCGTCCCTATCAGGAAGGTGTGCAGTATTGTAAAAGCCTTGAGTTGGGTGGTTACGACGATTGGCGGATGGCCAATATGAAGGAAGGGCATACGATTGCCCACTATGCTTCGGCACGACCCACGATCTGGATTAAGTACTTTAAAGATACCGATCCGGGGCTGCCTGGTTATGGTGATCGTGGCAAAGGTGGTATGTGGGGCGGACCCATTGCACCCGATCACAATAACAGTAGCTGGCATCTGGGATTTATAGACGGTCATATGATGGGCTACCCGCGCACAGGCTATAAAACCACGCGCTGTGTACGTGCAGATAATAACGGCACCTACTTTCTGCCCGAATTTGTCGATAACGCTGACGGAACAGTTACTGACCTGGTTGCAAATCTGATGTGGTTACAGGTGACTGATGGGTTAAAGCGGGGCTGGGAACCTTCGATCACCTATTGCGAAGACCTGGTTTTTGCCGGCCATTCAGACTGGAAGCTGCCACACAACAAGGAACTTTCCAGTCTGGTTGATCTGCGGCGACAAAAGCCCGCCATTGATACAGTATTTTTTCCGGATACCGACTACACCGCGTACTACTGGTCGCGAACACCGGAGACCCGTGATGCATTTCGCAACATGATGTCGGAATCAACGGTGCAGCCGGAGGATATAGAGCTTGATAATGCTAACGAGAACGCATTTTATCAAAGCTTTATGCTGGGTGGTAACTGGCGTGGGCCACGTAGTCTTGAAGGGTTGGCGCGCTGCGTGCGCTATCCGGATTGATCTTAGCCCTGTACACCGTGTGCATTGATATGTTGACTGACGGTGCTCTTTGGGCATAAGTTGCCGCTAACGCGGCATTCTTGTTTGCGTGTTCAATCAATCACAAACCAATCCAAAAGCAGTTAGCTGCTATTCGCTGGCCTGTTTGTCAGGCTGACGTCGTATTGAAATAATTTCGCCCTCATCGGTCCATAATACGATGCGACCGTCCTGGCCCATCGATATATCACGCACCCGGGTTTTAAGATCGATTCGCTCAGCATAGGCGACCTGGTCTTCTCTCAGCCTGATTCGCCAAATAGAGTGATCACGGAGAGATGAAATAAGCAAATCACCCTGCCAATCCGGAAACTCGCTGCTATCTTGAACGCCCACAAGATTCGATATGCCGATTGACGGAACCCAGCCAAAGACAGGGGGCAGAAAATGCTCGTCCTTTTCGGGGGCTCTGGTCATAGGCCAGTGGCGCATTCCGTAAGCCGTCCCGTCGGTAACCGCTGGCCAACCATAATTGCCGCCTGCGATCAAAAGATTGAGCTCATCGCCTCCCTGAGCACCATGTTCAGTTGACCAGACTTTCCCGCTGGCCTTATCGAACCATAAACCCTGTGCATTTCGATTGCCGATCGAAAAAATCTCTGCCTCGTAGTTATCCAGATCAACCCGCCATACCTTTCCATATGACACACTGGGATCCTGCGGCATCGACGGCGATTTATTCCAGCCGTCGTATTGATGATCTCCAACGGAGACTAAAAAGCTATTATTGTTGAAAATGGCCAGTCGACCGCCAATATGATTTCCTGCGAACGGATTGCCTCTTTCTCCTTCCCCGATAGGCAGGCAAGGTTGAGTTTCAAAGATTGTTTCCCATGCCGCTGATTGTTCAGTATCCAGTATTTCCTGCCGAGATCCTTCCATCATGGAAATTCGGGCTGTCGTACATTGCTCCTTTTCATCCCAGAAATGGTGGCTCGCAAACAGGCGCACTCGTTGCTCTTCAGCGACAACAAGAACATCTGCTACGCGAAACCACATGGTGTTCACCGCATCCGGGACAGCAGCTTCGAATGCATCTGCATTTAACGGAACGTTATGAGCAAGTTGTTCGGTTACCAGATTATCCTCTTTGTCCCACCGGAAGTGATAGATAACCCCTTGTCGTGTTCCCAGGATAAAGCCGTCATCCAGTGGTGATATGCCGCCACCGTATTGCCAGCGATAAACTCTTCCTCTGTTCACGGTTGCGTTGAGGTTGTATAGAGCGCTATGCAACGTGATTTCTTCCAGCGGAGTCCGCTCGTCGACTTCCGGATCCTGGGCTATAGCAGGAGACAGCAAATTACCTATTAAACAATAAGTGATAAAAAATGCTGACAAAATTGGATAAGCGCGTATACGATTTTTACAGTTATTTCTCATTATTCTTCTTATAAGATGCGTATAGTTCTTGATTTGATTAAACCATAGAATCAATTACTGCCGAGCTACGGTGGCGGTGAATATGCTGGCTTATGTAAATAAGATCTGGCCGCAAGATACGCTCGTTGAGGCCTCGCTGGCCGATCGCCCCTATACAGTTTTTTATGCTCATACGCATATGTACAAGTATGAGCAGCGTCTGGGATATAAATGGGGTCAGAGTAAGAGCTGCCGGGCCAAATCTATTAGTTTTTGCTCTGACCTCATTCATTCCATCGTATGCTGGTACCTGAGCAGGGGATAGTGGAGGTCCTGATTCACTGCAATAAGCTTTTTTGCAGAGGCAGAAAACAGCCATATTATTGAGATTCAGGCCTTGTCAGTCAGGGTATATACCAGTATATACTCTAGTTATGCAATTTCTCCACCGTGTATGCAGTGCCTTGACGGAAAATAGCGTCCGCTACGCCCTTGTCGGTGGTTATGCGGTGGCGCTGCATGGCGCGGTGCGCGGTACCATTGATGTTGATATCGCATTGGCCTGGAACCTGAAATCGCTCCAGGCCGCGGAGCAGGCGCTTAACGGTATTGGTTTGGTCTCGCGTTTGCCGGTTACCGCAGATGATATTTTTCAGTTCCGTGATGAATATATTACGAACCGCAATTTGATTGGCTGGAATTTTTACAACCCGGATAATTTGGCAGAGCAGGTGGATATAGTTATTAACTATGACCTCAAGGGCCGGAAACGAGTGACCATTGATACCGTCGCAGGTGCTGTGCGAATTTTGGGCCTTCGGGATTTGATCGAGATGAAGAAAGCCAGCGGCAGGCCACAGGATTTGGAAGATGTAAGAGCACTGGAGAAACTGAAATGAAACCGGTGCAGTATTTTAGTGACGAATACCTTGCACAGTGTCGCGCAATGACGCCGGATCAGATTATTGGGTTTCTCGATGATTTCAGGCAGCTCCACGGGTCAACGATACCCGTCAAATCTAAACTGATCAGCATCAAGGTACCGGAAAATCTGCTGCACGTATTTAAGGAGCAGGCTGCGCGGGCAGGCACGCCTTATCAGACCAAGATTAAGGCGCTAATGAAAGAGTGGATTGTTGGAAGTACTAATGAAAAGCTGAGCTGATGTCTTGTTGGCCAAATAACCTCACCGACTGATGCTGTCAATGGCAATCATTGCAGGCGGGGGATGAGAACTCGCCACGGTCGGGTAGTGACTGATCATTGTCGTCTTGCCTGTATGCAAGCCAATTAGACTCATCCATATGGTTGATGCTCACCGGCTAATACTGCTGCTATTTTACGAGCTGGCACTATCAATTGATTGGAGGAGTGATGTGAAGACATTCACTGCATTTTTTGTGTGGCTCACTATGCTGACACCACTGGCATACGCTGATGAGCAGTTAGAGAAAGAGATTCAGCCCATTCTGGATCGCATGGCGGAAATTTACCGGGAAGATCCGAATGGCAGCCGGTTGCTGTTTGATGAGCTCTGGCTGCAGGATGAAAATATCCTCTATTTGTCCGAACAGTTTGTTAATTCCTTTTATGGCTATGGCCCGGTTGCGGCTTACTGGAAGCCTAACTGGAATACGTTATACGGCTATCGTGAGCAGTACACCAATTTACGTGCCACCCTGATTGCGCCGGGTATCGCGCTGGCGACTATGGACCTTCGCTATGACATGCATGCAGTTACTCGTACGCCACTGGCTGGTGTCAGCAAGTTAACGCTGCTCCTGCGTAAACAGGAGGGTGACTGGAAGATTCAGCAATTTTATGAAACGCCGATGTCTTTACTTAGTCAGGCCAGGTTGATTCATGAGGCTGCTCTGGATCCGGGTTTTGCAGACTATGCGCGTGCTCAGAATCCTCAATATGATGAGTTTGTTGAAACCGATGCCTCTATTGCGGCTCGCAAAGACGGTGCCCCATGGGCTCCACGGCCACCTTTCCGGTTACCCAAGTGGAATACCGGTTCTGGCGCCACAGATGAAAAATCTGACTAACCGCAACGGAGAACTATGATGATCAGGAAAATACTATTCACCGTTGTAATGTTGGCGAGCTCTTTTGCCACAGTAGCGGTTGCAGAAGAAGACCCACAGCTTGCTAATGAGTTGCTGGAAGTTCTTAAACAACGTCAGGCGATTTATGACGCAGATCCCAATGCAAGCAGTAAAGTACTGGAGCAGATGTGGCTGGAGGCCGACAATATTGTGCTTGTTTCAGAGGAATTTCATCAGCCATTTCATGGCAGGGATGAGGTAACGCCATACTTTAATCCGCCTAAGCCTAACTTGTATGCGTACCGTGAAATTGTGTCAAACCCTCGTGCAATGTGGCTTGCACCAGATCTGGCATCGGTAACCTACGACTTGCGCTATGACATGCAGCCAATTGGTAAACCTGCTATGGGTGGCATGAGTCATATGATGACCATGTTTAAGAAGACTGATGATGGTTGGAAAATTCAGGCCGAACTGCAATTGCCCATGGGGCTTATCAGCCAGGCACGAATCATGCAGGAGATGGCGGTATCAAATGATTTCGAGGATTTTGCCCGACAGCAGAACCCGGACTACGACAAGTTGATTAAAGCGGATAAAAGGTTGCAGATGCGCAAAAAGGGTGTGATCCCGTGGATGCTGGGTGGTGCCTCACAGCCTACGTTGCCAAAGAAGGAAGCGGATGAAGGTTCAGGTGGCGACTGACAAAATCTGACGGGAACGCACTGATCCAGTGTGTAAAGTAGCTATCAATTGCCCGGCTATTAAGCCGGGCTTTTTTTTGCTCAGGCTTTACAAACTGGCCAGAAAATCAGTTGTGTATGTAACCACCAGCTGATGCTGCGAGTCGATATCCAGTTTGGGTGGTTCATCAGTCTGGAATCGTGCTGCGGGAATAAACCGGCCAAAATTAATATGTATGGCTCCCG
>PVMK01131853.1_pt1 | contig 16679 bp, 24 predicted proteins | sample 1853481 | NCBI WGS metagenome assembly PVMK01 (sample SAMN08533507, study PRJNA380276) | Marine sediment metagenome, whole genome shotgun sequencing project.
TTTCTTTTCTGCAAAATCTGTTTCCAATTGATTATAATCTGTATACGATACATTCCCACCAAATTTTTCAGGCCTTTCAACATTCATTTTATTAAACTCATGAAAGATCACGGTTCTTGCAATCTCTAATAACGGATTATCCTTAGTGTTTGCTTCTTCACACCATGCCTTGCTAATCTTTTTCTTTATTTCATCATCTGTATTATGAATAAAGACGCCTGAATTTGGATCTGATTTGCTCATTTTTCCTACCGTATAATGTTTCCCTTTATGCCCATTTGGACAAGGACCTGTTTCTTGTGGTCCAAATACATGATCACATTCTGCACATTTTACGTCATTATCGCCTATCTTACTTTTTTCTTCAGGATGTTTTAGTCCTGGTAATAATTTATGATGAACAGCAACTGGAACCTTCCAGTTCATTTTAGGAAAAATTTCTCTAACCAACATGTGGATTTTTCTTTGATCCATTCCTGAATGTACAATATCCAAATCAAGAGAATGAATATCAACTGCTTGCATAGGGGGATAGAGTAATTTTGCAAGATCAATTTTTGATTCATCTTCTGATCTACCCATTATTGTTAGAGTTCTCATGGTCCTTTTGATCGACATATGTTTTGTAAAATTCATAAATTCTTTCCAATATTCTTTTCTTGAATCATAAAGGTCAGATCCAAGTACAATATTAGCCCCTGGACAAACTAGTTTGAATGCGTCTGCATAATATTTTGAAACCTTAGTAATTGTTTCCCAATCGCCGCCAAGCTTATCATTAATCATTGTATGCCAATCTGCCAGAAATATTGTACAATTAACACCTGCTTTTACAAAATCATTAATTTTGAAACCTGTGCTGATTAAACTACCTAAATGTAAAAAACCAGAAATTTCTAAACCGATGTAATGTTTAGGAGAAGAATTTGTTTTGAATAACTGCAATTAATTCATCATGTGTGACTACTTCTTCTGTTGGAGGTCTTTCAACCAATTCAACTTCTTCAGCAATATCCAAATCAAAACATCTTCTAAATGGTAAACCTATAAAGATTCTGACAATTTATTGAGAAAAAAGTCTAATGTAATAAATGACTAATTTTTTCAGAACTAAAAAATAAATATTATTTGCAGCTTTTCTTATGTTTTCTTAATTCTTCAGAATAATCAAATTCTGCCCCACATGCCCGACATTTTTCTTTTTTCTTGCTGTGTGCCTTTTCTTGATGCTTTTTTAGCCTCTCCGGATCAGGTAACACTGTTCCACATTTCTTACATTTTAGTTCTTTTTTACCTGAGCCAAACAATCCCATAATAACAATATTAGATATCAGAAAAAGTAGTTTAACCTTTTGAAAAGTAGTTTAAGGAAATTTAGCGTGATTCTAATCCAAATTTTTCCTTGGTTTTGTGCTAAGATAAAATGCATGAGCGCTAATGATAAATCCAGCCAGAAAAACCTTTGTTGCAAAAACTAGGTTCCATGGTCTATCTGGATCAGGATATGCAATGGAGAGACTGTCAATATCTGGAACCTGGCCCTCAATCACCCCAGCAGCAATCTTTGCATTTAGGACTGTAAAGTTATACAAACACCTCGTACAAAGTAATAATTGCAAATCCCAACAACATTAGTTGAAGTAATGCCATTTCTCCAACCGATGATTTTATCTCCTGCCGTTCTTTTCCAACCAATTCTTGTCACACAATACCAACCGATAATTGTAGAAAAAAATATCCATGTTGAAACCCTTGCAAAATTCTCAAATGGAATTACTGTATTGTGTATTGCTTCACCCATAACATAACTTCCATTTTCAAGCCATTCGACCATGGTAACATACACGCCAAAGACAAGTGTAGCTACCATAATGAATCCGCAAACATAAAAATATATACAAAAAAACTTTGTAAGCTCCATCTGATTTTTCAAGATGATTTGGTTTCATTATGTCGTTTGCCAATTTTTGAAATATAAAAATTCATAGTTATTCAAGGGGATTTATAGACTAATTAGGCAATAAAGCATATTGAATCCTTATGCGAGGTTTTTATGAATAGTATAGGAAATATGATTGGTGAACTGTGTAAGGTAATATTACCAATTCCTGAGGAATCGTATCAAGGAAATTCTGATTCCATTATTGCTGTATGTACACTTTCAAGTCTAGATTTACTTAAAAAAATGTCCCATTCTGATATTTTATCACATGTTTCAATTGTAGGAAGACTACTATCAGAAAATAAAGGAATAGATACAATAATTCGTCACGTAAATCAGAATAAAAAAATTAAAACAATAATTGTTTGTGGTAAGGAGGTTTGGGGACACAAAGCAGGGCATTCTTTGATTAAATTATATCATAATGGAATTAATAATAATAAAAGAATTATCGGCTCAAATAGTCCAGATCCATATCTTACAGTTACTCAATCACAAGTGAATTATTTTAGAAATGAAATTAATCTAGTTAATATGATTAATGAAACAAGTTTTAATAAAATTAAACAAAAAATAATCTAATAGCCGGCTCTCTGTCTTTCTCTATTAATTTCATTTTTTCTCTTATATTCCTCAACAATATCATTTGGAGTTAAATCAAGTTCCAGTGAGGCTTGCACAACAAAATGCCAAATATCAATTAATTCTTCCCTTGCTTCTGCTTTATTAAATGGAATTGGAGTCTTCCACCATTTCCAATTGGTGGTTCTTTGTAATTCTACGGCTTCATGCATGATTGCAGTAGATAAAGCAGAAATTCTACCTTCAGAATCTTTTGGGTATCTATCTAAATTCATCATTTCTGACAAACCTTGTTGTAAATTGAATATCATCTCTAACCGATCAACTACTTTTTTAGATGTTTCTTGAGACAATAGATATTTTCTAAACATAAATTATTTAAATTAAATCTTTTTAGAAACGAATCATTTTTTCATATAACTTCATTCGTTTTGTAATGTCTGATTTCTTTAATTGAAGTAAACCCTCAAGACCATATTTTTCTACGGCAAAAGATCCCAAAACATTTCCATAAATTACAGCTTTTTTAATTTCTGAAAGACTTGTAGATCTTTTGCTAGCTAGGTAACCAATCATGGCTCCAGCAAACGAATCTCCTGCTCCAGTAGGATCCACTACATCTTCTAATGAGAATCCTGCTGAAGGAAAAATTACATCATCAAAAAACATCAAGGATCCATGTTCCCCTTTTTTAATAATCACATATTTTGCCCCCCAATCCATCATTTTTTTAGCGCATTTTATCAAGTTGAATTCTTTGGTTAGCAGTTTAGCCTCTTCATCATTTATTACAACGGCATCTACTGCTTTAATCATCTTAATCACAGATTCTCGTTTGGTAGAAATCCAGAAATCAATAGTATCACACATTGAAAATTTAACTTTATCAAACTCTTTTATGAGATTGGTATTTTGATCAGGATCATTATTTGCTAGATATACAAATTGAGATTTTTTATACTCTTCAGGGACACTTGGTTTAAAATCCTTTAACACATTAAGTTCAGTCTTTAAAGTTTCTCTAGTACTTAGTGTATTATCAAACCTTCCATCATAGCGAAATGTTTTACCTTCCTTGACAGTAAACCCTTTCAAATCTAGATGTTTTGATAAAATTTCTTGATGTTCTTTTGGAAAATCCTTTCCTACAACTGCTATTAAACCAGTATCTACAAAATTACTTGCAGATATGGCGGCAAAAGTTGCTGCCCCTCCTAAAACATTTTTTAAAATTTTTTTTGGTGTCCTTATTGTATCTAAAGCAGTAGACCCAAAAACAGTTAGCATTTTATAAAAAATTAGTCTTGATGTATAAATTCTCTTGCCTGTTCCTCAGTTGGGTAGAATACAAAAGGAACGTCTATAGTTGAAAATAAAACATCATATTTTGTTATTCCACTGATCTTTATTATTTGATTTTTTTGGGATTCTGTATTAGGATCTGTTTGGAATGTACCACTAGCTGAACTACTACCTAATGCTGGTAAGGTGAATGGGTTCAATTTACCTTCCCCAATTGTTTTACCATCTGCCATTACAAAAAAGTCAGTTTCTCCTGCTGTCAATATCAATAAAGAAGGATTTTCAAATTCTAATTCTATGTTGTATGATGAACCTTGATCGGTTTTTTCTATAAGATCACTTTCTGTAATTGTTACTCCTATCTGTGAGGCTGAAGCGTATTGTGAATATCCAAAAATACTCATACCTATAACGAAAACAATGATTATTGTCTTTCTTGAATTATTCATGCGTAATAATCGAAAAATTCCTTTTTAATCTAAAAGAGAAAAAATTCCAATAACATGTGTAAAAATTTTGATCTAGTCTTTAAGCTCATTAGAGCTAACAGAATAAATTAAAACTCCTTAATTCAGGAACAGATGGCAAAAATAAAACTGAAATTTGGTGAAAATGAAATTGAAGTAGATTCTAGAGATTTTTATGTTGACAATCAAACTTTAGGAGAAGTAATTGAAAATCTAGCTAAACTTATGGAAGAAAATCAAACTAAACCAATTTACGAAAATCCACCAAGTAATCCAATTATCAATGAATCAAATTTTGATAGTTTGAATTCTTTGGAAGATGTTGAAATTTTTGAACCTGAGTTCAACGAACCAAAACCAATACACTCATCTGAAATTAAAGATAAGTTACAAATTTTAGAGAAAAATTCCTTCTTTAATGTTCCCAAGAACAGTTACCGATACAGTACAACAGCTACGTGAGTATGGTTGGGTTGCAAGTCCATTAGACGTTTCAAAAGCTCTTGTAAATATGGCATTAACCAAAGAGATTTCCAAAAATTCCACAGAAAATAGAACACACTACTTTGTGCAAGAAGCAATTTTAACTAACTAGGATTAAATTCGCATTTGTTACAAGAATCAAAAATTATCCCTTCAAGGTGATCAAAGTGTGCATTACAATTTTTGCAGGTGTGATGCATGTCAAAATATCCGTCCTCTTCAGTTTTTCCTACTTGATTTGATTCAAGATCTGTGTTTCCACATTTGATACAATGACACCCACACTCAATTTTCATAATACTTCATATCCAATAATCTATGTATAGTTCTTTTACATATAGTAATTATTGGGAAAAAAACGAGTAATCCCACTTGAAATTGATGATCATTTTAAACTATTTGGAAAAGAACCATGGGAAGTAGAGTATGGAGAAAGATGCCCGGTGTGTAATATTAGAATAGATGAATACGGTTTTTGTTCTTGTGGTTCAAGTGGAGATTAATTCATTTTCTTCTTTTAAATAAAAATACCCCAACAATGACTATTCCAATAATTATAATGCCAACAACAACATATTCCATTGAAAATTCATTTTCTGGGGATATCTCAATTTCTGGCACTATTGTACCTATAATTGAAATATCACCCGAATTTTGAGGTCTCATATTTAGCCAAACATGGGTTCCATTGTTAATATATTCATGAAAAAATATCTTTTCTCCATCTAGAAATACTTGATATGGCTCAGACAAAAAATCTTTAGGAACAATTGTTGTAACAAAGCTATTTTCCCCTACTACCTCAAAACTTATTCCGTTTAATGCAGAATCAAAATTAAATTGATTTATCTCAGCCCAAGTTCTAATTTCAATCAAAAACTCCTTATCCTGTATTTTTATATTTTTAAATAATTTTGGTTCATCTAAAGAGAATTCCAAAATCATTTGACAGCCATGACATAAAATTCCTTTTTTTTCATCCAGGTATGCAGGTTGATTATTTACAAAAATTAGGTCTACTTGCTGAGGAAATATGAACGATGTACTTTTAAGATAAAGAAAATCCAAAGTCCAAACATTATCCTTTAGAATTAATTCATCTATAAGATCATATTCTATATTTACTTCTTTATTTGACGGAAAGATCATTAAAAAATCATTATCTCCAATTGTCCCATACTGTACGTCATTTCCTTCTTGATCTTTTACTGAAAGATTTGCTATTGTACCCTCAATCCTTTCTATTTGGCTAGGTAAATCTAAATCATCGATCACATGAATCACGTGCATTTCTCCAGTTGAACTGATTGTTACTTGAATTGATTTTTGGTTTGAATTTTCATTTAAGGTCTAAACGTTTGATGTTGGAATAATGATTGCTATTTAAAAAATTATTAAAAAAATAACTATGTAAAAATTCATCTATTCCACTGTTACACGAAGCATTTTAGCCTCTTCTAAAGGACAGTCATTACCATCCTTTTGTAAATTAACAATTTTATCGGCAACTTCCATTCCTTCATTTACTTCACCAAAGACAGTGTACTGTCTATCCAAAAAGGTACTATCTGCTGTTACAATAAAAAATTGTGAACCTGCACTGTCTGGATCTTGTGATCTTGCCATGGAAACAATACCTCTTAAATGAGATCTTGAACTAAATTCAGCCTTGATAGAATAACCAGGACCCCCCATCCCCCAACTACCTTTATCACCACCTTTGGTATTTGGATCTCCACCTTGAACCATAAATCCTGGAATAACTCTGTGAAAAAGAGTTCCATCGTAAAATCCATCTTTGGCTAATTTTTCAAAGTTCCTAACTGTCTCAGGAGCCAATTCTGGAAATAATTTAAAGGAAATTTTCCCAAATTTTGTATCAATAATAATATTACTCAACAATGAATTTCTACAGTTTCACCTTAAGAGTCTTTTGTGTAAATATTTTTGAAAATTATTAAAGATGATTATATTAAAATGAAATTTTTTCAAATGTTTATACGTAATTCGTTAATAAAATTTTTATTTTTATTTTAGATAGAATTTACGTAATGAAGTTTGTAAAATTACAAGTACTCAAAAACAGATTAAAAATAAATTAAATTTAATTTCAAAAGTTATAGTGTTATATAGAACGAATAAAATAAAAATTCGTTGAATCGTATAAATCAGAGCACGATCATTAAAGAAGCAATTAATTCTTATTTAGACAAAGGAGTAACTGACAAACAAGACATCTATACTAAAGTAGTAGATGAACTTGGAGTGCCACGTCCAACTGTTAGAAGAGTTGCACGCGATCTTAGAACTGAGTTATTACAAAAAATTCAGATCTTACAATCTGACATGCCTAAAACTACTCCTGAAGAAGACGAATAAATTCGGCTCTTTTTTCTTTTTAATTAATATCATTAGTTGATTTCTAGCATTACTGTTATAAGCAATGAAATTTTCTGACTAAATAATGGGCTACGTAGGAAACCATTTAGCTACTCTAGTAGTAGCAACTTTTGCGGCAGTATTAACTGGTTTATGGCCTATTTTCGTAGACTTTGCACCAATTCTAGAATTAACATTTATCATTGTAGTCCCAGTAACATGGTTCTTAGCTATCGTATGTTGGATTGCTCAAAAGAGCACTGACTACACACATAAACATGCATCTTATACCACGCATGAAAAAAAAAGCTTGATTAAACCTCTACAAGTCGCGCAAATTTATACATCAGATGGAAAACGTGCGAGCCAAAGTGAAATTAAAGAAGCAAAAACAGAATTAACTGAAGATCTAAATTCTCTCAAAGAAAGTGTAAAAATAAAAGATGATGAGATTGAGAGATTAAATCAAGAAATTTCTAATTTGCAAACCCTGGTCCAAATTGAGTCCTTAAAGACTGAACTTGCAAATCTAAAGATGTTAGCATCAAAATCAAAAAAATAGTATTAATCTTTACAATGACAACAAACTATTCCATGATTTCCTTTACATCCAGGACAACTAACAGCCCCACCATAATGACATTTACACGAACATAGTTCAGTTGGATCTTTTTTTACATTCATTGATATAATTTCTAAATCATAATAATATTTGACTCTTCCACTTTTTTAATAATTTCAATTGGAATGTATTTTTTAGTATAATAAAAAATTTACAAATAATACTTGGAAAAATTATTTTTAAAATTTAATCTAGGCTATTTTTCAATAACAAACTTGTATCTTAATGATTACAATGTTTATACGAACAAATTCAGTCATCAACAGAAATTATCACAATTAATTTCTATATTCTAATTTAAAATCACTCCTTTCAAACAAATTTTTCAACTAAAAATAAACTATAATGAACTTTTATTGATGATTATGCAGTACTTTTTTTTTGAAATAGTATACCTTGATTCTATTCGCGAAGTTTAGATGCTATTTTAAGAGTTTCATCCACCATCTCATCAGTCTCTTTTTTGCAGAATCATCAGATAAGACACTGTTAGAGATTGAATCTACGGTCAAAAATACTGCTTTAGGGTTGGTAATCACTCGAAAATATGATAATAATTGAGTAATCATGGTCTGAACGTCAATAAATCCAATATTGCCTGCAGCCATTATCGTCATACCTGCAACTTTCCCTTCTGTTTTTTTATAATTAACATATTCAAACAAATTTTTTAATGCCGAACTAAAAAATGAATTGTAAATTGGAGATCCGATTAACCATACGTCTGCATCCATAATATCTTTGGTTGCATTTTTTGTAGCTTCGTTGTATTCTTCTTCTGGACCTCTATAACATTCAATTTGACCTTCAGAAAGATTAATGAATTTAACATCTACCTCTTTTGATTTGGTATATTCAAACACATGTTTCATAGCTAATTGAGTATTAGCATTTTTTCGAGGACTAGCTGAAATTACTACAACTTTCACAACTTTCCAAATTCATCTTTCTATTTAAACCGAAATAACTTTTTTCCAAATTCCAAAAACGGGCTTGGAGGGCTTCGATCCCTCGACCTGTAACTTAGGAGGCTACCACGCTATCCATGTTTCGCGTCTAATTGACTCTGCGCCACAAGCCCAGCAAAAAAAATACTTGTAATTATTTAAGCGTAATCAGGATTCTTTTTGATAATATCTTGTATATTTTTCCAGCTTAAATTTTCTTTATCTTCCCATTTTTCAAAATATATCACATCCTTTAGGTCAAGTCTTGGAAGCCAACCTGCAGTTTCTAAGTCCGGTTTGGATGCAAACTCGTCAACATATCCTAAACACAAGTATGCTACAGGAACAACATGGCTTGGCAAATCTAACACTTCTTTTAGAACATCATTTGATAAAATACTAACCCAACCAAGACCCACGCCTTCTGTTCTTGCTGCGAGCCAAAGGTTTTGAATTGCACAACACACACTATACAATCCAGCTTCAGGAATACTTGATCTCCCAATTACAAAGGGGCCAAATTTTGAAGGATCATAAGTTACACAAAGATTTACAGGAGATTCTACAATTCCTTCGAGTTTAAATGAAAGATATTTTGATTTTTTTGGTTCTTCAATTAATTGTGAGGAACGTTCCTTCTCTTCTTTGAAAGATTTTTTGATTCTCGCCTTAGTTTGAGAATCTTTAATCAAAATGAAATTCCATGGTTGTGAAAAACCAACAGATGGTGCATGATGAGCAGCATTTAGGATTCTAGACAAAATCTCATCTTCAATTAGCCTAGAAGTAAAATGAGATCTAACGTCCCGTCTGGAATGAATTGCCTTGTATAAGCCATTTTTCTCCTCATTAGTGAATTCTTCGGCCATCTTTACTTTTACTACAACTTTCATTTGTTAAACGTTAATAATGTCTGCAGCTAGTCTTTGTTTTTCAATGGGCCGGTAGTCTAGCTGGTTAGGATACCGCCTCGACACGGCGGTGATCGTGAGTTCGAATCTCACTCGGCCCACTTTTTTCATGTAGAAGTTTCAAATTCTTTTTCAATTATGCTCCAAGCACTTTCTGCTATAATGACACCTTCAGCTTTGAAACTATTGATATTATCATCTATAATGGCCTGATAGATCTCATCATTTACTTCTGACCCTTCAAGTTGAAATGTATTTTTTAATGGAATTTCTACTCCGGAACTAAATATTGCTCTTCCAGGCATTGCAATATCTGCAGTTGAATATTGTCCAGAACCCAATAATCCCCCATCTGCAAATAAATCATAACTAATCACTGAAATTGTAAATGTTGTCTCACTAGGATTTTTTACCAGAAACGTCACAGTCAATTTTGCAGTGTTTGCCACTTTGTTTACGCTAATAACTTCCACATTTGATATTTTTATTTCAACTTGCTCTAAATCTGGAGCATCTAAGTTACCATACCAAAAGATTGCTCCCATTAAACCTAATAGTCCTATAATTGCTACATAAAGTAAAAACTTACTTTGAAGAGCCAAATCAATGATTGCACATCTTTATCAACTAAAAAAGGTTGTCAAGATCCAAATACATAATATTTGATTGAACTTACCAAATTTTGTGGCAATAGAACAAGCAATTCTTACATGGATTCATCTTATTGCAGCTGCAATTTGGGTTGGAGGTTCTATTTTTATTGGAATCGTATTTTCACCTATACTAAAAACAATTACAACTTCAACTGAAGAAAGAATTCAAATTATGATTAAAGTTGGTAAAAGATTCAACAAAGTTGCAGTTCCATCATTAATTATCCTGATGATTACGGGATTGTACAATTCTCATTTACTCTTAAGCAAACCGGATTTGTTAATGGCAACAAGTTATGGACAATTCCTTACAATTAAAATTGTTTTAGTAATTGCATTAATCATTACATATGCGATACATGTTAGAGTAATTCGAAAAGACGTTGAAGATCAAATCATGTCTAATCAAATGCCAATTCAACAAATTCAAAAATTAAGAAAAAAAATCATCATTTTAGGCGAGATTACAGTAGTATTGTCTGTTGCAATTCTTTTCTTTGCGGCATTACTTGACGCCGGAGTGTGAAATCCCCTCAATTCTTACTTCATAACCACTCCTTAATTTTCCAATTCCATATTTGCAACCAGTGATTTTGGATACAACTAACAGATTTGTTTCTAAATGTTTTGAAATATTATCTACTTGAAATATAGTCATTCCATCCGCTAGACTTGCTGGTAAAATGAGCATATCGGCTAGATGTTCATCAACACTATACTTGTTCTGAATAAATTTTTCCAAATCTAAATCAAATTTCTCTGTTTTTTTATTAAACACAGAATCAACTCCATTGATAGAATCATTATCAATACAACTAATCATTAGAGAAGCTCCTGAATCAATGGCAGATTCTTCTTTTACTTGTTTTTCAACAGTAAAATTATTTTCAATTAATTTTTTTTCAATAACATTAATTTGATTATTTATTAATTCAATGGGTAGTTTAGAAAAGCTACATCTTAATTTTACATTTTTAATTTTCCGTTTATTTAGAATGATCGGATTAATTTTTTTACATGGTAAAACTTCTAATTCAACTATCCCCCCACCTTTAGGATAATAACCTCTTTTGATCACATTGATTGTAAAATAAATTCCCATTCGTGCGTATGCATCTTTTAAAACAGTTTGAGTATAATCTATTGTAGGACTCCAAAGGACATTTGTTCCACCTACGATTGTAAGTTTTAATTTTTTTTTACAAATAGCAATCACTGGAATTAAAACTTGAATAATTAATGAAATACTTCCTGCAGTTCCAACATCTTCTTTAAGAATACAACTTTGAACCTCATTTGGAACAAATTTTAAGCTTGTATCTCCAATTTTTAATTTATCTAAATTTGCATTGCAAATTTTTTTTAAAATTTTCAGTGCTGTAAAATGTTGAGGTTTTAGTCCAGGAATTTTTCTATTTTTTCTGATATTTTCTATTAAGATAGGTTGATTCAAAATACATGCTAAAGTTATTGCTGTACGAACAATTTGACCTCCCCCCTCACCAAATGATCCATCAATCTTAATGATTTTCATAATTTTTTCTAAAATTACTTAATGATAGTTTTTTAAAATGATTTTTCTAATTCTTTTGTATGAATGGTCTTTTAATTGGAAGATTTCAGCCCTTTCACCAGGGTCACCTTGATGCTTTACATTTTGCCTTATCAAAAGTTGACAAATTATGGGTAGGTTTAGGAAGCTCAAATAAGCCTCTCCAAAAAAATAATCCTTTTTCTGCAGAGGAAAGAAAAAAAATGATCCTATCTTCTATTGATGACTCAATTAGAAGTAAAATTGAAATTTTCTTTATCCCAGATTTTGAGGATCACAAAAAATGGGTAGAACATATTGATATTATTGTTCCAAAGTTTGATGTTGTTTTTACTAATGATGATATGACAAAACATCTTTATTCAAAACGAGATACCACAGTGGTTACAATTCCTTTCACTAAAAGAGATGTTTTATCTGGAACAAATATTCGAGATCTAATACTTGGCGATCAACCATGGGAAGAATTTGTTCCAGATGGAACTAGGAAATTTTTGAATAAAATTAATGCAAAACAGCGACTAAAAAATCTCTAATTATAAATAAACCCCAAATGATGTTTCATTGGAGATAACATTTGGAATATCTATCAATGCTTCCTGGCCCAACAAATGTACCTAATCGAGTTATGAGGGCAATGCTTGCACCAATTATCAATCACCGAAGTGATGATTTTGTAGAATTATACACTGATGTAATGAGAAAACTCAGCAAGTTTTTCAAACCCAACATGATATTGTAGCCCTTTCTGCATCTGGAACAGGTGCAGTTGAAGCCGGAGTAATTAATCTAATTAAAAAAGATGATAAAGTAATAATTCCTGTTAATGGAGAGTTTAGTAACAGACTTTCACAATTAATTGCTGGTCAAGGAGCAAACGTAATAAAACTTGAAACTCCACCAGGACAAAATGCTACGTTTGATCAAGTAAAAGAAGCATTTGATAATAATAAAGACGTCAAGGCATTCTATGTTGTTCACAACGAAACTTCTACGGGAACAATGGTAAATTATCTAGATAAAGTATCAGATTTAACTTCACGAAATGACACATTTTATGTTGTAGATTCAGTTTCCTTATTGGGTGGTGTAGCACTTCCAGTTGACAAATGGAACATCGATGTTTGTATGACAGGAGCACAAAAAGCACTTGCCGCTCCACCTGGAATTTCTCCAATATCTGTCAGTCCCAAAGCTAAAAAATACATGATAGCAAATCCACCACCTACAATGTACTTTAACTTAGCAAGATATTTCAAATATTATGAAGAATCAAAACATACTCCTTTTACTCCGGCATTACCTTTGCTTTATGCGTATAGAGAAGCATTAACCATGATGTTAGAAGAAGGATTAGAATCTGTCTATAAACGCCACAAAGTTTGTTCTGATGCTCTTTATTCTGGACTAAGTGCAATTGGTCTTAAACCATTTGCAAAAGAAGAAGATCGTTCCATTTCAATTGTTGCTCTAAACTACTTGGAGGGTTTACAAGATAAAATATTTAGAGATACATTAGCTCAAAAATTTAAGGTGTTAGTTGCTGGAGGATTTGGAGATCTAAAAGGTAAAGTATTCAGAGTCGGATGTATGGGTGAAGTTAGTCAATATCATGTAATGAGGACAATTTCTGCAATTTCATCAACTCTAGCTATGATGGGATATGAAACTGATGCTAAAGCAGGTCTCAAAACTGCAGAAGAGAAACTAAAAGAACTTTAATCCATGTTAACTTAATATAAGGAATTTCAAGATCGATCACATTGACTTTCGATAAAGGTTCATTGATACTCATTGATTATACTGCTAAAGTTAAAGACACTGAAGAAGTTTTTGACACAACTCTAGAAGCAGATGCAAAAAAATATTCCATTCATGAAACCGATGTAAAATACCAACCAAAACTAGTTTCTATTGGAGAGGTTTCTTATCCAGTCCTAAAGGGGTTAGATGAAGCCCTAACTAAAACCGCTGTAGGCGACAAACTTACCATCGAAGTAACACCTGACAAAGGATTCGGAGAACGAGATTCAACCAAAGTTAGAATGATTCCACTTAGAAAACTTGGAGAGGATGCCGAAAAAGTTTCTGTTGGGGATACAATTGAAGTTGATAACAAAAAAGGAATAATACGATTTATTGGTTCAGGTAGAGTTCAAGTTGATTATAATCATAGATATGCAGGTAAAACAATTCTTTACGATGTAAATGTCATAAAATCACTAGATTCTGAAAATGACAAAATTGAAGGAATACTACAAAATCGATTACCAGTAGAAAATTCAAAAATTGAATTCACTATTAAAGAAAAAGAGACAAACATATCCATTCCCGAAGAAATACTCAGAGCTGATGGCCTTCAAATAATGAAACATTTCGTTCAGTTAGATATTTTCAAATTTGTACCCTCTTTAGAAAAAATCAACTTTGTTGAAACTCATCAAAACAAACAAGCTCAAACAAAGAAACCTGAAGCTAAAGAAGAAAAAGCCCTGAACCAAAGGTAGCTTAAATCAAATTACGTTTGTACTCTTTGCTAAATTCATAGCTTTTCTTTCTGTCATTTCTATTTCTTTTAGAATTGTGTATCTTTCAGGTCTCAATTCTTGTGCCATCACTAATGCATGTATGACTTCATTTTCTTTCAAACCAATCTGTTTTGCAGTAGTTGGTGCTCCAACTTCTTTTAGCGTCTTAACAATTTTTTTCCAATCTTGACCCTGTAACTTTGCAATCATTATAGAACCAATACCACATTTTTCCCCATGGAGACCTTTTCCAGGAGCAATTTTGTCCAATGCATGAGAGAAAAGATGTTCTGCACCAGAACAAGGCCTACTACTACCTGCAATACATGATGCTACACCTGCGCTGATTAAGGCCTCAACAATAACTCTAGCATCCAATCCCTTTTTGGAATACATACTGGAATTTTCCATTATTATTTTGGCACTTAACATTGCCAGGTCAGCAGAATACATTCCATAATACTCACCAGTTTTTTCATGGCCTAATTGCCAATCTTTTACGGCTATAATATTGGCAATCAAATCCCCACATCCACTTGCCAAAAGCTTTGCTGGAGCTTTTTTAATTACACCTATATCAACAAAAACTCCTAATGGGGCACTTGCAACAATTGAATGAGGTTTGTCACTTTTTATAGAAACAAATGGACTTGCCATCCCATCATGAGATGCTGCAGTTGGAACACTGACAAAGGGAAGGTCTAGATTAAATGAAACCATTTTAGCTGTATCAACTGATCGACCTCCTCCTATTCCAGCTACAATATCGCTATGATCTTTTTTAACATCTTTTTGAATCTGATTTATTGTACTAATTTGATTATCTTTTGATGTATGCCAAACAAATTTGATTTTTTTTACTTGTAATGATTTTTCAATTTTATCTTTTAGAATCTTTTTAACATTAATTCCAGAAATTAAAGAAATTTTTTTGGGCTTGATCAAAGAAAAAAGAAATTCTCCAAATTCATTAATGTTATTTTCTCCAACCACAATCAACCTTGGTAATTCCATGGTGTGTGATTGCATATGTCCCTCCTTTTTTCTCACTACTTATCATTTGAAGAAATTAGAAGGTTATTTAAAAGGGTGAATACTACGTATGCTATCTCTAAAGGTGTATCTTTTGTCAAATAACGTTGAAGAAAAAATTCTACATGGAACAACTACGGTTGGTATCAAAGCCAAAGACGCGTAGTTTGTGTGCTGATATGAGAGCCAGTGCTGGTTACTTTATAGCAAACAACAACACGATGAAAATACAAAAAATCGATCTCCATGCAGGTTTGACTCTAGCAGGAGGAGTGGCTGATGCTCAGAATATTGTTGATATATTACGTTATCATTCAAATCTTCATAGAGTAGAAAAACATGGACCTATCTCAATTCATTCTCTTAGTAGACTTTGCTCACTCATATTTCATCAAAACCGTGGTTATCCATTCATGGCAGATATTCTAATCGGAGGATATGATGCAAACGGTCCAGCATTATTTAATATCGATATGTTTGGTTCAGTGGAAGAAAAAACTTTCGTCACAACTGGAAGTGGTTCTCCTGTTGCATATGGTTTACTTGAAGAAGAATATAGAGATGATTTAACAATAGAAGAAGCAAAAAAAATTGCTTTGAGAGCAGTAAAAGCTGCAATTGTAAGAAATATTGGTACTGGTGATGGAATCAATATTGCAGTTATGGATAAAGATGGATTCCGTCTTTTAACAGATGAACAAAAGAAAGCAGTCATTGAACTTTAGAAATTTAGTGAATTAATAACTCTCATCAAACTTTAGTGATTTAATGCAAAGGAAACTACAAGAAAAAGAATTATCTGCTAGCCAAAATATAATGGCAACGATACTGCAAAGTATTCCCAAAGAAGCAAATCTAACAAAAATAGAATATGAAGGACCAAGAATTGCTCTTTATACAAGTTCACCACGTTACCTTTTAGAACATAATGAAACAATTTCAAGTCTTGTGAATATTATCAAAAAGCGTATTGTCATTAGAACTGATGAATCAATAAGAAAACCAGAAGATGAAGCTAGACGAATAATAGCAGAATGTGTTCCAGAAGATGCTAAACTTCAAGGAACCGTTTTTGATATTGCTACTGGCGAAGTTTCAATTGAAGCAAAAAGGCCTTGGCTACTTCAAAGAAATGCAAAAGAATTCAATCACGCAGACGTAACTGAAAAAACAGGCTGGAAAATACGCGTTAGAAAAGCAACAACCATACCATCTCGTACAATTCAGACTATAAATGCGACCCTCAAACAATCCGCATTAGAAAGAAATAAGCAATTTC
>PVMK01121475.1_pt1 | contig 16671 bp, 20 predicted proteins | sample 1853481 | NCBI WGS metagenome assembly PVMK01 (sample SAMN08533507, study PRJNA380276) | Marine sediment metagenome, whole genome shotgun sequencing project.
TCAGCTACTGTCCTGATGGCTGTTGCCGCTACCAGGATGTTGTCTGTGCCAGCCTCCAGCTTGACCTGACTTTCACCAGCCTGATTCTCGTAGTAAAAACCGACCGCGGCCATAAGGCCGACCAACATGAGAATAAAAAGGCTTCTTAACATGGTTCTGGTTCCTGAGTACTGCTTTAATATACGGCTTAATTGGGCTGAGTTTCAAGCAGCGCCCCTTTTACTTGGTAATCCTGCCTGCTATGGGCACCTGGCACACATCGAGCACCCTGGGTGGCTTGTTGTGGAAAAACTTCTGTTTGCGGTTGAGTCTGTCTTTGAGTAACTTTTTGAACCCCCTGTTGCTGGTGTCCATTACGTAGACTTTCAGCCTGTCTTCTTTCGGGGATTTCTGACAGCAGTTGCAGCTTGCTGATCCGCGAACTTTTTGTTTCGTCCTGGATGATGCCATTGTCCGCCGCCGGACCCCGCTTGATTTGTTGCACAACGTCCATGCCATAAACAACACGGCCGAAGATATTCATATTGCGGTCCAGGTAGCGGGGCGCCTGGCCGATCACGATGTAGAAATCGGTCCGGCTGGAATCAGGGTCATCATTGCGGGCCATGGCCACGATACCAGGACAGTGGGTCAGCCAGACCTTGTTTCTTGACGGATCCCGCGCAACCGCGAACCCGTCGATGAAGCCGGTTTCAGGCGCAAACATATCCGGCGACTGGACCTGCATATAACTGAATTCTTCATTCCAGTCGATCTCGAATTCTGCATCGACCAGGGGGACATTACTGAGTTCTCCCAGGTCGCTGCCGTCACCGCCCTGCGCCACGAAGCCGTCGATCACGCGGTAAAAACTGAGGCCATCGTAAAAACGGTCCCCGGCCAGTTGTTTGAATTGTTTTACCGTTTCAGGGGCAAAAGCCGGGTTCAGTTCGATGATGACCAGGCCTGCAGGCATTTCCACGAAGACGGTGTTTTCCGGATTGAGTTCGCGCCAGGTTGGCTCCCCGGCTGCCCGAGTCCGGTGGAGACCAATGCACAAAGCACCGCCAGTGACCAAAACATATGCCGGGATACCGACTGCAATGTGCGGCTTGGGGGACATGGGGTTCAGGGACATGGGGTCAGAGAATCAGGGCATCCGGATATTGCCGCCACCCATACCTCCCATGCCGCCAGTACCTATCCCGGGGACAACAATGGATGAAGCTTGTTGACGCTGCATTTCCTTGAGTTCTTCCATGGTTTTCTCGAACGCTGCTTTCGCGGCATCACCAAAATTGGCGGCAGCCTCCGCCACGATTCTCCTTCGATCTCGAAAGAAAGCGGCAAGGGGTCCGGCCGTGGTCAGTACCTGGGTGGAGCCGACGAACTGTGTGGATCGAGTCGCATCCGGATCACCGCTTGCTGTTACCGGGAGATAGCCGGCGCAATGTGCCGACCGCGTTGTCAGTGAATACTTCTTCCTTATACAGGTTGGCTGCATCCATTCGGATTTCGTTTGAGGTTTCGGGATTATTCATGCCTGGTTCCTTGTTCAGAGGCTCCTTAAATGGGGCCACCTGTTGTTCAACGCAATGTATAGTACCAATAGTAGGGAACAAACAATAAACAAGGTATGGCTACAGATCATGATGATAATGAATTTGGTACAGCTAGCCCACGCCAATGTGCAGCACGGTCGGGGGGATCGTGAATAGCGCCTGCCGATGGCTGCTGAGCGGCATTTTTGCATTTTTGGCCGCCTGTTCGAGCCTGCCATCTGAATTTGAACAGGTCCCGGGCCAGGTCTGGCCCCATCCGGAACAGACAAGGCTGGGAGCAATAATCGCCGAAACAGCGCCGGAAGACAAAACACTGTCCGGTGTTGAATTACTGGCCGATCCCTCCGAGGCTTTCGGCGCACGTTTTGCCATCGCCGCGTTTGCGGAAAAAACCCTCGATATGCAGTACTACCTGTGGAAGGGCGACCTCAGCGGGCAGTTGTTGCTGTGGCGCGTATTGGAAGCCGCTGACCGGGGCGTGAAAGTACGTTTCCTGATCGATGACATTTTCCATGCCGGCAGGGATGAGGTTTATGCAATCCTCGACACACACCCCAATTTCCAACTGCGTGTTTTCAACCCAATGGCCAATCGCGGTGCTGCCCGCAACCTCAATTTCCTGGTCAACAAGACCAGGCTGAACCGCCGCATGCACAACAAGATTTTCATAGCCGATGGAGCAGTTGCGGTGCTTGGCGGGCGAAATATTGGTGACGACTATTTTGGCATAGACCCTGACGCCAACTTCCTGGATCTCGATGTGTTGACGGTTGGCCGGGGCGCGATCGAGGCCGGTGCGGCTTTTGATGAATACTGGAACAGCAAAAACGCGATCCCCATCGACGTGCTGAACGACAGGGAATACACGGCCAAAGACCTGGCATCCTTCAGGGAGAAGCTCAATGAGGCGCTGTTGCAAAAGGACGCTGTTCCCTATGCCCTGGCGTTTACTGAGCAGGAAACCCTTGAGAATTTGCTTGAATGGAGGGACGGTCTCATCTGGGCGCACGCCACCGTGGTGGTTGATCCCCTGGAGCGTTTTGATGGCCAGGGAGAGTCCGCCATCGTCCGCTTTGGGGCTGATACGATCGAGCATATCGATGATGAAATGATCATACAGTCCGCTTACCTGATTCCCAGCAAGCAAGGCCTGGAAAACATGGCGGAGATGGTCGAGCGGGGTGTTCGGGTCCGCATGCTGACCAATTCCCTGATGTCGAATAATCACATTTCGGCTCACTCCGGTTACATGAAGTATCGCAAGGCCATCCTGGAAACCGGGGCTGAACTTTATGAATTGCGGGTGGATGCTTCACTGCGTGAGTACTTCAGGGCACACAAAAACGAAGAGGTGGCGGCTGGTATTCACACCAAGTCTTTCGTGCTGGATGGCAAGCAGGCACTGATCGGCTCGTTCAACCTCGATCCCCCGCTCAAGGGATCTGAATTCCGAGATTGGCCTGGTGGTAAATAGTGAGGAATTCTCGGGCAGGTCATCGAACAGATGGACCAGGAATTTGAGCCTGCCAACAGTTACCGGCTTTTCCTCAATGAAAATGGAAAACTCCGCTGGGAAGTACAAACCGGGGATGGCATTGAAATCCAGACTCACGACCCCGGTGCATCCATCTGGAGGCGCATGGCTGCCCGTATGCTTTCCTGGCTGCCCATTGAGAAAGAGTTGTAGTCGGGATTGTGGGGTTAAAATGGTGGTGAGGGCATGAAGCATTTGGACAGGAGGCGAACACATGAATGAAGCGCACAAGGGCCGCGCCCTGGGCGTTGGTGGAATATTCTTCCGGTCGCAAGACCCGGCCCGCCTGGGCGCATGGTATGCAGAATACCTGGGCCTGCAGATCGAAGCCTGGGGGTACAACGCAGGGCACCAGTTTTGCGACCCGCGGATATGCCGGCTAATTCGTTTACCGTTTGGAGCGCTTTTGCGGCAGACACCGAATATTTTGGCCCATCCGGTCAGGGGTATATGATCAACCTGGTTGTGGATGATCTCAATGCAGCACTCGACAATGTGAAAGGGGGCGGGGCCGAAGTACTGGATGAGCGCGAGGAGCACGATTTTGGCAAGTTTGGCTGGTTTGTCGACCCGGACGGTAACCGGGTTGAGCTGTGGGAGCCTCCGGAAAAAGCATGACCGCCAACGATTCGGCCAAAGATCATGATTTCGCCAGCCGCCTCGACGAACTGGAAAGCCGCCTGGCATTCCAGGATGACCTGATCGAATCTCTCAACCAGGTGATAACCCGCCAGGACCGTGAGATCACAACCATGGCAAGCCAGCTCAAGGACCTTTTCACCAGGATTTCTGAACAGGCCGAGACTGCCACCCCCGGCACAGCTGCCGAAAACGAGATTCCCCCGCACTACTAATGTAAGAGGTCGCTCCTACATCAATACGACAGTTCCAGGGCGGGTTCCTGCATGGCGGAAAGTTGTTCCCGCAGGCTGAGCACCAGGTCTTCCCAGTAGCGGGGGCTGTCGAACCACGGGAAGGCTACAGGAAAAGCAGGATCTTCCCAGCGCCGGGCCAGCCAGGCGGCGTGGTGCAGCATTCTCAGGGTGCGAAGGGCCTCGATCAGTTGCAGTTCACGTGTGTCGAAAGAACAGAACTGGCGGTAGCCCTTCGATGACATCGGACAATTGCTGTCCCATTTCATGGGTGTCGCCGGAAAGCAGCATCCACAGATCCTGGATAGCGGGCGCCGACTGGCAATCGTCCATGTCGACAAAGAAAGGCCCGTCCCGCCACAGCAGGTTGCCGGGATGGCAGTCTCCATGAAGGCGGATGCTGTGGACGTTACCGGCGCGCTCGTAGGCGTTCCCGATCGATATCATCAGGTCGGCAGCCAGGCTTTCAAATGCCGTTTCCATGTGGGGAGGCAGCCACTGGCCGCCCAGGATGGTCGTGATCGAATCATCACCAAAACGTTCCGGGGTAAGCGCGGGGCGGCATGAAAACGGCCTGGATCGACCGATTGCGTGGATGCGGCCGATGAAACGGCCCAGCCAAAGCAGCGTGTCCCTGTCTTCCAGTTCAGGGGCGTGTCCCCCCTGCCTGCGGAACAGCGCGAAGCGGAATTCTTTATGGCGGTGCAGGGATTCGCGATTGATGACATCCGGGGCAATCAGGGGGATTTCCGCTTCCGCAAGCTCCAGTGAGAAGTCGTGTTCTTCCTGGATTTGTTCATCCGTCCACCGTCCCGGGCGATAAAACTTGGCGATGACCGGCGTTTCCTCTTCGATACCCACCTGGTAGACCCGGTTTTCGTAGCTGTTGAGCGCCAGAAGGCGTCCGTCAGTGATCAGACCAGTGGATTCCACGGCTTGGAGTATCGTGTCCGGGTTGAGGCTGTAATAGGGTGTTGCGGCATCGCTGACATTTTCCATCGCTGCATCATACCGAACGAAGACAAAAATATTGCCGATTTTGTACAAAACACTGGAGCATCGCACACCGGAATCACGTAGAATGACTCATCCACGCAGGACAGTTTTTTTCCATGGCCAACGGCACCAAGAATCTCGCCCTCTATTGTGATTTTGAAAATGTAGCGCTGGGCGTCCGGGACTCCAATTATGCGCGTTTTGAAATCGAAGCAGTCCTCGAACGCCTGCTGGTAAAGGGCAATATCGTCGTCAAGAAAGCATATTGTGACTGGGAGCGTTACAAAGATTTCAAGCGGAGCATGCACGAGGCTTCATTCGAGCTGATTGAAATACCCCATGTGCGCCAGTCAGGCAAGAATTCCGCTGATATCCGGATGGTTGTCGATGCCCTGGACCTCTGTTATACCAAGGCTCATGTGGATACCTTCGTCATAATTTCCGGGGATTCCGATTTTTCACCATTGGTATCGAAGCTGCGCGAGAACAACAAGGTTGTCATCGGTGTCGGGGTCAAGAACTCCACATCCGATCTGCTGATCGCGAACTGTGACGAATTCATTTTTTACGATGATCTGGTCCGGACTGCCGAACGTCGCAAGCCGCGCAAGAAGAAAACCAACGGGCGTAAGGAAAGTGATGATCGAGCGCAGAAAGACCGCCAGGAAGCACGTGCACAAAAAGCGTTCGAGCAGGTGCTGGAAACTATTGACGACCTGATCAGCGAGCGGGGTGACGAAGACAAGCTCTGGGGATCAATGGTCAAGCAGGCGCTGAAAAGACGCAAGCCGGGTTTCAACGAGAGTTATCACGGTTTCCGTTCATTCGGGAAATTGCTGGAGGAAATGGAGGAGCGCAGCTTGCTGAGGCTGGAACACGATCAGAAGTCCGGGGGTTATATAATTACCAGTGTGAACTGATGTTCGAGTTCGCCGGATGGACCCGTGGTTCGCCTTTGAGCCCGAGTCCGTGTATGATGCGCTTGCTGCAAAACGCGTTACGAGATATCAGCTTGTTTAGGTTCGACCAGTTTTCCTTCCAGCTTTAAAATTTCCGTTCCCGTTATAAACAGCAGGTCACCAGTCCGGGTCGATGATCCGGAGTGTAATTTTTGTTCTATATAGTGAGTTAAAGAAATGTCAGAAACAGTAACAGGCACAGTAAAGTGGTTCAACGATGAAAAGGGTTTTGGTTTTATTGCCCGTGAAGGTGAGCGCGATGTGTTCGTGCACTTTCGTGCAATTGCCATGGAAGGACGCAAGTCTCTCAATGAAGGCCAGCAGGTTGAATTCACGATTGGTGAAGGCCAGAAAGGCCCGCAGGCGGAAAACGTAGTACCGGTGTAAATCATAACAATACGTTATTGAAAACCCGTGGGGAAACCCGGTCTGCCCTGGCGGTCCGGGTTTTTTGTTCGGGGTCGAAAAAAACCCGGCTTGAGCCGGGTTTTCCTTTGAAAGGGTTGGGAAAGTCGGAACCCCGATTGGGCAAAGAGGGGCGGGGTTCCGATTATTCCCGGCTAACTGCTACCAGTCAGTTAGTTAGTACAATCTAATACATGCAAAAATCGGGCCAAAATAGAAAAATTCAAAGAATGCTAATTAAAAGAAAGAGATAGCTTGATTAACAGAAATGTGATTGGTTGGGTCGACCCAATGACTGTCCAAAAACGTCAGTAAAGATGACAATAATTGTCACATTCAACATTTTTTGCGCAGAGCGCTCCTACAACGGCTCCAGCCAGTTGTGGTTGTCCCTGGTCTGACCGTTGAACAAGCCGAAAAATGCATCCTGTATTTGTTTCGTCAAGGGGCCGCAGCCGCCATTGCCGATGGTCATGTGATCGACCTGGCGCACCGGTGTGACTTCGGCAGCCGTGCCGGTCATGAATACTTCATCCGCTGCGTACAGTTGCTCGCGTGCAATCGTTTGTTCCAGGGTGTCGATGCCCATATCCGCCGCCAGTTGAATGACGGTATTGCGTGTAATCCCGCTGAGGATGGATGCGGACGCCGGCGGTGTTAGCAGCCGTCCCTGCTGGATGATGAACATGTTTTCACCAGCACCTTCACTCAACAGGCCGTCAACACCCAGGCCAATGCCTTCATCAAAACCGCGATCCCGCGCCTCGAGGCCGATCAGTTGGCTGGACAGGTAATTACCACCGGCTTTGACTCCGGACGGCATGGTATTTGGCGCCAGCCGGGTCCACGAAGTAATGCAGGCCTTGATGCCATTCTTCAGACCCTCCTCGCCCAGGTAAGCGCCCCAGGGAGTAACAATAACTGAGACATCCACCACATTCATATCCTTTGGAATCACACCCAGGCCGCAGTCACCACGGGAAACCAGGGGGCGGATGTAGGCGCTCGCCAGTCCACTGGCGCGAACGGTGTCCCGGCAGGCCTGGTGTAACTCTTCAACGGACCATGGCACAGGAATACGGTATACGTCCGCCGAGTACTGGAGCCGCTTGATGTGATCCGTCAAACGGAAGATTTTTGTGCCCTCCGGTGTGTCATAGGCCCTGATGCCTTCGAATACCGAAGAACCGTAATGCAAGGCATGACTTTGCACGTGAACCATGCAATCGGCGTGTTCCCGCAATTCGCCATTAAACCAGATTTTGTAGTTGTCACTCATGAACCGACTCCTGCCATTTTCATGGTCTGTATGTATCCACTTCCGTACCCGGATATTATCCTCCAAACACTACCCCTAAAACCATGACGAATATCAGCTACCCTGGCTCAGCTGAGCACTCTCTCGGGTACAATAAGCCGGGCGATTTCACTCGGGAACCGTTTCAATGGAGTGGAAATTATTTTTAACCGTGTTCGCCGGTACGATGTTATCCCACTTAATCAGTGTCAGGGTGATGTCCATCGTAGCCGGATCAGGGATTTATGCTGATCGGTGCGTGGACGCTGTACCATGGTTTAAATCAAGTCCAGTAGGCAGGTAACAGTTTGAACCGCGAGGTCACCCACCGTCATCACCACACCCCGCCCGATTACAACCGGGCGTTCGCGGTGGGAGTCGCACTGAATGTCATTTTTGTCGTTATCGAGGCCTTTTATGGCGTGGTGTCCGGCTCGCTGGCCCTGCTGACGGATGCCGGCCATAACCTGGGCGATGTCTTTGGCCTGCTGCTGGCCTGGGGCGCTGCGGTCCTCGCAAAAAAACGGCCGTCTTCCAGGCGGACCTACGGTTTTTCCCGTGCAACGATCATTGCCTCCCTGTTCAGTGGCCTTTTGTTGATGGGCGCGGTTGGTGCAATCGGCTGGGAAGCGGCCAATCGCCTGATGGATCCACCCGAACCGGCCGGAAAGACGATCATGATCGTTGCTGCGATCGGTGTACTGGTCAACACAGTCACCGCATTGTTCTTTTTATCCGGGAAGGACGACGACCTGAATATCAGGGGCGCATTTCTCCACATGGCGGCCGATGCTGTCGTGTCACTGGGTGTTGTTGTATCCGGGGCCCTGATCCTGTTTTACGGCCTCAACTGGATTGACCCGGTGATCAGCCTGGTCATTGCAGCCGTTATTTTCCTGTCTACCTGGGGCCTGTTGCGGGATTCACTGAATCTGGCAGTGGATGCCGTGCCCAGGAATGTGGATCCGGATGCGGTCAGGGAATACCTGTCCGGGCTGCCGGGCGTCACGCACTTGCACGACTTGCATATCTGGCCAATGAGCACCACCGATACGGCTCTGACTGCTCACCTGGTGATGAGCGCAATGCCGGACAGTGACCGTTTCCTAAATGACATCGCAAACCTGCTTGCAGACAGGTTTTCGATTCACCACGCAACCATTCAACTCGAGCGGCATGACAGTGACATCATTTGTTATCAATCCACGCATTGTGCTGAATGAAAGATTACTGGCATTAGTTTCCCGTTTTTGGGATGTAGTACACTGAATAATTGTATTTCGAGTTCGCTTTTTACCCGGAGTAACCACCAGATGAACCTCAAGAAATCACTGATACTGCTTTTCTCACTACTCATAGCTGTTTATTCGCTGAATGCCCTCGCCAAAAAACAGGAATATCCCGAAGTAACCGAGGATGGCCTGCATCTCGTACACGACTCAAAGATGGCTATCGTCTACGCTGAGCCGGGCGCCAATCTTGCACTTTATTCACGCGTGATCCTTCTGGAGCCGACTGTCGCGTTCAAGAAAAACTGGGATCGCGACCAGCGGTCCCGCTCCGCAGCAAGTTGAGCACCTCTTCGAGAGTAAACACCAAAAAAATCAAGCAAGACCTGGCGGATGAATTTGAAGCTGTATTTACTGAGGCATTGAACAGCGGCGGCTACGAAGTGGTCACCGAACCCGGGGACGATGTCTTGTTGATTCGCCCGTCCATCGTCAACCTGGACGTTAACGCGCCGCAAACGCATGGAGCCGGCAGGTCGAACACTTATACCCGCTCTGCCGGGGAAATGACCTTGTATATCGAACTGTTCGATTCGGTAACCGGCGACCTCATCGCCAAGGCGCTGGACCGCAAGGTCGACAACCCCAACGACGTTGGTTTCTATACCTGGGCAAATTCCCAGTCCAACAAGGCTGCTTCCGTGAGGATTCTCAGGGGCTGGGCGGATATACTTCTTAATGCGCTCAACGAAGCCAGGAGTAACCCGCTTCCGGCAGAGCCTGAATCCGGCTGACCAGGGCTGTTTACAAATTTTGGGTAAGCAGGTAGGTGGCGAAACTGGCCAGCCAGTGGCTGCCTTCGTAATGCTCTGCGGATACATTGGCGATTCCGGCTTGTGCATGAACCTTGCCGGCAGCCAGCAGCGACGTTTTCCTTGGATCAGCCTGCGGCAGAGCCGCCGCGATATTTTCCAGGTTCCAGGCGCGCGACAGGTTGACGCCATCGAGGTGCACCAGTTTGCCATCGGTCGGGTCTTTGACGATTCCAGTCGCCAGCCAGTCGCCGCGACCGTCGTTTGGAATTCCGGGTAGAAAATTATCAAGCCAGCCGGCGAATTGATCGCGATCCATGATACGCCGCATCAGGTCCGCCTCCATCAGGCAGGGCGAGAGGAAATCTTCGCCGGACGGTTCGTAATTGAGCGGGCAATTCCTGTCTTGCAGGTGAAAAGCGAGCGAGCGCTCCGTGATCATTTCAGCCATTTGCTCATCGCCGGCGATTCTCGCCCAGTCCAGGATCAGCCCGAAGGCGAACATGCTCTGGTTGTGCGTTCCCAGCCGGATGGGATATGCGAGATTGGGCAGCCAGGACTTGATCCGGGCCACAATCACCGCCTCCAGCGGCAGCAGAGTTTCGAGCCAGGCATCGGCCAGCGGGTCCTGCCATTCACGTAGTTCCGCGGTGAGTTGTAAAAACCAGGCGATCCCATAAGGGCGCTCGTAGGATTTGCGGTTCTCCGCCTGGAAATATTCAACTTCCACCGCAACCCCTGAGGGAGTAAAGCTCTGACCCAGCGCCTTAATGATTTGTTCACGCAAATCCAGGGCAAATTGGGCATCCGGCGCTGTTCTCAGTAAACGGACCAGCATCCAGTGCCCGTGCACAGAGGAGTGCCAGTCAAAACAACCGTAGAAAACCGGGTGCAGGGATGATGGCGTGCGGGCGTCTTCAGCGCTGTTGAGCACATGGCCGATCTTGTTGGGGTACTCACGGTGTACACAATCAAGCGCCAGGCGCGCGAAGCGTGAGGCCAATTCGCCATTCACCTCAATTTCCACAGCACCCTTCTGCGCCAACACAGAACCCGTCATACCAATACACACGGTCATTGCCGTCACGAAATGCATGATTTTCATAGTTGTTAAACTCCAAAAAATTGAGGCTTGTTCTTCAACACGGGCACCGCAAAGCGCAGGCTCAGCGATAAGGTGGTCCATCGGCCCAGGCGACCAGCGAGAAGCGCTCGCCGCGGGTGACAGCCGTGACGCGATGCTCAAGGAACGACGGAAACGCAATAAGGGTGCCCTGCTGGCGCATCTTCACGCGATCAAGGCCGCTTAGATGGAACTCAAGATTGCCGCCCTCGTAGGCATCGGCGGCTGACAATTGCACGGAGAGGCTGATCTTGCGCCGTGAAAAGCGGCCGGTGCCGAGGTCGATGTGCCAGTCGTAGTGACCCTGGTCCTCGGACCAGTAACGGGCGATCTGGCAGCCGGTACCGAATCCGGTAAGGTCGAAGCGAAATCCCTGGTTGATGTGCTTCAGCGCAGTGCGCAGCGGCGCGAAGAAGAAATCCGTCTCGGGACCGGGATCGAAGAACCAGATCTGCGAACGGCGGATCTCACCGCGCTCAACGTCGGTGGTGCCGATGCGCCCCTCGGTCGCCGGGAAGCTTTGGGCGAGCGCGATGGCGCGGGCGCAGCTTGCCGCATCGAGCACCTGCGGCAGCACCGCGACCTTGGTGAGAATGTCGTTGTGGTCCATAGTCTGAGCGTGCCTCTATAACGTTTTCATGATCTCGCTGTTAATGAGATGCTGAAATCCCCTCTCGAATGACCTCAATCTCATCCAGGACCTTGTGAGGAAGCGCCGGGTCTTTGAACGCGCTCAAGAACCAGGCTTTCCCAGTCATAGTCCCCGGGTGTCATGGTATCCGCTAGTTTCAGGGTTAGTTCAGCTTTGGCCATTTCATCCATTTTCGAATAAGTAACGGCAAGAAATTGCATTGAGCCGGGTCCATGCGGCCCTCCGCGCTCCTGGTTTCGCATCATTGCATCCAGCGCCTCAGGATAGTTTCCTGCGAGGAAGTGAAGCAAACCAAGAATGTTCAGGTAAGGCGTACGGGTGGACAATGGATCCAGCCGCAATTCACGCTTTGCATAATCAATACCACCATCAAGATCGCTATTCGCGGCGGTAATAAAACCATGATAGACCGTTATGTAGGGGTCATTGGGCTGTATTTTAATCGCTTGTGCAGACATTTCGAGCGCCAGTTCAAATTTTCGCTCTGACAGGTAGATGAATGCCAGCGCACTGAATGTAAGTCCAAACGATGGATCGATATCGCGAGCCCTCGCGGCCAGCTCCACAGCTGCCTGGCGATCGGCATGGGGCGCCTTGCTATGCTTGAAAAACACCATGAAAGCTCTCGTATAGGCGCCTCCTGCAAATCCGCCGGCAAAATCAGGATCCATTTCGATCACCTGGTTGAAAGCCTGCTGTGCGAGTTTCAGCCGGGCTGGGTCACTGGGCGGATTGGCCAGGTTCATTGCCTGCTTGTACAGGTACCAGGCTTCCTTGTTCTGCGTATAACGCCGTCCAAATGCATTGACATCTTCATCCTGGAGGCTGATGGACAGGCTTGTCACCACTTTCCGGGCTAACTCTTTTTGCAGCGCCAGTTCGTCCCCGACCCGGCGGTCAAAGCGCTCCGCCCACAATTGCCGCCCGCTACCGGTTTCGTGCAGCCGGGCCGTTACCCTCAGGTTGGGCGATGTTCCCCTGACACTACCCTGGAGAACGTACCCTGCACCCAGTTGAATACCAATTTCCCTGGGTGTCACCGCATGACCCCTGTAAGGCAATACCGATGAGATTGAAATGACATCCAGTGCGGACAAACTTCCGAGATCAATGACGATATCTTCGGTGAGTCCGATCGCAAACGAGTTGTCCGGATCTTCTCCAGTCATGTTTTCAAATGGCAATACGGCAATGGTTGGACGAATATCGGGCAATACACCAGACTCTGCAGCTGAGTCTGGCCACTGCTTCCAGACCGAGAAAACAAACAGGGCCAAAAGAACCACCAGCAGGGCCCAGACTCCGGGCTGCTGAAGTAATTGTCTGCCTGCTCCAGGTGCTCGCGGTGGTCCGTGTCTTGTTGATTCCCTGGCGGCAGTAGAAAAAGATGCAGAATAATGGCCCTTGGGTATGCTGATCCGAACCGGATCATTCCTCCCCTCGGACTCGTAATAGTCTTTGAGCCTGCGGCGAAGCCGTCCTGCTTCCACCCGCACCACGGTCGTGGTCTGGGCGTCCGATGGATCTTCCTTACCGAATACTTCGCAAGCAATCACGAATCCCTTCAGCCGGTCGCCACGGCCGGCAATGGTTTCCGTCACCACGTACTCCAGGAACTTTTTCAGGCGGAAAACTTCCGCGAAGGTATTGCTGGCCAGCACCCTGGCCAGAGCATCCAGCAACTGTTCGCTGTTGTGCGTTCCAGGCTGAAGGTTGGAGGCGGTTTCGTTCATACAAGCAGAGTCAGTCCGGCAATTTCAAAGTGAATGTTGATAATAGCAGTTTGCGAGGTCATCTCTGGCCGAAACCACCGTTAGTAACGGTGACTGACTTACCAAAAAGATTGGATTCTGGCTAAATCGGGAATGTTTATATTGGGTTCAGTTGATGATCAGCTTTGTTTCACCAAATTCATTAGACGACCGGTTTCCACATTTACAGAAGGAAATCCGGCGCCTGGCACAAAGGAATGAAGGCTTCAGGCAGTTGAGTGACGATTATGAATTGTTGCTTCGATCGTTGGAAGTGACGAAATCCGATGCTGAAGGGGACAGGGCGGAATTGATCAGGCTCAAAACCTCACTGGAGGCAGAGGCGCTGGAGATATTGTCACAGTCCAGCAAAAAACGGTGAATCATCGAGTTAATGTCTGATTGTGAAACCCATTATCGAGTCATTTGGAGAAAATAATGAGTCAAGATCAAGATACCAGTAACGTAAGCAATGGCGCGGAATCGCAGCCGGAATCGCTAACGCCTGCAGCTGATGTACCAGTATCCTCTGATAATATTCTTGACGACCGAGGCCGTCGCACCTTCCTCAAGCGTGCTGTTCTCGGCGGTGGCGGTGCGTTGCTGGGTGGCGTGGGCGCCTACGGTTTCGTCAAGAGCGAACTGAAAGGTTCACCTGTAAGCGACTATCCCCGGATTGACGAAGCTGTTTTCAAGCCCAAGGATCAGCGCGATACCGTCCTGACCTTCATTCACAGCAAGGCCCTGAACGAGAAGCACCCGGAACGCAACATCCAGTACAATCAGCTGCAACACAAGGACTTTGATTTCGTTACAGGCTTTGCCGAGATGTACTCTCTGCCCTGGGACAACTCCAAGCCGGGCTACACCCAACTGGACCGGGCACTGCAAATGGCCGGCTGGGAACCGCTGGTGGTGGCCGGCAGCCGGTACGTGGCCAACCTGCAACCCAATACACCTCTCCACGCCTGGGATCAGTCGGCCGTGGTGGATGAACAGTACCAGTTCGAAAGCGAGAAACACGCGGCTGATGCCATCAAGAGCGCGGCGCGCGTATTCGGCGCATTGAAATGCGGTATCGCCAGGCAGGACAAGCGCTGGGATTACGATCCCCTGTACGACCTGGAAAACAACCGTGAGTTGAGTTGGGAGAAGGATTTTCCTTTCGTAAGCCCAAAGACGGTGATCGTCATGCTGGTACCCATGGATTATGACGCGATGGCGACAGCCCCCGGCATGGACCGCGGACGGCACGGCCGCGGATGGTTACACGAAAAGCTCGGTATTGGCCAACCAGATCAGCAAGTTCATTCAATCCCTGGGTTACCACGCGGTCGGGGCGGGTAACGACCTCGGGCAGCAGTGTGCCCTACGCGATCATGGCCGGGCTCGGCGAGGGTGGCCGCAACGGCGCGCTGCTGTCGCCCGGTATCGCCCACGGCACAGAATCTGCAAGGTCTACACGGATTTTGATTTCGTTGAATACGACCAGCCGCACACCTGGGGCATCACCGACTTTCTGCAAGAGTTGCGGCAAATGTGCAGAAGCCTGCCCCCCTGGCGCCATCCCCATGATGGAAGACAAAAACGGCGGCTACGGTTTCGAACCAAGCTACGAGTTTTCAGACGAACCCGGCTACACCTGGAACAATCACCATGGCATCCAGAAATTCTATAGCGATGCCAAGAAGTGTTACAACTTCTGGGTGGAAAACGGCAGCGCCTGCGGCGCCTGCATTGCCAGCTGCACTTTTCACGAGCCGGACATGTGGCACCACGTGTTTATCATGGGCATCACGCCCAAAACCCCCGGGCCACTACACGCCTTGATGGCAGAGCTTCATCCCAAATTTGGTTACGGCCATACCGGCGACCCCAGGAAAGCTGAAAAATTCTGGACGACCGGCGAGGGCATGCGAACCAATACCGAGATGAAGAACAACATCGGCACATCGAACAAGAGTTAAGGAGCTACCGTAATGGAACTTATGCAATGGTTTTTCATGGGTGTCCTGTTCACCGTTGGCGTTTTTGGCATGGCCTACCTTTCTCTTTTGGTCAAGCTCAAATGGTACACATGGGCCAGCCTGGTCACGGGCATCGCGTTGATACTGTTTGGTATCGGTTGGGCAGGCGCCTCGTTCCTCGAAGGTGTTCCCCAATCCGGCTCCATGGCTCTCATGTTCTTCTGCGGTGGCGGACTCATTTTGATGTTGCTTACCTGGCGTTACCTGGTGGCGCCTGAGTTAGAGCAGTCAGGCGGGTAAGTCAGCTTGATGAACAGGGACAAAACCGGGTGACAGATACGATCATCATCGACCCACCTTCCGGCGAATTGCCGGCACAGGATTCAAAGGGCTTTCCCTGGCGCGGGATCATTGAAGGTTTCGCATGGGCTTCGCTTGTCGCGGCTTTTGTCATCGGGCAGATAGCAGCCAAACCTGACTACGAGGGCCTGCTGAAGCGGGCCTTTCCTGATGAAGTACTGGTCCGGTCTGAAGCCAACACGAGTCTGCCGGTTGTCTACCAGCTTGAAGGCAGCGAAGACGTTGTCATAATGGCCGAAGGTGAAGGCTATGGTGGGCCTCTGGTCGTGGGTATTCGAGCACGGCGCACGGAGGATAGCGGCCGCCTGGCTGAAGTGCTGATGCTGTCTCATAAAGAAACGCCCGCCTTCATGGAACGTCTGCATCGTGGCCATTTTTTCCGGCAGTTCGGTGGCAAGGATGTCTCCGATAATTTTATCGTTGGTGACGATATCGATGCAGTCAGCGGGGCCACCGTTTCCGCCAGGGGTTTCACCACCGCCGTTCGGGGCGCCGTTCATCTTGGCGCCGTAAACCATCTTGGCCTGAAGCCAACCTGGAAGCAGCCGGGATGGGCCGCGGGCATCAACGAAGTCATATTGGTGCTGTTGTTCATGCTTGCATTCTATGCGGGCTACCGCAAAGACAAGTTCGCGAAAACTGCAAAATTGATCGTGATGATCGGAACATTGGTGTTTGTCGGTTTCTACGCAAACGCTTCCCTCAGCATCTCCAATCTCGCCGGAATACTAATGGGTTATATTCCTGCTCCGGCGGAGCACCCCATGTGGTGGATCATGATGATCGGCGTTTTCGGAAGCATCATTTTCCTGGGCCGGAATATCTACTGCCAGCAAATTTGTCCCTTCATGGTGGTACAGGATTTGGCGCAGAAAATCAGCGGAGTGAAACTCAAGATCGACAGCCGTTTTCAAAAACGGGCCAGGACCCTGATCTTTTTCCTGAGCTGGGTCGCCCTGATGCTAATTTTCCTGTCTGCGCATCCGGCGCTGGGATCATACGAGCCCTTTGTCATGATGTTTTCACTCGAGGGCCTGGGAATCCAGTGGTATATCCTGCCGGCGTCATTACTGGGTGCTTTCTTCGTACCGCGTTTCTGGTGCCGCCTATTCTGCCCGGTTGGGTTGTACCTGAACGAAATGGTTCGACTGCCCCGCACGCGGCGGCGCAGTC
>PVMK01123674.1_pt1 | contig 16666 bp, 17 predicted proteins | sample 1853481 | NCBI WGS metagenome assembly PVMK01 (sample SAMN08533507, study PRJNA380276) | Marine sediment metagenome, whole genome shotgun sequencing project.
GAGAATCATGAATGAACTATTATAAACCAAACCGATGATTGTTACTGAGCTGAATTAAAAAAGTTTATTAGCCTTTTTCTGTTCCTCATTAAAAATTTCAATCATTAATTTCATTAATTTTTCTAAATGAGAGTTTATGTCCTCCTTAATAGTATCAAATGGTATTTTTTCATCTGAACTAAAATCTTTACGGACATAACTGTCTTTACTCAAATACAATTGACAAAAAGTGCTCTTTAGCCAATATTTCTACCTCCTTGCTACCTGAACCATCTTCCAATGTTTATTCCTCAATTCAGGATTTGGTGAATGAATATTGTACTTCCAAAAACGCCACCAAGAGGTAGCAATAGCCGCATATTCGATAAATAATTGTAGAGAATCTCTTTCCGCAAACCCAGGGATCGTATTTGTTCATACCCTTTTATCAATGCTCTTGCTTTGTTCAGGTCAATTTTTCCACCAGTTCTGCAAAGTCCTAATACGCCCATACCCAAATCAAAAATCAAGTAATAATTGCAGGCTTCTTCAAAATCTATAATGGCTTTTATCTTATTATTTTCAAACAAAACATTATCAAAAAAAATATCGCCATGTACCAATCCCCGGGGAAGATCCTCAGGAATATGTTTTTTAAGGAATTGAAGTCGTTCCTTGAGCCAGTGTTCATATTCTGTATCAAGCCCTTTACCAATAACTGATGAAAAAACCTGTTGCCCATAAGGATGTGATTTGGGTAAATAATCGGGTGCCGGGATTTGATGTAACTGTGCCATAGAGCTTCCAATTTGATTTAATTCATCGATACTGAAATTTTCATGCACCGTTCCATAAACCCACTTTTTTACCAAAATCGGTTTCCCTGCATATTGGGTCACCATTTCTCCTGTAATAGAGGCATGAACCTGAGAGGTTAAAAAATGATGTTCGTCCAACCATTGAAGAAGGGTAGCCAATCTTTGTACTTCCTGCAATGATTTTTCTTCCGCTATTGTTAGCATATATTCGCCCTTCTTTGCTTGTATATGATAATTCGAGTTAGTGTTACCACCTTCTATTGGAGTAAAATCTACCACTTCAATTTGATAAGGATCAACTATTTTTACTAAATCTGATGCTTGTATTCTGGTATAGATTGCCATATCTGTTTTTCTTTTAGAGCCCGTGTTCCGACAAGGCTGGCGGATTTATGTTGGCTTTTATTTCTTTGTAATCTAAAACAGGATTTCCTGTTGGAAGTTGAAGACCGGGGCAATGGGTAAAACATATCAACAAAACATCCCTGATTGCATTTTTTGTGGGATCTTTTGGGTGCATTGAAGTTACTCCGTGCATCACCTTTGGGTCCCACAATACAATTGAATCCATATTTTTATTAAGCGTACAACTCTCCAATGGTTTCTTTTCATTACTGTAAATACCATTGATACCTCCTGTAACATTCTCACGGTTGATTAAATGAATCCAAACAAAGTCATTTTCATCGTGGTGGATGCCTTCTGGTGTTGGTTCACCACTTTCAACTCCTGTTGCAACAATCTGTATTTGATGTATATCGACCATCCAGGGCTCGCTTTTTGCTTTTTGTGAAACAGGCAGTTGCCGGAAGTCAAATTGGATTAATTCTTGGAAAAAGGGATTATTTATTGTTTTACTTTTTAACGAGTCAAATTTTCGGTCGATATCTCCTGCATATTTATTGATTTCGGCAGGTTGATAATAAGGAGTTGGGGCATAAGCTACAATTTTCCCGGATTCAGGCAAGAAATAGAAATACCGGAACCTCCGATACCTAAAGCTCCTCCCAGTTTTTAAATAGTTGTCTTTTCCTAGTTTTTCCCAGTTTTTCTTAAACCGTTTTTTATATATGTTTAAGTACTCGGGGATAATGAATTCCTTTTTGGGAACAATTACATATTTTTTGTTTTTCAATTTGAAATAAATAGAATACGATGTCGTAATTCCTTTCATGTAATACTATTTAGTTAAGAAAATTTATTGCCTATTTCTTCCGGAAGAAAGAAATTAAACCTGCCGGATGTATTTGCGTATCAAGACTTCAGTCATTTTCGTTTAGATATGGAAAGTCGTTATCTTTTTCGAATTTACAAAAAAAACCTTTTAAATAATTATGTTATCGAATCATACCAAATTAGTGATTATTGAGAACAGGTTATCTACCAACTAGTTATATTCCTACTATTATGCCCATATATCAGTTAAATTTACAGGATAACATCACCTTTTGGTGGTTTTTATCATAACTCAATTTATTTGCTGTTATGTTCTACTCTAATCATCTGACCATATTCTTAAAGCATTTGCCAATTCTTTCTTGAAAGAGTCATTATTCTTGTCTTGTAAAAGCCAATTGGCAATCCAATTAAAATCAATTACGTTTTTTCTTCTTGATAGTTTGAGGGTTGAACGTAAATAATTTCTAAATATTCATTTTTTCCACTATACTTGAAATTTTTATTCAACAACCCAGTATTCTTTAATTTAGTTTTTAAGTGATTATACTTTGTTTTATAAGTACTGACCTCTGCAATTTTTAAAATTCCATCAATGATTTGTTCCGTTCCTAACTTTTTAGATATTTTAAGATATCCATCTTGTTCTTCTCGTCTTGATTTAGTATCTGTTTTAAATTCAATCAAATAATTTAAATTTGTATTACCAATGGCAAAGAAATCAACTTTATATGACCTTTCTGAGTGTTTTGTAGGCTTGACCGTCCCTAAACGTATAGGTAATTCCGGATTATAAGCAAGAAGGTTAATTTAATTATTCTCATTTTTTTATTGTTGCCAACGTTTTTGGCTATGCACATTGCTGAGCTTGCCGAGGCATTGAGTATGAGCTGCTTGTTAGTGACACTTTTTAAAAAAAATGATTCAGATAATTCAATTATTAGTTTTAAGATAAGAATGAATTGCTTTATTTTTCTTTATCTATAATTACAATCTTTCCGGAATTAGGAATTGCTGAATAAATTACATAGGAACCTTTAACGTCTGATTCTACCCGAATATCCTGAGCATAATCACCCTGCCTGATTTGTGCAATTTGCCAATTTATCGGAACATAGGTTTTCAAAGTTAATGGATAATTATAAAGTAAGTGGTCCAAATCATGTTTCAATTCAATTTCTAATAGTTTATCTGACACTGATGAGGTTATTTCAGTGGTCATTCTTTCTCTTATATATTTGGTCACATCCTGAAAAGTAGCCACCCATATTTCATTTTCTTTCGACTTTATATAGTTAAAGAATTCTCCGATTACTTTGCCTGATAACGGTTGCCAACCAACACCCTCAATTCCATGGAAAACCAAGACTAGCCATACATTTTCCACTCTCAAACAGGTATCTATCCAAGATTTCATCTCAATGGAGGAAGTTTTTGAAATTGGGCCTCTTTGCCATTGCACATAATCCATATTTGAGGCAGTAGGACTGTTTTTACTCCAACGGTTGATTTCTTCCAGATAATCCTCAGGCATACGATTTCTAAGAGCCTGATATACAGAATTAGCTATATTAATAACACGGTCATTTTCTGTTCCATATGGACATTCAAGAGAAAACCCATGTTTATGTCCCAGGTGATCCAATAATTCCTGTTTACTTTTCTCAAGCTCATATCTAATATTTTCATCATCACAAATAGTCAGTTGTGGGTGACTGATCGAATGACTGGCAAATTCATGTCCTTGCGATGCAATATCTTTTATCTGATCCCAGGAAATATCAACAGTCTCATTATCAAAAGGATTATCTAAGACATCATACTCACCTCTTCGAACTTTCATGTAGGCTATATCAATCTCACTATATGCCTCCCCAAATTTCCCCAATTCATAAAAATCACCAGCCTTGGTATGATGTTCAAGCACACCTTTGTATCCCAGAAATCTTACTGCAGAAGCCCTCTCAAAAAAAATTTCACTATTGAGCGGTACATTTATTGATTCATGCAAGATATCCTCAACTGACCTTCCAATAAACTTTGGTAGATAAGAAGAACCTGTAATGTCTCCTGTAACAATAAAGAAGGTGGCTTTAAAGTCCAACTCATTCATAATCGGTAAGGCAATGCGGAATTGATTAATTGTTCCTCCATCATAAGTGATTGAAAGTGCCGACTTCTTACCGTTCGGCCATTTTAGGATTTCAGTTGATCTCGCATAATTCTGGCTTGATTGAGCGTATAAGATTTTTGAAAATATAAATACAGATAATAAAACAAATCCCATTTTTATTCCTGAAGATTTTTTCATAAAACAATAATTTCAATTTCTCTCTTAAATATTTTTATATATATGAATTGTATAATGAGCCATGATCGAATCTAAAAGATACTAAGGTACTAGAATATATTTAATTTGCCCAGTTATTTCAAATGCAATTCCTGTATGATTGTATGCAATAAAAGTACTTTTTGAAAATTGGCACTAACGTGTTTGTATAAGAATAGTTGCGCTTTTGTTATGTCTGATTTTCCTTCGGAAAATTCTCGCATACAAAACCGCAACGACCTTTGTTTAAGCCTAAAAATAGCAATTATTTTTATACGGTGTTACCAAACGTTTATCCTTTTTAAGATTCTAATATTTCAGAAATTAATGTCTTATATTCTTGAATATCCTTTTCAAATTTCTTCTGTACAGCAATCCATAATACAATTCCTACTGCTAAGAATATTCCTGCATATATGGACATGTAAGCACTGCTGCTTATTCCTGAGATTAATACAATTAGAAAACCCAAACCCAAAAATATATGTGTAAATATTATAAATTTCCATAAAAAGTATTGAGTAAAAGAAATTTCTATATTGGTCTCATTTTCAGTATCTGTTTTTAAAATCTTTCCATTTACAATGATTTTATTAACGAACATAATATAAAATGCATATAGACCTCGTTTACGTACTTTGAATGTTACTGATTCATTTTTACCATTATCTATATTAAAAACAAATCCGTCAGCAGATCCAAGTGTAGAGTCTAGTTTCTTAATAATTTCTTGAATATTATTTTTTACTTTAAAATTCCATTTTTTCATATTATTGTTTTAATGTTTGGTAACTAGTTAATAAAGTGTATCTAGTTTTTATTTGTAATTATCACCGTTTGTTGTTATCCCTTGTTATTACTCGTTTTTGATTCAATTAATAAGTCAAATGGACTCTTTATTTTTGCAAGAGAATAACCTATATATAATCTCAAATTTAATCCTTTTTTATTCATAAATACCTGATATTAATCAGTTTAGTTTTATTTAATTTAAAGTTGATTTAGGCTTTAGAAAATAATTTTTGCTAGCCTATGCTCAAAACCAATAATACAGAGCTAAGACGCTCTGATTTGGGTGAGAAAATTCAACATACCACACTTATCTAAACATTCATGTGTTATATAAAAATGACCTCAACGGAACATGCCGAAAAGTTGAAAGAATTTTGGAGTAAGTCAGATGGGTAAATATTTAAGTTCCATTTCCTCCCAAGGCACAAGGCACATAATCAGACACTTAGAAATCAACATGTTAGGTGGCTTTTCTTTTTTATTGTACCTACCGTTGTACCAACGACCTGTTAATAACTTTCTCTCAAAACCTAAAAGATTCCAATCAGGTAAGCGAGAAATCCATACGTAGTTGGTTTATATTAGTAGAATGTGTTTCGGTTTTTCTTTTGGTTTTAAAAGGGCAATTTATTAAGTCAGAATTTTCATTGAAGTATTCCAAAGCATTTTCATATTCTATCTTTGCGTCAATTTCATTTAGGTAATATCCAAGAAAGTATGAAAAAGAGAAGAAAGCAACACGTATTGCAAACATTAAATATATAGATTAACTTTACCTAACACTGGAGCAAGTTGGTTTGATGACTTACATGATTCTTCTTATAAAATAGCTTAACATGGTCCTCTCTAATGGATATTATATTGAACAATCCATCCACAAATTCTTCGGTTTCTGACTACGTTTCTTCCGGGTGAGAGAAAATCGGTTTTATTCCTTTTACCATTTGCATTACTTCTTTCAACTCGGGTTCCACAATTTCTTTGTTCTTGTTAACAAACATCAGTGTTTTTTTCATAAACAATGAATCCCCAGCGTGCACTGTAGCTGCTATATTTTTTGCCAATGTAAAACGCAGACAATTATCTATTTCAGCCTCCTCATCAAATGGTTTATACCACATATTAGGGAAAGCTCTTTCTTTTTTAGGAACTCTGGTTTTTGCAACAGCTTTTAAAGCCAGAATACCTATTTCTTTTTTTACCGCCATTTCATATACAGCAGGTCCGAAATTCCCATTATGCCAGCAAACAGAATTAATGGGATATAAAATGGTATCAAAATCAAACAAATCCATGGCTTTCAAAGCAACTTCTTCGTTGTGTGCAGAAAATCCTATGAACCTTACCTTACCTGCTTCCTTTGCCTTTATAAATGTTTCCATAGCTCCATTTGCGCCAAAAACCTGATCAAGGTCTTTCATGGTTTTAAGTGCATGAAACTGGTATAGGTCAATGTGATCCGTATGCAGTTCCTTCAATGAATTATTTAATTCTTCCTCTGCTCCTACTTTATCACGTTTGCCCGTTTTACAAGCAAGAAAACTTTTTTTACGATATGGTTTAAAAGCTGGTCCCATCAATGCTTGAGAATCGCCATAGGCTGGGGCTACATCAAAATAAGTTATGCCTTTGTCGTATGCCGAAGCAATAAGCTCATTTGCAAAAGCCTGTCCATTGTCTCTCAAAGCGATACCACCAAATCCAACTATAGAAATTTTTTCACCAGTCTTTCCAAGTATTCTTTTTGGAATCTCATTAATACCGCTCAACTCCGGCGATGCAAAAACATTTCGGAAGATGTAACGCAAGGCTACCGGTAGCACTTAACTTTATAAAATTTCGTCTTTTCATAATTTGACTTTTTCTCATTGTGACTTATCAACCATCGACAAAGATCGATAAGTACTAAGTTCGGGTTTTTATTTCAATTTCCTGTTGACATTGGAAATTAAATTCCTGAAAAATCGTCAAGTAACCAAAACGTGACCAAACAAATGTTGCTATATGCTATAATCTGCTTTTATCTTACTCGCTGGTTTTGATTTAAGCTCCTTATGTAAGTGATGTTGATGATTAACATTTGAAGTTGGTTTTAGCTTGAAAATTAAACTTTGATGCCCCTACCCCCAAAAGCAATAATACGAAGCTAAGACGCTCTGATTTGGGTCAGGAAATTCAAGTGTTTGATGGCAGTTTGAAACTAATTATATAAATCCACCTTGAAAAGAAACGGGTGGTTTAGGATGGTAAATTATTTAATTATCAATTTGTATGCGCTGGCTAGTCTTTTCATAGGATATATGTTAGCCTTTGTTGTATTTTAATATTTATTCAATTTTTCTCTAAATTCCAAGGAGGGAATTAGAACTTTATTCTGAAAGTCAAGGATGTGATGATACATCGTTATTTTAGTTAATAATATGGAACTAAAATCAGAAGAAAGCTCATTTTCACTTATTGACTCCCAAATATTATCATCAATAAAGCCATCTATTTTTCCCATCATGGTATTGTTATGCGAATATCTAGAGATGTATTTAGTAACTACATTATTGTATACAGCATAATTACTTTTAATTCCGTCCATTGCAAGAATTTGAACAGTATTTAAGTCTAAAAGAGTCTCATTGACCCAGGAGTCAAGTAAATCAATATTTCCAGTAGAAATTAATGAATTGAATGTGTTATTATTGAATCTCTTGGCAACTATGTAATTTGGATTAAACTCATATCTGGCTATTTGAATTAAAGTATCAATATTGGCTGAAGGATTTTGCAATCTATTTTTTAAATTCTTTAAATTCTTTAGGGATTTATTTATTGTTTCTGAATAAGCATTAAGTTCAAAAATATCTTGTTCCAAGTCTATAATATAATTCTCTTTTAAGCCTTGTCTCTTTTGATGATGATTCCAATTATTAATTGAGAATGCAATTAAAATCCCAATTACCAATAGAAAAATTTCACCAATAGCATATCTCATATATTTCAATGGTTTATTATCGTCTGCCATTTGTTTTCGTATTTTTCTAAAGAAGTTAATCATTGGCTTGTTGGTTGGTCATAATGAAGATTTACGTCTTGAATAAACGCTTGTTTTAATTGCGTTTATTTTTTGATAGGCATTGCTTTACTTTCTTTATTTTTTTCAATCCAAAATAAAATATAAAAAACCGCTACTAACATTGTTGGAATAATAAAAATAAAAGTCCCCATATTCTGGCTGTTGAAAGCAAAAAACAGAATATCCCCAAGTAGTATTATTACAGAACCCCATATAGGTTTCCACCAAATTAATGCGTAGCCAATAAAATAGGTTATGAAAAATGCAGTTGGGTCATCGTACCAGTTAGCAAATGCTTTTGGCACCTCAAATAGATATGAAATACCGTGGTCAGCAATTAATCCAACGAATTTTGGCCCAAATGCTATTAACATAAATAATGTCACAATGATGCCAAGTGCAATTGAGACATAATTAAGAATTTTCTTGAAGTTCATATTTTCTATTTTTCAATAATGCCTAACTATTGTGTAAAGTGTATATGATGTTTATATTCTTATAAGCTATGTTCTTGTTAATCCTTATCATTTTGTGTGACTAAAGTTACATTAAATTTTTTAGTAGGCTGAAATACCTAAAAGAGGCTGTTAGAAAACATTCAAATCTTATACAATATTTCTTAATAACAGACCCTCTAGTGACCAAATCGTGGCCAAGAATATGTGGCTATATGCTACAATCTACTACTAAATTCAACTTTTATTTTATGTTTTAATTCGAAGTTGTTTTGTGCTTTGAAATTTGTAGGTGGCAGCACGATATTAAAAGTTGGGTTGGGGCTCTTAGACCCTCTCATCCCAGCTCGAAAATCATGATAATGACACAAACTCACATTTCAATTAATTATTGAATAAACACATGAAAGGATTAGCCGTACTGAACTTCGTTTCGCATACCGCAATGGGCACAACAGCGATTTTAGCCATGGAATTCTTCGTGTCCGTCACAGATTTGCAAGAAGGATGAAGTGCTACTTTTCCCTCTTCAGATAGGACAACTTTTTGGCGGTTCATGAGAAAGTTGAGTGATATTCTTTTGGGAAGGCATTTCCAGAGCATGCACCAAAGTGAATATCCTCGCCCAAGTATTACCCATTGCTTCTACTAGTTCTTCAGGCGTCCATTGTTTATTATTCTTTTCGATTAAAAAAATTACCTCATGTATGTGCTTAATATTATTCATGCCTTTTGTTATTTCTTGAATTTTGCCTAATGGTTAGGATATGGCGCGTTTTAATACGCTATATACAATGTTATGCATTGTATAATTGAATCTAACTTGTATGCAAGATTATTTAGTAATTTTTTCCCAATTTGAATTTTGTGCTGGTACCGAGAATCCATTTACCGTACCATCTTCATTTAAACTAAATTCAAAATAGATATCTGAATTGATGATATAAAGTCTGTTTTCAGATTCAGGCAAAATTGCAAGTTTTCTATTATTCCATGTCATAAATACTTTTATTGAGTCATTTTCAAGAAGTATTTCTGCCTTCAACGAATCACTTTTTTGTTGATAGGTACCTAATATTTTATTGAATTTAAAATCGGATATATTAATAAATTCTCTATCGCTAAATGTAATAATCTTTCGCTTTTTCAAGTCATACTCGTCTCCTGCTTCTAGCATATAAAATTCTCTACTGCCTTTTGGTAATTTATAAATTGTATTTCTTTCTTTTGACCATCGTGTTCCATCATAAATGGCAACATAACTTTTGCCTACAACTCTAAATTTATCACCATGAACAATTATTCCAGTATTTTCGTCCAAACCTATCCCTAATAATTCCGGTCTGTTATCCAGAATTTCAAACATATCAAACTGTCTGTTTCTTGCTAAAAGGTGCTGGTCAATAGCGACATTTGTTATAAAACCCAATCCTACTTCATGGTCACCCATCATCTTTGTATTCCCTTGCGAATCTCCTCTAGCTAAATAAGAACCTTGAATAGTGGCACCAGCTGATCCCCCTGCGATAACTCCACCTCGATCTAAGAGCTTAATAAATTCATCATGCGTCTTTGTATTTAAATAAGAGTCCGCATATCGCCATTGTCTTCCCCCACCGAATATCACACCCACAGCATTTTTGATCGGTTCAATAAATTCATCTTTATTAGCTTCCTCTGGGTCTCTAGTGTGCAATACCGTTACATTATTAAAACCTTTATTAATGAATGATTGTTTGTAATTTTCTAAAAACTCATCAGACAGAACTTCAGAAGAACCAGCTGTTGGAATAACAATTATTGGTGCGTCTGCTCCCCCAATGAGCTCCAAGAATTTATCTTTAAAAATTCCATAAATACCATCACCAGTAATAATTAATGTGCCCTTTTCTGGACCAATAGTTTCATTTATTTTCAGGTTGTTTGAATCCTGCCCAAATAAATTGTTAATTGGTAACATTACTATTGCAAGAACTAAACAGATTAATAATTTGCGATTTTTTTTCATATTTCTTTTAGTTGGTTAATGATGCTTAACGGTTGATGGTATGGTGTCGTGCGGGATTAAGAGGCGGTTTCTTATAAGTTTACACCGACCTTTTTTAAGAGCCACAAACGCAAGCATACCACTGAAACCCGCATGCACTATACCATGTGTTGTAGGCTGTTGATTTCAATCAACTAAGTTTCTTTATTATAAATTACTGGCATTTGCCCTTTCCATTTATTCCACAAATCATTTTCTACGATTAGCCTAGACATAAAATTACCAACATTAATTCTGCTGGTTTTTCCAGGATTAGAAAGTGCACTCCTTATAGGTGAAGTATATAACTCGTATTCGGTTACTTTATCTTCGTTAATTAATGTATCTGGTCGTACCGCTACCCAATCAATTAGTTTATTTTTTTGCCCAATGTTCACTCTTAAAAAGTTTGCTGCTTTTTCATTGTCTGATTGTGGTGGTACAAGTAAGCGAATCAATCCCATCACTAGTTTTTCTCCAATCGAAATGGGCTCATTTAAATCCCTGTTCCTGTTAGCAGTTGTGTTCATCAACACAAACTTGATTGGTTTATCAGGTGAATTCTTCTGAATTGCCATACAAAGCAGTTTAACGGCATCAGATACTAATTTTCTAGGCCTTCCAAAAATACCCTTCAAAGTTATATTATGACCAAGACAAGAAGCTACCGACTGACAATCAATCAAATATTTAATCATTTCATCCACACTAATCTCAGAGATACTGGCTCTGATTATTATTATTTTGTCATTATTCTTCCAGGAGTCAGGTACTTTTCCAGTCGGACGTACAATCACCTTAATTTTTTGTTCCATTTTTAACAATTGTTCTACCAACTTTTCCCCTGTTGCACCGCTTGCACCTACTACCAATGTTATCATTTTGTTAATTTATTAATTGTGTATGGAGTTTTTTTTTCAATAGCCTACAACTATTGTGTATAGTTAATTTGTTTATATATTCTTATATGCGCTACTCTCACAATCCCTTGTCAGTACTGGCTTTAGATTGAAATATTGTATCAAATGAACTCTTTATTTTTGCAAGAGAATAACCTATACATAATTTCAAATTTAATTCTTAATTATTTATAATTAACTGATTTTAGTCAGTTGTGAGTATTTTTATTCGAAGTTGAGTTTTATTGTGAGAATTTGTAGCTATTTTATTTTTGGTAGTAGGACATAATAAATTTATACGACACTCTTAAACACTCCCAAAACAACCCAACTGCCACAAACTCACTTTCAAAATTAATCGGGGTCTCGAAATGTGGGTTGGGCTGTAGCAAATCAGTGGGGGGCGTGTTTTTTTAAACAAAAACTTCAAATTAAAATGGCTTGGTTTAAAATTTATAAATGAAAAAGGATGAATTTGGTGAAGGAAATGAAGACTTTTTTCAACACTATTTATCTCAGTTAAAAAAATAATTAAAAATGATAGTTTATGAAATTCACTAACACTAAATACATTAACTCATTTAAACGGCTGTTATATAGTTACTTACAAGTGTTACTGAAGTTGAGAAAATACACTAAATTTCAAAAAAAGTGAAAATTTAGCAGTTTGTATTGTGCTGGATTGTTAATTTAAAATGGCAAATCATCATTAACCGCAGTTCTATTTATAATCAAATATGCTACTTTTCCCTCACCCATTCTTTTAACATTCACACCTATTCCCTCCAAACGTTTACTGAAATTTATTTTATTCAAGGATCTGTATCCGTTACTTGTGCAATACGCTGTGTAGAGTGGATATAATTCTTTTATTAAAATGTGATTCTTTGCATGAATTATATAACACTCATCATTCAAAAACATCTGGACGTTATCGGATTGAGCCTTATACATTTTTATTGCTTCGTTAATGGCTTCACAGTCACTAAATCCTCCTTGTTTCAATAATCTATTCAAACCGCCCAACACCCAATTAAAAACACCAGGGAGTTCATTTTCGATAATTTTTAAATGCAAGCTCCTATCCTGTTCTTCTTTCGGTATAGTAACATCAAAATTGATGATGATAAAACGCCTAAAAAAGGCATGAGTATGCTCCACATTTTTAGGTAATTCATTAGTATTAAAAATAAGCTTCGCATATTGTGTTAAAATAAATGGCTCACCATATGGAAGTCGTGCTTCAATTGGTTCACCAGATACTAATTGTTTAATAATTGGTGCGTCAAGTTTACTGCTTATTTCACTTGAATAATTCACTAATTTGTCACCTATTTTTGCCCGATAATATCCGTTTTTATTTGTTAAGCTCTGCAAAGTATAATTGCTTGTGTTTTTACCTCCAAGCATAGCACTTATAATTTCAAAAAATACAGACTTTCCATTTGCTCCTGTTCCAAAAAGGATTAGCGCTTTTTCTTCCTTTAAAACTGAACTGTTTAGTGTCAGCAAAAAGTGAACTTTTAAAGGGTTAAATCTAAGAGATAGATTTAATATATTTATAAACCTTTAAAAGCAAAACAAATGCCTAAAAAGAAGAATGCTAGCTCACTAATTAGTGAGCTGAAGCGAAAAACAAGAAGAAACTACTCTTCAGAGGAAAAAATCGGAATAGTTATTGAAGGAATGCGTGGTGAAATGACCATTGCAGATGCTATTTTAGACAGAATTGTACACTCAGCACACAGAATAAATCTTAAAGGAGAATCTATGAGAAAAAAATTAAGAAAAAAACACTAATTTTAACACACAAATGAATCGATTTTAAACACTTGATTTACCCTGCTCAGTTTCATCCGGAATGAGTGGTTCAATTTAACCAGACTTTCCATTTGTTTAGCGTTGAGAAATTGATAGTTATTTTTATTATGATAACCTACCCTTAAAATCAATAATACGGAACTAAGACGCTCTGATTTGGGTCAGAAAATTCAAGTGTTTGATCGCGGTTTGGTTTTATTTATATTAAAATATCTGGAAGAAGAATTGCTAAAATACCCTAAACTAATGTATTTATCAGAGGTTATTCATTGTTTTATAAAATGTCAATTCGTGACAATTTCGTGACGCAAATCAATGGTTTATCTGCTGGAATCTGCGAAATTCTATTTATTTAATATTATGACTTTCTTAAAAATCTATCACTGATTAATGCATGATTTTTGAGTCTTAATATAATTAGTTAACATATGCTATGAATTGACCAATTAAATCTCGTTCATCAACATTTTCCCAAAATCATTTGTCAATCTTTCCATTACAGTTATTATCAATTCCATCCCGCTTTTCGGAAGCTTGCGGATTGATTTCCGGATTTGTATCATCACAATCATCGCGGTTTGATACATATCCGTCTGGCGATGTGCATGCCTGAAAAGGTTTGGTTAGATCTCCAAATCCATCACCATCTTCATCCTTGTAAAATGTAGTTACATCACAATCTCCAGCCCGGAGGGTCTGATCAACCGCTCTTAACAATGACATTTCATGGACAGTATCTTGAGAGATCTCCCAGAACATTACACCATTAAGTTTTTCTTTTGCCAGTTGCGTTTTATTAACAATTGTAGGAATCCCATTGAAATATAAACTATCTATCTGATCCATATATGCATGTTCCGGGTTTCCTTTAACGATGTTTCTATAAGTTTTGGATCGGACTGGATTCGAAAATTCCCATCCGTAAAATGGCATGCCGAGCACAATTCGATCTGAAGATATTTTTCTTTCCTCAACCCAGAATTTTATGGCTTCCTCTGCATAGGAAAAGGGAGCATGTGGACCGACATTATCAGGTCTCCATGGTCCGGTTTTATCATATACCATTACATTTATAAAATCATAGGCTTCTAACGATTCCTGGGTTACAGCTTCATGAAACCCAACAGCTCCCAAAGCACAAGAGATACCCTTTCCTTTCGCATGTAATGCATCTCTTAATTCAAGTACAAATGGTGTATACGTATTACCAATATATGGTAATAAATTACCTTCAATATCCACATCAACCCCATCCAGATTGTTCTCCTCTACATAATCTAAAATGGATTTCACAAAGGCTTGCATTTTTTCCGGCTGTAATACGGAATTCCAGACTGTTGTATCTGGTTTTCCACCACCAGCCAATGAAATAAATACTTTTAGCCCAGCCGCGTGACCTTTTTCAACAGCCGATTTGATGTCATCGTTTCTACTAAATACAAGTTTACCATCTTTGTCTGGATTTGCGAAGGCTAGGTTTAGGTAGGTTAGTTTTTTAAGTTCAAGATTATTAATTTTTTCAAATCCACCTCCACCAAGGTAGCCAACAATTTTAAAATCAGTATCTTCAGTATAAATATCTGGACCGATAGCATATGGTTTTTTATCTTTTTTTTCACATGAGATAAGTGCAATGAAAAGAATAATAATTAACGCCAATCCAGAAAAATGGTAATATTTTGAGGTTTTCATTATTAAAAATTTTAAACTATGATGTTAAATTTAAGCATTTAACTTGATTGCTCATATATCTATTTTAAAGAAATCTCTTAAATTATTCAAAAATTGATAGGGTGTATATGCGTTATGGTAGGAATGCAAATAACGATAATGATAATTCCGGTGACTGCCCAAATGCAAATTTGGTTAAGCAAATCAATGGAATACATTTTCCATAGAGTCTGACCATAACATTGATGTAATCTGCCATAATCTGCGAAATATAATCTATTTAGATATGATAACTTTGAAGAACTAGGCTAGTGCTTTTCATAGGATACATTGTTCTGTGCCGTTTTTATTCAGTCATGTTATTCAATTCATCAACTATCTTTGGAAAAATATCATACCACCATGATACTCCACCCTTTTTTTCTCCAAATCTAACAATCACGGTATTTGATCTAGGACTAACAAAAATATATTGTCCAAAATGACCAGCAGCATGAAAATCTCCATTTTTTCTCTTAATCCACCATAAATATTTATAGTTTAAACGGTCCTATCTGTTTTTGAACTTTCAATTAATGAAACTGATTCAGAAATCCATTCTTTAGGAATTATCTGTTCATTATTCCATTGACCATTATTTAAAAGTAACATTCCAATCTTTGCGAAATCAATTGCTGTGCCATTTAGTCCATCTGCAACGTGCTCAAATTTATGCTCTTTGTTGTCAATCGAAAATGTTGCAGGATATTCCATTCCAATTTTCGCCCATAATTTTTGAGTTAAATAGTTAGAAATGGATTCACCTGTTGCATTTTCAAGAACAGCTCCTAATAGTAAAATACTATATTCATCAGTACTCCAAATTGTCCCTGGTTTATTCTCAAGTTGTATACCCTTAATCATTTCACGGGCATTGGTAGAATAGTAAAATCTAGGCTTATCACTAAATGGAGACATGCTATTGTTATACTTAATCCCCGTTGTTTGATTTAAACATTGCTTAATAGTTATATCTCCAAGCTTTTCATTTTTAAAGTCCTTAATATATTTTTTAAGTGGGTCATTAATATTTTCAATTTTACCTTCATGTATTGCAATTCCTATCAAAAGAGATAGAATCGATTTGCTCGCTGAAAATGCTTTACATAGCGATTCTCTATTCCTCCCGTTCAAATACTTTTCATAGATAACAGTATCATTCTGTATAACAATAAATGCATTGGTTCCAGTCACTGCTAAAAGTTTCTCAAATTCATTAATTGTCTCTCCATCTCTTTGGAATATCAATTTTGAGAAAAAGGTCTCATTTATTTTCTCAGGTATCAAAAAAAGATTGTCCGAGTTGCCAATATCTACAGAGGAAAATTTCTCATAATCATATACATCAGGATAATTCCATCGTATTAAACGTCCAACATAGTTATCAGTAAAAATCACAAGTCCGATTGAAATTATCAAGAAGCTATAAATGAATTGTTTTATTCTTTTCTTTTTCATGTTTTATACTTAGCAGGATGTTTCTTCAAATGGCACAGAACGGGTTGTGTATGAAGCGTTGGGCGTTTAAAAGCACTTCATTTTCAGTTTACCGCAAATTTTATTTATATCTATAATTTTTATTTAACCACTTATTGCC
>PVMK01159280.1_pt1 | contig 16666 bp, 16 predicted proteins | sample 1853481 | NCBI WGS metagenome assembly PVMK01 (sample SAMN08533507, study PRJNA380276) | Marine sediment metagenome, whole genome shotgun sequencing project.
GCCCCTGGCTGCTCGGACAAACGCTTCACGTTGTTCTTCGGATATTGCATCCTCCAGCGACATGTCGCCATGCCAGACGTCAACAAATCGTTGGTATTCATCGCTTTCGGCAATCTCCTTGAGCTGTCCTTTAAGCTCGTCTTGTTTACGGAACAAGGTGCTTTCCTCCCGCGCGTGTCCCGCATCGCTGTCGGCAGACTCCTGCGCCGCGTATACTCGGCCTCGCAGATGTTCCCGCCCAGAGATCGTGTTGTGCTCACGTAACCAGCCTATAGGCCCAGGGCGTTTGATTCCCTCAGCACTGGCACATTGAAATGACTCACTGGCAAAGCCTCCGCTGTCCAAATTGGCGGTTTGGGGTGCAACGCCTTCGAAGCGAAACGTGACTGGTTTGAAATTCTTTTGTTTTGCCTTATAGACTGCGTAGGCTGCCCCGGCGGCACTAACGCCTTTAATAGCGTAATTGGCGTACTTATTCTCGCGGTCTGGAATCCTACCCCTCATAAACCGCATTAGGTTTAACATGCCCATGCGATTAATTCTAACCGTCCAGTACCAACTTCTCCCCCAATTATTAGTCGTACCAGGTGTTCTTTTTAACCTCACTTGGATCGCCATGATTTTCAGTTCCTCTTGTGGGTCCGTGCAGTCAAGTCGCAGACCTGAATTGCGTGACTTGGGTCAGGGGATTGCCGGTGGGTAAGAAAAAATTACCAAAAAATGTATTGGGATTCAATGAGAATTGATAATTAGTTTTGTGTTTGGCTACCAATTTAAGTAGATGAAGTTATGGCGGCTTATGGCCGACTCCGGTTATACGCCATAACAGGAATCGAGCTTCCGGTTCTTGCCGGTAAGCGGTCACTCATCAGGTTTGAATTTCAGCATTGCGACGGGCAGGTGTCGGCCAATAGCAGAAGTTCGGTCAAGTCCAATGTATTACCCCAAATATTTCATTCTGGCACATGACTCAGACCCCTTAACTTTCTAACTTTCTATCTGTCACTTGGGGTCATTTCGGCAGTACTAACCTGTCGCCAACGCGCTTCGCTTGTCGACAATAGCAAATTCTCGACGTGATGCTTAAACGCTTTTGAAGTCAGCGATCCGTCACTTTCCCACCACCCCCTTAACTGCGTCGATCTGTAGTGCACCATATATGTAATGGTCGTAAGGCTCCCATACATCCTCAGCCAATAAACCACGCCGGTATTGTCGATACATTCCCTCCAGCATATGGAATGATTTGGCTACAAACCAAAGATATGCGCGTGCATCCTCTTCACTAATATCACTCCAATTATTCGCAGCCTGATCATATGCACTCGCTAAGCCGGGATTCTGAATCATGTTGTCGTGCATTTCCGCCCACGTCACACCTAACTGAACCTCCAGATCTGCCCTGGCGAGCTCAGTACTTTGCTTCAGTTGAATCGCCAGGTACCACAGAGATACGACAACAGCGATCGCGGCAATAACTTCTGCAATCGCGCTTGCCGTTTCCCAGGTCATATAAAATCTCCAAAAAAAGTGGGGCTATCCGAAATCACAGTATAGTCCAGTGTGATTAGCAAAGGTGACCCTGACCGGTTAGGGTCAAGAATAATGGCTGATTTCAGTCTAACCAAATGTATTCTCGATATCCGCTACTGGCCGAAAGTGCTTATACGCAATTGCTTGGGGTGACGGGCCGGTACTGGCAACAAAGCAGTTACTCAAAGGACGCAAAATTCAACGGCGCTAATAACCGGACCCGGCCAACAGCGGACGCTGGTGGTGAGGATATAATCTACTATGTAACTTGGGAGTGAGAGCGGTAGCGCAACGATAGCTTCGGTAAAAGCGAGGCCAAGGGCGTAGAATTTAAGCGGTCAGGGTAAATTGTCAGGGAAATTAAGGTTAATTTAAAAGAACTTATTATGAAACTGAGAACCAAATTATTGTTGATAGTCTCGCTGACACTGACAAGTACTCTCGTGTATGCAGCCGCTAGCCTTGAAAAATGCCAGGACACACTCGAGAAATTCAAGTTACTGGGAAACGTGTCGGATATGTTGGCCGAATCGTACGGATACGCCGTGCTTCCAACAATCGGTAAAGGAGGGATTGGGATTGGTGCCGCTGGCGGCACCGGTTGTGTGTTCCGTGGAGGGCAACACACGGGGAAAGTGTCGATGGGGCAAATCACCATTGGATGGCAACTTGGTGGGCAGGCATATAGCCAGATTATCCTCTTAAAAAACGCTGACACGTTCAACGATTTTATCATGGGTCAGTTTGAGTTTGGGGTGGATGTCACGGCCGTGGCACTAACTTACGGTGCGCAGGCAGGCGCATCTACCAAAGGTGCGTCGGCAAGTGCAGGTGACACGAAGGCAACCGGGTCCTGGAAGCGGGGCATGGCGGTTTTCACGCTGGCCAAGGGGGGGTTGATGTATGAAGCTTCAATTGGTGGGCAGAAATTTAATTACACCCCACTGCGTGAATAATTCCGGGGTCAACCCAGAGTAAAACATGTATTGGTCATAATTTCGGGTTGCTCTGAGGGACTGCTAACGCCCAGAAAGCAGCCATAGGATTGATACAATTTTCGACGTTGCGAATAGCAGCTAACGGCCAACAGCAGTCGTAAGCCGCCGATTTAAATAGCAAACATAAAGGCTAAGGTATATAGTTCAGATGCGTTTCTGAACGCTATTTCATCGCCAGATTATTCAAATAAGTCTGCAAATAAAAATCCAATAACCTCCGACCCGATAGCGGCTTAGACCGCATTAAGTTCTTATTAAGTTTAAAAGGACAGCTCCGCAGGGACGCATTTGTTCTATTGAGGAGGTTTGTTATGAACTGGAAAGTCTTACTAATCATCTGCATTGGCGCATTTTGCTTTTCGCCCCCTGCTTTAACCAAGGGTGATCCTGGGGTTCTGCGCACAGACGTCATAATCTTTGAGGATTGGCCAGCGGATTCAATGCTCGATATGGGAACGATAAGTTGCCCTGGTGGTGAAATCCAATGGATTGATCCCGTCACACCGGTTTGCCCCGGTAGCGGCCGGATTCACCTTCGGAAAGTGGCGGGATTCGGATGCTATTACGCCGAAACCAGCGCGGGGCTTCCCGAACCACGTCTGTCCGGAGTTGGGTTGTTTGTTGTAAACGGAAATCTCGATGCGGACTATACCGGACCTGTTTGGGGAACGTACCTAATTGTCCCGTCTCAGAATTGCAATCCTGCCGACCTCCTCGATCCGGTAGCGTATTGGAAGGGAACCTGGCGCGGCCGGCGGTCTGTTACATGTAACGCCATCTCGTGCACGTGGATCGGTAATCTGAAATTGGTCAGCAAAGGATATGGCGGTGACATTGACGGTTTCCACTTCAAGGGAACCGAGACAATCACCACCTTCACACCTATGCCGATCCCGTGGGAACTCATTCCAGACTTTCCCTCTACCGGACCCGAGGGGTTTGTGATGGGCACAATTAAGGAATAAGCTGGGACCTGTTCCGAAAAGCTGTAAGTTTGGGGCCGTCACTTTCTGGCGGCCCTGTTTCATTTTGTACAAACGAATTACCGCTTCTGGCCGTTAGCCGCCTTAACCAACGGTAAATTTTGCGTCATTTGGATGGCTGCTTTGGAGGAAAGAGCGGACCCTCACAGTGATCAACTGTGAGGTCAGGCTATTGCGGCTTGACTCACACTAATGGGTCTCCGGAATACCCGGGGAGGTTCACAGATCTCGTATCCGGCTCAAGTCGTTGGCAATATTTCGGATTTGGTCTGGGTAGGACTCTGACTTGATTTTCATTGTGTCCCTCCTATAATCTTGTTCACAACGAATTTACTCAGAAAAACCAATTTACCGGAAACAGAAAATCAATACGCGCACGAAAAAACCCGGATGTTGTCGACACGCGGTAACCACCAGATAAACCAATGGCCGGGGCAGCAGCAACTACTCCCAAAAAGCCGTTGGTTGAAGGAATTCTTTGGCCACCGTTCATTACCGGATCCGCCACCCCCCTATTGGTCATGCAGGTGCAGTTTGAGATCATTCAATGGTGGGATCCAGCTCGGATTTTATCCTATCAACTGGACCAACTCCGTAGTGTCATGGCACATGCTGCAAAGACAACACCCTTTTACAGGGATCGGCTTCAAGCTGTGCTGGCAAAATCCGGCAATGGTCTGAATCTGGAGGATTTCCGGCAAATTCCCATTTTGACCCGCAGTGAATTTCAGGATGCAGGCGACCGCATTAATTCGACTGCGGTACCTGCCAACCATGGCGCCATCCACGGTATCCGTACTTCAGGATCCACCGGCCAGCCCCTAGCCCTGAAGGGCACGGCGGTGACACAGACGATTACCTCGGCCATCAAATTGCGTGACCACTTGTGGCACCGGCGGGACTTCTCTAAGAAATTCCTAGCCTTCCGGACTGTGAAACCGGGAGAATCCACCACTCGTTTTGCCCCTTGGGGACCGGTAGTAGATCAAGGACAAAGCATCAAGGTGAGCATGGCACAACCAGCCAGCGCCTTGCTGGAGATTCTGAAGGCGGAGGATCCGGCTTATATCTCGCTGCACCCATCGGTGTTGAAAGAACTGCTTTACGTGTCGCGGAAGCAGGGTTATCAGCCTGCCAACCTGAAAGAAGTGACCACCCTCGGTGAAATTCTCTATCCGGAATTGCGGGAAAGGTGCCAGCGCCAGTGGAATGTGCAGGTCACCGACACCTACAGTTGCGAAGAATTTGGTTTTCTGGCCCTGCAATGCCCAGAATATCCCCATTACCATGTCCAGGCGGAAAGCACTTTTATCGAAGTTCTGCGACCGGACAATACTCCCTGCAAAGCAGGTGAGGTTGGCAAAACCGTGATCTCATCCCTCAATAATTTCGCCACCCCAATGCTGCGCTACGAAAACGGCGACATGGCAGATGTGGGGGAGCCCTGCGCCTGTGGTCGTGGTCTGCCTGTGCTGGAGCGCATTATCGGCCGGATACGTAATACTGCGGTTCTACCCAATGGCGAACGCATCATGCCCAACCTTTCGACCGGCCCGCTGCTCAATGATCTGCCAATCAGACATTTCCAACTGGTCCAGAAGACCACCGAATTGATCGAAGCACGCCTCGTGGTCGACCGTCCTTTGACGGAATCCGAGGAAACCGCCCTGGCGGACTATTTCAACAAGGGCTGGCGGCATGAGTTCAATTTTGTATTTATCTATTTGGATGAAATCGCCAGGGGGGCCAACGGGAAGTATGAGGTCTTCCGTTGTGATGTGTCGACGGCATGAAAAAGGTGATTGTTGCCAAGGATTAAATAGATGGGGTCAGAGTAAAGTGCCAGAGTAAACTGACATTGATCATTGTTAGCGGACAGGTGTTGATGGTATTGGCTGACATGGGGAAGGGCCAATTGCCACTACTGATTTTGGCCGTTAGCAGAAGTTCTTAATTCTTGAAATGATGTTTTCTGAACGGCTGCTTTGCGCTCAGGAGCGGACTATTATCCAGTGCGAATGCTGATGGCGGCTAACGGCCAATGACGGTCATTCATTACTCTGTCTTTGGTTTTGATCCTCAAGCTGTTCGTGGTGTTGGCTGATCTTTCCCCAGAGATTGGCTGCCTCCGGTGCGATCAACCTGAATTCATTACGTAGTATGGCAACGAGTTCATCGGCTGATTCCAATACTTGTTTGCGCCTGCTTTCACTCGTCACTACAGAAAAAACACGACCGCGTAGCGTGATGTGCGAGTCCGGGCGTCGCATCTGGCAGACGAAGTTCTGCACGAAGCTCGAATCCAGGCTCGTCTGCAGATGATGACAGCGATCAGCCATCGCATGCTCATCGGCTGGTATATCCTCGAAGTCGAATGAGAATTCGTTCTTGCCAATGCTTTCCCAGAATTGCCAGTGGCCATCTTCAAGTGTCCGCAGCCCAACAGCGAATGGCGCGTGATAATGTTTCCCTACCTCTAGTTGTATCGGTCGCAGCAGGCTTCCGCCGAATCCGACATCGACCAGCCAGCGCGTATCATCATTGGGCAAGCTCACGAGCAGCGCCAGGTGGTTTGCGTTAGATGTGTGCCCGTTGTCTGCACGCATGACGGAGGCCGCTATACGCCGCACGTCAAAACCAATCTGCGACAACACCCAGCCGAAGAGACCATTCTGCGCGTAGCACCATCCACCGCGATTACCGTTGACGATCTTGTCGTAGGCTTCCTCCACGCTGGTCGTCAACGGATTGCCGAGCTGAACGTCGAGATTTTCGAACGGTACGTTGTGATTGTGGGTATGTAATAAAGCACCAAGTGATTCGAGTGTTGGCGTTATCGCGCCAGACCAACCAATTCGTTTGAAATAGTCTCTGAGTTGCATGCAACCAATTGTACATTGGCGGCGACTAGCGATTCGACGTTACCATTAGCATAACCGTCCGCTTCTGGCCCTGAGTCATTTTGCAACTGTTTTTTAACCAGCTTTTGCCACCAGTGGTGATCCACGACGCTGCAAGGCTTTCAGATATGTTGCTTCATCATACTGCGTCCTGGTTTGCCAACAACAGTAAAGAATGCGGATCCATTTGAATGCAAGTGCCCTCAGTGCGGATTGATGAGCACTACCTTTTTCACGTTGTTGGCGATAGTACTCACCAGCCCAGTACGACTTGTTGATGGTTTGTGCCGCCCATTCAACAAAGGTTTGCCTGACGAAGTTGGGACAACGCCATCGCCAGTGTACCCAGTGTTTAGTTCCGCTACGTTCGGTTACTGGAGCAATGCCCGAGTACTTCTGTAGCTCAGCTGCATTCTTAAATCGATTTCTCTGCTCGCCAAATGCTACCAGTAAACGTGGCGCAAGCGATGGTCCTGCACCTGGTAGCGAACTAAACAAATCATAATCATCGTGTTTAGGGGCAAGCTCAGCGATGGTTTGGTCGTAAGTCTTGATGGCATCAAGTATCACTCGCAACATACCGACAAGCATCAGCGCATGTAACTTGTTGGGAGCGATCACTGCTTCATCCAGGGTTAAATGCTGACTCGATCTGATGGAAGCCAGACGAGTTTCAAGCAACGCAGGGTTGCGCGTGTGCCCGGCGCGGAAAAAATTCACCAAGGTCGTGGTTCTGGCACGTTTAACCTGCATGAGCGTTGGCCAGCGTTCAATAAAGTCACAGAACAGCTTTGTGTTGATCCGATCAAACCATTCCAGGGTCTGTGGATAGTACTGTTTCAAGGTATTTCGCAATCTGTTGGTGAGTCGCACTCGATCACTAACCAATCGTCGTCGTTGCTCAACCAGTGCTGCCAGTTTGCGTATTTCAACGCTCTGTGGCTGCAACGGTTCAAACCGTTCCGGATGCCGAAGGATCAGATCTAATGCAAGCTCAGCATCGGTAGGATCATCTTTGGCCCGGCTTGGCTGAAACGCTTCACGATATTTTGCCAGGGTTGATGGATTGATTGGAAAGATGACAAAGTAATCGTACTTTTGTAATGCGTAGACGATTGGCCCTTTCGATAGCTCTAAAGCAATAGCAATGGGTCCGGAGAAACGCCTGTGTAACGATCGCGCCCACTCATCAATCCCTTCAACCTTGTGCGGAATGACTGCGAACTCTCTTCGCAAACTATCAGCTGACTGGATACAAACATCATGTTTGGTATCTGCCCAGTCAATACCAACAAAGGCAGCATATGGATGCATTGTCATGGTGTTCATTGGTGCACTCCTGGTGTTACATTAACGGTTGGAACATGCATGCCTGAGTTCTGCGAAGCAAATATAGGTGAGCCGGTTGGACGGCGAGCCCTGAGTGTTCGTTATCGAACTCAAGCGCACTTGTGAACTCGAAGCAAAAGCGGTGAACATCGAGTGTTTTGGCCGACTTATTCGTAGCTCGCAAGTGCATGTTCCGCTCTCACTGACAGTACCTGTCAGTTGCAGTGAGTATCGCTGAAAGTGGAACGAAATGACTATATTGGCCGACTCCAGCAGGTCGCTTTGCTAAAAATCATGACTGATGAGTAGCTGCTTTCCGTTGAATAGCTGACGGTCGTGCCTTAGATTGGCGACAGGCAGGTGTCGGCCAACACCGGTCATTCATTTTTTTATCGCAACTCGTTTTGATGGGGTGTGACAACGTCTGCTCACTTCTGCTTTATATGGTTAGCCTGCTTTTTTGCCAGTGCCGACTATGAGCTGTATTTGTCATTACTGACTGAGGCATGCCGCAAGCATCGGTGTATCGTTCACGCGTATGTACTCATGACCAACCACGTTCACTTGTTAATCACTCCGGAGACACCCATGGGTGTGTCGCTGGTTTTTCGAGACCTGGGTCGCGACTATGTCAGACAGGTCAACAAGAACCGCCAGCGTGGCTTCATCCTGTTTCGATTTGTCCATTGATTTCTCCTTCTCCAGCCATGATCCCATCAGGGTCAAAAGCAAACCGGGGGCTTTGTATCTGCCCCCTGAGTAATCTGGCGAGTGTACACGGTGTGCTATCAGACTGAGGGTTCTTAAAAACTGAAACTCACATACAGCATCCCAAGTATCCAGGTCTTGTCGCCACCCGTCCAGTTGGTGGCGGCTGCACCTGGATTCAGCCAGCCAATAACACCATTCAGGAACCACCTGTCACCAATGGGATAATCTGCCGACAGGTCAATCTCGTTGCCCCAATCGGTCGAACCAACCGGGTCTCCAAATATATTGGGTTGATCCAGTTTAAAGTCATAGTAAATTACGTTGAATACCAGGTCATTGTTGGGAAACAGTCGCAAGCGCAACATGTGGGATTTCAGATTACTGTTATCCAGCGCTAAACCACCCGTGATCTCACCTTGAAACCAGGTGCCATTGTCCGTAAAACCATAGGCCGCAGTCGCAAAACCTTCATCCCCTGGCGTGCTGAGGTCATCGCCGTCGAAATGTGCATAGCGGTAACTGAATTCCGGCGTCCAGGAGGTGCCGTTTAACTTGTAAGCCCCTTTAAGGAACCAACCTTTCGGATGCGTGCCTGGCCGGGACTGGTAGGCGTACTCACCGCCGAAACTCAGATTGTCCGTAGCGGCCCAGTCCCCCCTGAGCGACAGGGATTCATACCTTTCACGAAATGTACCGTCTGTAACTTTTTGATCCGGTACTTTAAAATATAACAGCCCTGTGTTCAGACCAGCATTGGCAAACTCGTATTCCAGGTCGCCTCCGTAGGCATAGACGCGCTCATCATCACGGCGGCCCTCACCTTGAAGGTAGAATCCATCGATCTTCCATGCACCGGATTTCAATGTTGCCAGGAAAGACTCCCTGAAGGCCTTGCGCGGACTCAGCCACCATCCTCCCCGGTTTCCTCCGTCACGGGTGCCGTCAGCGAGCAATAAGCCGCTGCCCACCAGATAGTCGAAATTTCCGGCCTTTAATGTCAGGGCGTCCGTATCCAATGAGGAAAAAGTGTCACCAGATCGCCAGCCAATATGTGCTTGTTCCCAGTCAGCGTCATGAGTATCGTCAAGCCCGGGCGTCAGTCCGCTGGGATCATCGCCCCAGGTGGCGCTGACCAGACCGGATAACTCGGCAAAGAAAGTACCGTTACCCAGCGGGAAATGACCTGTAATCCCCAGTTCTACTGCTCCTTCTGTCCAGTCATCGGTATTGGCCCCCAAAAAACTTTCCGACTCACCGAAGTAGGAATCACTCCCAAGAAAAGTAGCGCCAACAATGTCCAGGCTCCAGTCAAACCCTTTTTCGTTTTCCTCCTTGGTCTCATCTTGTGCCATTACCGCTGAGGAAAGCCCAAGCAAAATGCAAAAAATAAAGCGCCTGAAAATTCCGTACATTTTTAATCTCCTTCAATAGGATGAACGATATGTGTCAACAATTATCGGATTCGCCTAATACTCAAACGTCTGCATGTTCCTCATATACGACACCGTTCACGTCATTTGAAATCAAGGTGCCAGCCTCACCTGCCATGATTCCCTTCAGGTCGGAAAGCCGGCCGATGGCGCTGCTGTAGCCGGTTTCGCGCACAAACTGGCATGCGCCCGAAACCTTTGGCCCCCCGGCTCAGGTTGTGGCGCATAGCAGGTAGCGGCCACAAGCGGAATAAGAGATACCGAAATGTAGTTTCACAGTTTCTCGAACTGGATGTCCTCGACCATCTTTTCGGTAAGCCCCTCTATACAAGCATCAAAAGCCAGGTTCAAGGTCTTACCGTGATCTTGTACCCAGTCTTCCATCTGCAGGGAGCGCGATGTGTGCTCGTAAATCCTGTGGGTGGACGATGTCTGACGACTGTTGCGGTTCCAGTCAATAAGCATGACCGTTTTCAGGGTCAGGGCGTATTTGCGCAGAGAGGTCTTAGAAAACCGGACATCATACAGCCTGAACTGAAGAAGCGTATCGGCCTCTGAGATGTCCATTAACCGCTCCACTGGAATATGCCGCTTCAGACTGCTCTCAATATCCTGGTGAATCGTGCGCTGTTGCACAATCTGCGCAAACAGGTCGTCCAGCACCAGAAGTTGCTCTTTTGACAGTTCTTTTTGCGAATCTATCGCATGTTCTGCCAGACCTCCGCTAACGGCTCCTATTATGGCGCCAGCGGGCACCATTATGGCGCACAAGTAAATGTATCCTATACAGACCCAGGACGCATGAGCCGCAACCACCGCTCCAGCACCGGCGCCTGCAAGAACGCCCGCATCCGTACCTGAATCCTCAGGGGCGACACCGAAGCGGGCTTTCAATTCACCAGTGGCACCATGATTCACGATAGCTACCGAATCGAACTTCGGTATCGGGAGTGAATCTTGACGAACGGCATTTGTGCAAGCGTTTAAGTTGGCAAGCATGGAGATGATCAGTAACGAGCGTGTGACCGCAGAAAACAGCCTTACTATCACTTGCTTTCTCATTTTGTTATCACTCGTATTACATCTGGAGCTCATCGAAATAGAGCGACCAATACCACTATCGTATCGGGAGGACACTTGCTTCTTGCGAGCAGATTTTTGTGAATAATCTGGCGACGAAGTAGCCGCTGATACCGCATTTAAGTATAGAAGATTTAGCAGAAATTTCTATCGAATTGACTATCTGTAAATTCCGCTATTGGCCGACTCCAGCTATTAGCGTTGCTGAAATTTGCACGAATCCTATAACCGCTTACTGGACAACACCGGCACTTCGAATCCAGTAATAGCGTATAGCAAGTACCAGCCAGGTGGCCAACCGGATCAGAAATCTCCGAGTGTCTCCACAATCCATTTTTTCATGACTGCCGTTGTCCTGACGTAATCATCAACATCGCCACGCACTTCGAGACTGATGATTTTGTAATCATCACCGCCAAATGTGCAAAACGATCTTATCCTGAGATCCGGCGGAGGATTTTGAATGTCATAACGGTTCTGTCTGCGCCGCCACTTTATTTTCAGCTTGGCGTACTGTTCTTCACTTAGTGGGAAATCCACCCAGAACGATGTCATCACGGGACTATACATAATTAGATTTTCCGATAATTAAATAAAAGCTGGAGACATGCCGGGCATGTTTCTCAGGCCAGAACTCAATATTTGTAAGCTCCATTTTACCGCACGCAATGGTCCGGCGTAAGCTTCCCTAAAAAAGTAGACAGGTAATAACTAGAGGAAGTGAAAGCCAGGAAAGTCAGGACACCAGGGAACTAGAAGTGCAAAACAGATAACGCTTGCCAACTCTAAAGGCGGCATCAAAGCACCTCGGGGTTGGTAGGACAAGGTGCATACCCTAGGGACTGCATAAAGCATGGTGCAGGCAGCGGCAACGCCATTAAACTCCGGACTTATACCCAACCTAGCCTCGGCAAATAAACACGCTTGGAACTGCCTGCCCACAGTTTTATCGATTGACAATTATGGTCAGTTTCTCTGACGTATTTGGATTACTGCAAACAATTGTTGCTAAAAAGCAATTTGACTAAAAAATTCTATCATATTGTATTTATTGGTTATAACTTGAATAGTTATGTTTTTTTAAGTTTGAAATTCTCTTTCGGCTCGAATCTTGCATTTACAAGGTGTTACCAATTAACGTCTTTAAAGGAAGGTACGGAACGCTGATTAGTCTTGAAACTCACAAGGACAGAGGAGCGAGTATAAAAACAGAGTTCAGGTGATCTATTAAATCTGACACCAAGGAGGGGGTACTCATGTTAATACTTACAAGGCGGGTAGGGGAAAAACTCGTAATTGACGAAAAGGTGATCGTCACCATACTGGCTGTCAAGGGAAGCCAAATTCGTATTGGTATCGAAGCACCACGTGACGTACAGGTACACCGCGAAGAGATTTACCAACGTATTCTGAAAGAACGGGAAGAGTTAAACAGTGCGCAGCATAGGGGAACACCATGAACACCTGGTTGAAACTCAAAACAAAGCCGTTTACTGACTTTGAAGATGCTGAAAAATTTGCTCGGCATTTCCAATCCATCAACCCGAAGTGTAAGTACAAAGCGGGCTTTGCTGACGGTGACATTGTAGTTTTTGTCATTTCAGAAGGCGCTTAGATTGAAGCTCCAGTCCCATGATCGTAGCTGGCACTGACCAATATATCTGGATTGACTTTGGCAAAGATGAGCCAGGCATGGTGCTACAGCGCCGAAAATGACACTTGGTGTATAACCGCTATGCGACTTATACCGGCCCCTCGACTCCTGTCATGACGTATAGCAGGAGTCGGCCAGGAGCGGAAGACCTGATTCTCCAGTCTAGACCGGAAGCCAAACCAGCTCATGCTATACTCGCTCGCCTGCAGTTCAACGGGATCAGATCTTGTCGATTGAAGTCATATTTCAGGCAATTGAAGCGCTGGCTGTCGTCATTGGCGTGGTATTCGCAATCACTCAGGTCAGGCAATACCGCCAAGATAAGCACCGCGAAGCGGCACTGGAACTAATGCACGCTTTTCAGACACCAGCGTTCGCAGAAGCCCTCAACATCGTTTACAACCTGCCTGACGGGCTTTCAAAAGACGAAATTGAGCGTCAAGTCGGTGACAAGTTCCATTTGGTCTATGCACTGATGACTACCTGGGAAAGCTTAGGCATCCTGGTTTTCCGAGGCGAAGTCGACATAGACATGGTCGACGATTTCTTTAGTGGCCCGATCCGAATATCGTGGCGCAAGCTGCAAGGCCACGTGATGGATGAGAGAGAATTACTCGGACGCGGTACCATCGAGGAATGGTTTCAATGGCTATACGATCAACTGGAGAAGCAGGAATCAGCCACACCACCAGTCCCAGCCCATATTCAGCACAAGGACTGGAGAGGTAACTCAGATCAACAATGGTAGGGCCGCAATTGGCCGACTGCAGCTATAGGCGTCGCCGAAATTTGTCCATATCCTATAGCCGCTTCGCGACACAAAGCAGCCATAGAATTTGCACAATTTTCAACAGACCCAAGGACTGCAACCGGCTGCCAGAAGCAGCTATAGAGAAGGATCAAGTTAATCTTTACTAAGATTTACCAAAACAAACTTACAGCGATGGAGTCATCAGCAGGGTAAAATAGGTATCGACTGATTCCAATTGTCCCGAAATACCGATGCCCCATGGCCGCGATCAGATAGTTGGCGGTAAAATCAGGTCTCAACATGCAGGAGTGGTTCGATGACATTTATTCGAGATACAAGCGTATTGTTCGTCGCAGCGACGCTACTGTTATCTGCAGTCAACTGACCATGGCGGCTGTCGCAGAGTCAGATACAGTAATAGCGACGCTCTCAACTGAAAAAGACCAAATTGCAACTTCAGGTCCCGAGTTGGAGATTGGTTTCAGAGTCCCTGACAAGCGATGGACCGGCGATCTGGATAAGATGGAATCCGAGCGCCTGATCCGCGTATTGACAGTCTATGGATTGGGTCGGTATTTCATCGATGGTGGCCGTGAGAGGGGATCACCGTTGAACTGTTCAGGGCGTTTGAAAACTACATCAATGACCGGTTGGGCAAGAAACATATTCGGGTTCACGTGGTATTCATCCCGGTGTCGCGTGATGAATTGTTACCCGGCCTGATTGAAGGCCGTGGTGATATCGCGGCGGCTGGACTGACCATCACGCCTGAACGTGAGGAAATAGTTGACTCACCATTCCACTGAGCCAGGGAGATATCCGAGGTCCTGGTAACCGGCCCGTCAGCACCGGAACTCTCAACGATCGATGATCTGTCCGGAAAATTAATTTATGTTCGCTCATCCAGCAGTTACCGCTCCAGCCTGGACCAATTGAACCAGCGATTCAGGGAAGAAGGAAAGCCCGAAATCATATTGGAAGACGCCTCTGAGTACTTGGAGGATGTCGATATGCTCGAAATGGTCAATGCGGGTTTGCTCAGTTGGGTGGTGGTTGACAATTATAAAGCCAAGATCTGGTCGGATGTGTTTGACAAACTCACCGCACGGGACGATATCGTATTGCGGTCAGGTGGAAGAATCGGCACTGCGGTTCGCAAGAACAGCCCAAAACTGTTGATGGAACTTAACGAGTTCATGAAAAACTACAAGCAGGGAACACTGCACGGCAACATGCTGATCAACCGTTACCTTAAAAATTTCGACTGGGCGAGAAACGCACTCGACACCAATGATTTAAAGCGATTTCAGGACCTGGCCCAAATTTTCGAAAAATATGGCGAGCAATATGGTATTGATTACCTGATGGTCGCCGCGCAGGGTTACCAAGAGTCAGGTCTGGATCAGAATGCAAAAAGTGGGGCCGGTGCCATCGGGATCATGCAGTTGTTGCCGACCACGGCGGCAGATAAAAATGTCGGTATACCGGATATCTCGGACGCCGAATCGAATATTCATGCAGGGGTCAAGTACCTCAATTTCATTCGCAATCGCTATTTCAATGACCCAGAAATCGATCGTTTCAACCAAACACTATTCGCCTTAGCAGCCTATAATGCTGGCCCCGCCCGTGTGGCCAAGTTACGCACCAAAGCGGATCAACAGGGCTACGATCCCAATATCTGGTTCGATAACGTGGAGATATTCGCGGCTAGGGATATTGGCCGCGAAACGGTTCAGTATGTTGCCAACATCCTGAAATACTATGTGGGTTACCGCCTCAGTATTCAGCAACAACTGAAACGCAGCGAACAGCGAAAGAAGCAAAATATCGATTAGCGCACACTTCGATTGCCCTCACCCATACAGTATCTAGCTGATACTGCCTTCCAATTCAGCTCTCAATGGTCTTGTCATTGCTTTTTTTGATCTAGATACGAACAACTTTGTCGTACGAGTTGAGTAAGCACCAAGGGCTGCTCCTGGCCGTAAACCGACCTCTGCCGGGATCATCATGTAAGTTTTTCATGGTCGGCTCTCGGACTTAAAGCGACCGTCTGGCCCAATGCATAATTTGTCTCCATTCACGCTCATTGGAGGCAATCATGTTTTTACAGAAACGCAAACCAGAACAGTATATTCCCTGGAACAAGGGCAAGCTTGTAGGCCAGAAGCCACCACTAAAACTGCGAGAAATTTGGGCCATCCGAATCCGACTGCAGTTGGCACGGCGAACTCGTGACCTGGCACTATTCAATCTCGCTATCGACAGCAAGCTGCGCGCCTGTGATCTCGTCTGCATACGAGTCAGAGACGTTGCACAGGGCGATCAGGTGGCCCACAGGGCGATCATTCTGCAACGCAAGACCAATCGTCCGGTGCGTTTTGAAATCGCCGGCCAAGCTCGTGATGCAATCCAGAACTGGATCAACGATGCTGAACTCAGGTCGCACCAGTACTTGTTTCCCAGCATCTTACGCCCAGGTCAGCACTTGTCTACCCGACAGTACGCCCGTATCGTGCGGCGCTGGACTGCGGAAATCGGTTTAAATCCCATGGATTACGGCACACACTCTCTTCGTAGAACCAAGGCGACATTGATCTATCGAAGAACGAAGAATCTGCGTGCCGTTCAATTGCTGCTTGGTCACAGTAAGTTGGAAAGCACCGTCAGGTATCTTGGAATCGAAGTCGAAGATGCCCTGGAAATAGCAGAGCGAACCGAGGTCTGATGAACCAAACCGGGGGCGACCAGCAATGGTCGCTTTTCGGTCATGAGCGACCCTTTCGTAATCGGCATTCTAAATTTTTAAAGGGTCGGTTCGCGGCCAGGAGCAGCCCATCAGGTGATAAGATAGCGATAGGCAGCAACTGACCCAAAGGAGTCATTGCTAGTTCAATACTTCGCTTCACGTTATTCGGTCAGCCGCTCATTATTTTCGAACTCGGGACGAAAAAATGCTTGCGAGTAAATTGCGATTTATTGGACTTGGTCTCGCACTGTCGCTGTCGGTGAGCGCGCAGGAGCCGGGCTTCCAAGACGAATTATTGGATAGATTTACCGGCAACTGGATTCTGAGCGGGGAAATTGCCGGCGACGACGTCATCCACCACGTCGATGCGCGATGGGTGCTGGGCCATCAGTATCTGCAGTTTGACGAGACAACCGAGAAAGGAGAAATAGCCTACGAGGCTACCGTATTTATTGGCTGGGATGAACCCACAGGCCGCTACGTCTGCAAGTGGCTCGATTCTACAGGCGGTAGTGGCCTGTCTATTAGTGACGTCAAACACGATC
>PVMK01114866.1_pt1 | contig 16665 bp, 9 predicted proteins | sample 1853481 | NCBI WGS metagenome assembly PVMK01 (sample SAMN08533507, study PRJNA380276) | Marine sediment metagenome, whole genome shotgun sequencing project.
GTTGAGGCGAGCCGGATACTAGACATAACACCCGAATATGTAAGCCGGTCGTTCAAGAGGACCCTGGTTGACCTTCTTGCTGAGAAGCTGATAATGAAGCTGCATTAATAGTCATATTCTTTTCTCATACAACAGGGTGTCACATTTGCCGATTTGATCGTCTTTAGGTATATATAGCCGACACCCGGTCTTCCGATTATGGTACTCCAATAACTAATTCCACAAATCAGAAAGTATAACTCCGGGAGTGGTACAATAATTGGGGGCTGGTCATAAATCTTCAATCCAAGAACGAATTACTGGAGCATCGAAGCAGTCCAGATTGATCCAATCAAATGGACTCTCCCAGCATCGACCCTTAGCGTTTGGTCCTTTCGGACCCCACTCTCTAATGGGTCTTTCAAACAATCGAGGTATTCTACAAATTATTCCACCAATTGCTGGAATGTCAGCGATGCGATGTTCCATAAATGACATCTGTACTGGCGATCCCCACCTACCTTGAAAGTTCAACCATCTCCAGTCTCCAGACCATTTACCATCCTCGTCTGGTTGAGGTATAACTTCAACGTCCGGGAGAAATTTCTCTCCATCATTAAAAGAAGGAACAAAGTCCGTAAAGGCTTTCCCTATTCCAGTGGTTCGAATCGTCTTTCCCAAAACGTCACCAATATAGGACTCAGGTACATCAATATATGGCGGATAATCGCTATAATAGGCTGCGTGGGAACCGACAGCAATATAGGCTATTGGATGTGTTCCATTTGGATTTTTATTTTCATCATCATCAGCCTTGTGCACATACCCCCATGGCTTGCGAAAACCTCCTAGATGAGCATTAAAGACACATGCGATAGGTTCCACAACTGGATCTACTATCCGCAGAACAATTAAGACCATCTCCCAATCCATCTCATGAACGTTGGCCCAATCGTCAAAAAAATACGCTAGCCAATATTGAATTAATATATAGTCTTTAAACCGTTCGGATCCTCTGATCACACGTGCATAGGCCTTTTTTTGGTACTCGGGATTGTTGTCCTTACTATGAATTTGCGCATAGACGCGCCAGAACTTATCAACATCCTTCGGGCCGCCACTGTCGATTAGGTCAATATAGTCGATACTGTTTTGACTCATCATATCCAGTAGTATTTCCCGTGAGGGACTTTTTTTACATAGTTGGCATGCATGATCAAGAACAAGACGTATAATCCATGAGCGCCCTTTTTTATGTGTTTGGCATGCATGATCAAGAACAAGACGTATATCTCTAGGATGGTAGTCTTGATCGAGAGGACGATGACCTAGTCCCAATGGTTTATGATGATCTTTACGCCTGCTATCATCACAGATTTCAGGATAGAGCACTAATAATGGTCGATATTTCAGCGCTAATGTTTTATCGTTCACAATACTCTAGTCAATTGTCAGTGATGGTGTATTTAAACTTCAAATAATGTGTGTTCGCATCCAAGTTAATATCTATGTCAGGCGTTTCAAGACGTCTGCGTTCATTCTATCTAGTAAAATAGGTTACGTATCTTAGTAGGCACATCGTAGTAGAAATAGCCGCTATTGTCAACTGCTGACTAGTGTGAAGCGGCTGATTTCTATACAAGTGAAACCACTAGCTAAGCCGGAATCTTATTTGTGTAATCTATGAGCATGTCTTCCCGCTCTAGAAATTATGAGCTCCTGTAACTTCCGAGGTAGATACAAAACTAAGATCCTTTGACTTCTGGCCAAGGTGTCAATGTCTTTATCGCCAGTCATGCGAAATCATTGACAATTCGCTCACAGTCATCTACGATGTACTAACCAGTAAACAACGCATAGTTTACCTAGAATTAATTACAATGAAATGCCCAAATTGCCAGACAGTTAATCCTGAGACTAGAAAGTTCTGCCGTGAGTGTGGTGGGAAGCTTTCGCACATCTGCCCTCAATGCGGCTATGAAAACCTGGCCGAAGATAAATTCTGTGGTGAATGTGGCCACGCTCTTGCAGAATCAGAGGTCGATCATCACTTCGACTACTCTCAATCCCAAATCTACACACCCAAGTTCCTCGCCGAAAAGATACTCGATACTCGCAGCACCATAGAGGGTGAGCGCAAGCTGGTAACCGTGCTTTTCGCTGATGTTGCTAACTACACCACCATTTCAGAGAAACTAGACCCCGAGGAAGTCCATCAGATCATGGACGGCTGCTTTAAGGTTCTCATGGACGAAATTCATAGATATGAGGGCACCATTGACAAGTTCACCGGCGATGGCATCATGGCACTGTTTGGGGCGCCCATCGCCCTGGAGGACGCCCCCCAAAGGGCCATCCGCTCCGCTCTAGCTATCCAACGGGAGATGACCAGGTTCAGCGCCCGTATGAAGAGCGAAATAGAAATGCCCTCACTAAAGATGCGGGTAGGCATCAATACAGGGCCTGTAGTAGTCGGTACATTGGGTAGTGACCTGCGAGTGGACTTTACTGCAGTGGGGGATACAGTGAACCTCGCCTCAAGGATGGAAGGACTTGCCGAGCCAGGAACGGTCTATGTTACTGATAAGACCTTCAAGCTCACCGAGGGCTTGTTCAGGTTTGAGGCATTGGGTGAGAGGCAGGTCAAGGGCAAGGAGGCACCGGTCAAGACATACCGGGTGATTTCCCCCAGCACCAGAAGAACCAGGTTTGATGTAAGTGCGGAGCGTGGCCTGACACCATTTGTTGGGCGGGAGAGAGAGCTTGAGCTGTTGCTGGATGGCTTTGAGCGTGCCAGGGGAGGCACAGGCCAGGCGTTCTCCATCATGGGAGAGGCTGGAGTAGGCAAGTCCAGGCTGCTATATGAGTTCAGAAAGGCCATAGCCAACGAGGAGGTTACCTTCCTGGAGGGCAAATGCCTCTCTTACAGCAGTGGCGTGGCCTATCACCTGCTCACAGATCTGTTGAAGTCAAACTTCGACATCAGAGAGAGCGATGAGGAATCCCAAATCAGGGGTAAGGTGAAAGAGGGCCTCAATATACTGGGGTTGAACGAGCCCCATACACTCCCCTATCTTTTGGAGCTGCTTTCGGTCAGGGACAGCGGTATCGACGACATACCCATGAGCCCGGACGCTAGGAGAGATCGGATCATCGAAGCAGTAAAGCGAACTATGCTCAGGGGTGCAGAGATAAGGCCCCTCATTGTGGCTATCGAGGACCTCCACTGGGTTGATAAGAGCTCCGAGGATGCCGTGAAGTATTTGTTGGAGACTATATCAGGGGCACGGATCTTTTTAATATTCACCTACCGTCCTGAGTTTGTGCATACCTGGGGCGGCAGGTCCTATCACAGCCAGGTGACTCTGAACCGGCTATCCAACCGAGAGAGCCTGGCAATCGTAGCTCATCTCCTAGGCATTGAGGATATAGACAGGGAGCTTGAGGAGTTGATCGTGGAGAAGACGGAAGGGATTCCCTTCTTTATAGAGGAGTTCATAAAGTCCCTCCAAGACCTCGGGGTGATCGAGAGTAGGGATGGTACATACTATCTAGCTAAGGATATTCAGAATATAACAATACCCAGTACGATTCAGGACGTCATTATGGCCAGGGTTGACTCTCTGCCAGATACGGTCAAGGGGGTGCTTCAGACGGGCTCCGTGATCGAGAGGGAGTTCAGCTACGAGCTGATAAAGCAGGTGGCCGGGATGCTGGAGCAGAAATTACTCTCCCACCTGTCGATCCTGAGGGACTCAGAGCTTCTGTATGAGAGGGGGATATACCCCCAATCGACCTATATCTTCAGGCACGCACTGACCCGTGAGGTGGTCTATAATTCAATATTGGACGCGAGGAAGAAGAGGCTTCATGCTGAAATTGGCAATGCTATTGAGGAGGTTTACAAAGACAACCTGGATCAGCATTATGAGGTATTGGTTGAACATTATATCGCCGGTAAGAATTACGAGAAGGGGGCGGAGTACTGCAGGCCGGCAGCAAGGAAAGCTGAGAGGGCAGCCTCTCTTAATGATGCGATTGCATATGGTGAGAAAAGAGTGCACTGTCTTGAGAGATTACCTCAGAACGAGGATGTACAACATAAGATAGTGGATGCCAGAACAACTCTCGGGCTTTATCATATGCAAATGAATTATCCAACTAAGGCAAAGGAGACTGTTGACCCTATAGTTGGTTTAGCTTTAGAACTTGGCTATAAAAGGAGAGTCTCCCAAATATATACCATAATGGGGTCCTATAGCTTTTTAGTTGAGGAGGACTTTGCCAAAACATTCAAGTATCTGGAAGATGCCCTAAAGATCGCGGAGGAGTTAAACAGCCTACTTTCATTGACAATGGCAAATTACTGGTTAGGAATTGCGCTGGCATGGAGTTGTCAATATGAAAGAGCCCATTACCATATGGGAAGAGCACTGGAGATCAATGTGACGACAAATACGCTTTGGGGCATATCAGCGCAAAAAAGTGTGATGAGTGCTTCTATTTATGATTTTCAGGGAAGGATCGATCTGGGTTATAGTACTAGCCAAGAGGCCGTGCAGATAGCCGAGGAGAGTGGCGATATCTGGTCAAAGGCATTTGGGTATACAAACCATGGTTGGTCCTGTTATTGCAAGGGCTTTTTAGAAGAGGCAGAAGAGCATCTCTTGAAAGGAATCGGTTTTTCTGGAACCATAAATTTACCTGTACCGGTTTTACTGGGACATCTGTGGTTGGGAGATACCTACTTTGATATGGAGGAATACAAGAAATCCAAGGATTACTATGAAAAAGCAATTCGCCTGTTTGAACATTATGGAATCCTTTCTTCTTACATGAATTTGAGCAAAATAGCCTCAGTACGGGCTAAGGTGATGAATCGTGAAGTTGATATAAATTTTGGTGAGATCTTTAAATGTCATGAAGACAACAGGTATGAGAATATTAAAGGCTGGATGTCAAGATATGTAGGTGAGATCTTATTGAACATCGATGAAAAGCACATATCTGAAGCAGAGGATTGGATAAAAAAGGCCATCGATGTTAACACAGGAAATGGCGTAATGCTACATTTAGGCAAGGACTATGCCCTCTATGCGGAACTGTTCAAACGCAAAGGCGACACATCAAAGGCAGAAGAACACCTCAATCAGGCAATAGAGATCTTCATAGAATGCGGAGCCGACGGGTGGGTGGACAAAGCTAAGCAAGCATTAAAGGCCCTTTAAGTAAGAAATAGTCTTAACACTTTATAGAGTATCAACTATGAAGTGGCCAGAATATCAGCCCGAAAATCCTGAGACGAACAAGTATTGCCCCGAGTACCGAGCAAAGCTGGGGTAGGTGTGCCCTAATTATGGTTCTGAAAGGCTTCTCGGGGATGAATTGTGTGCGGAATGCGGTCACGATCTAACTGAGCCCAAGGCGACTCATACCATCGACCACTCTCAAGCGCAATCTTACACCCCCAAACTCCTCGCCGATAAGATCCTTGGTACTTGGGGTTCCATCGAGTGGGAGCGCAAGCTGGTGACGGTTAAGTGCACTAGCATGACTACCCCTTCCAACCTCGGGACCGCTTCGTGGACGTTCAGGGATTGCGCATTCGTTTCGGAGCCCACGAGCACAAAGGTACGGCTTTAAAGCTGTACCTTTTAGAAATGTTTGGTAGCGGGAGTTGGAGGCGATTTAACCATTTAGAAGGCGGTCATACGTATGACTATAAGGGTAAGGACGAGATCTGTTTCAGTTTAGCGAGGTAGTCCTTGTGTTGGGCCTCCCATTTGTTAAGCAGGATATGCCCAGTCAGCCTGGAGACGAAATTTTCCCGCTGTCCCTTGAGGAACATTTTTATTGTATTGACTGGCGAATAGAAGCTTCTCATGGCTTGTATGGTCTGGCGCTGCATCTCCACGGGTGATAGATTGTCAGGCCAGTAGACAACATGGCAGCCGTCGAATAGTCTCCAGTCGGTGGGAAACTTATCGATGATAAATCGACCGCTGCTCTTCACTGCGGTATAAAACTTACTGCCAACAACGGGGGATAGGATACTTAGCTGGAGGCTGTCTATTCCCAGTTTATGGTAGGCATCGGTATAGCCATCCGATATGAACAACCCATGTACCTTAATGCCATACTTATGTAACATATTGATGCAGGGGCTGATGTCCTCTGGAGTCTGTTTCTTATTATAGCTTTCCAGCACCTCTGGTTTCAGCGACTCAAAGCCGACACACAGTTTATGACAATTTGCACGGGCCATTAGTGCCACCAGCTCCTCATCCTTGGCGACATCTGCTCTTGCCATTGCCACCCACTTGGGCGTTATCCTACACTCGATCATCTTCTCTAGCAGATCCCTGATTCTGGCCTTATTGGCATTAAAGGTATCATCGTAGAAGAAAAGACGCCGGTGTTCAAACCGTGATATCTCTTCAATCACGCTCTCCGTAGAGCGGTAGCGGTATTTCTTGCCGAACATCGGAGTAACGGAGCAGAAGGTACAGTCGAAGGGGCAGCCCCTGGATGTAGAAACCGGTGTGTAATGCATGCGTTTTCTAGTTGGATCCACGCCATCTATTATTGAGAAATTGGGGAATGGCAGATTGTCGAGATTCTCCAACGGGCTGCCATTGATAATCTTCTCCCCGCCATTACGAACCAGATCACATATTACCGACTCAGCTTCCCCGGTTACTACGTGATCCGCATATTGCGCTGCCTCCTCGGGAACAAAGGTGGCGTGGCAGCCACCGATGATAACCCTTCCCCTTGGATTGAGCCGCTTGAATTCCTCGGCTATCTCATAGCCATGGGGGGCAGTGGCGGTTATCAATGAGAGTCCCAAGACGTCCGAGTCTTTGATCAGGGAATAATCTATCTCTTTCATGTTCTCGTTGTAGACGGTGACATCATGTCCCTCGTTTTTTAATATGGTACCGAGGTAGATGGGTCCTAGTAGTGGCAGGTATTTTATAAAAACACTGTAATAATTAAAGGAGGGTGTTTTTGGCTCGATGAGCGATATCTTCATATCTTAGCTTCCTCCAAACTCAATCTTGCTGAATTGGTGAATTATAACATAGTAGATAATCGCTAGCAAACTCCCTAGAAATCGATGGTACAGTGCGCATGAAAACCCTTGATCAAAGATCATGCCGGTGAAGTCAAGAGTATCCTTATAGCTGTCGAGATAGGGTCACAAGCGGTTGAAACTGGACTGGGAAGGTCGGACTTCTTCGCCCATGGCCATCGGTGGTCCATTAACTGGGGTTGGTTGGGGTTAAGGAGGGTAGCACCCTGGTTCGTCGCGACTACGGTAGACATTAAACCTGGCTTGTGGTAGAGGTTCGGCCGGCCGGTAGGATGGCTGGCCAGTCATCCCAGGCCACGGGACCCTTCTCACAAGGAAAAAGAGAGGATCACCAAACTAACCAGAATCAGCTGGCCTGGACAAGATCATATGTCTAAGACTTAGTTGTCTGTGGGTATTGACAGGCAAGTGTAACGAGTGTATAAGTGATACTAAAAAGACAATCTAATACATGGCTCCGAGAAAGGCAAAACGCGAGAAATCGCGGGGCGCAAAGCCATGGATCCCAAAAGAGAGGATTCAGCGGGGTGAATTGGCTACGGAGACCTAGTTAGTTTATTAAGAGCCTTTCTCACCCGAGAAAGGCTCTTTTATTTAACAAGGGGCATCGGTACTGGTGGGTTTGAATGGAAACCGACCAATCAAATTTAATGTAGGGAGAAGAATATCATGGCTGAGAATAGAGTGACACTTGTTGATACGAGCCTGCGGCATATCACATTAGATAGAGATCCCCCAGATAAAGATACCCTTAAGCGACTAAAAGACCTCCGGGATCTGCATTTTGCCACCCGTCCAAAGATTTGTGTGGAGCTTCCCAGGTTAATAACGGAGTATATGATAGAAGTTGACAAAAAGGACGGTGCCCCTGATGTCCCGGAGTTGCTTGCCGCAAAACGGCTTAAATATGTACTGGAAAACAAACGAGCAATAATTGAGGATAACAATTTGCTCGCTGGTACTACCACACAAAAGCCTATAGGAGTTCTCTTGCGCCCTCATTTAGCGGCCGTCATATCCATCTGGCCAGAATTGAATACGGTGCATCTCCGAGAAAAGAATCCGTACGACATAACGCAGGAGGAAATTGAGGAACTGAATTTCAAAATATTTCCCTACTGGATGGAACGGACAGTTTTTGAGAAAGCTCGCAGTGAGTATGCTAATCCATACAGCCAGGAGCTCATGGAGCGGCTGGTTTTCTTCGCATGCTATAAAGGTAATGGCATTGGTCATACGATCCCTGATTACGCTTCGGTAGTAAACCGCGGACTTAAGGAACTTAAAGCGGAGGCTGAGGAAAAAGAGCGCGCCCTGGTAAATTCGGAGCAGGATCAAAACAGGGCATATTATTACCAAGCTGTCAAATTGGTCATTGAAGGGGTTCTTGCATACGCCGAAAACCTGAGCCGAGAGGCCGCTAGGTTAGCCAGAACAGAACAGAAGACGAAGCGCAAACAGGAACTGGAAAAAATGCAGCAGATTTGCGCTAGAATTCCTGGCGAAAAACCACAGACCTTCCAAGAAGCCATGAACGCCATCTGGATCTGCCATATCGCTCTACATCAGGAGAACGGGAACAATGCTTTAAGCCTGGGGCGGTTAGACCAGATTCTCTACGACCTTTATAGACAGGATATCGAAAAAGGAATGACGCCCACTGAAGCGGTCGAACTGGTGGGGTGTTTTTGGCTAAAAATTAATGACCATGTCCCTGTTGTGCCAAAAGTGGTTGAGCGGCTTGTCGGCGGAACTAGCTCGAACCAAGCGGTCACCCTTGGCGGGGTCGATGAGAAAGGCGAAGATGCGGTTAACGATCTTACGTACGTTATGCTTAAAGCAACAGAACTCCTTTGTTTGCGCGAGCCCAACGTAAACTGCAGATACCACCCCGACAATTCGCCGAAATCGAAGACCTCAGAATATTTGCGCCGCCTATGCGAAGTCAACATCAATACCGGTGCAACTCCATGTTTTCACAACGACGCCTCCGTAATCGAATCCCTTATCGAAGCCTTCAAAGAACAAGGAATAACCCTCGAACATGCTCGTGACTATGCCATTGTCGGATGTGTTGAACCAGTGAGCAGTGGGCGCACCTTCGGCCACCCCGGAGCGATACAATTGTTTCTTACCTCAGCTTTGGAACTGGCTCTCTTTCAGGGAAAACACCGATTGACAGAAGATAAGCAAATTGGGCCGACGACAGACGCACCCGAAACCATAGATGAATTAGATAAGAAAGATCGATTCCCCACGTTTAAGAAGGTATTTGAGGAACAGCTGAGCTGGCTCATAGAGCAAGCCGTGACTTTGAACAACATTTTAGGCGAAGTGCACCAGAAGCACTATCCCACCCCATTGTTGTCCACCCTCACAGAAGGATGTATGGAAAACGGGAAGGATGTTATTGAAGGCGGTGCTCTCTACAATTCTTCGGGGGTTACCATCATAGGTTTGGCCGAGGTGACCGACTCTCTCAGTGCTATACAGGAGTTTGTCTGTGACAAGGGAGAAGTAACCTTCGCTGAGATGATAGAAGCCATCAAACAAAACTGGAATGATCCCTATCGAAAACTTCATCAAAAGGTAAGAACCTCAAAGGAGAAATTTGGCACCGATAGCGAGATGGCTAAAGAGAATGCAGATTATATAATAGACTTTCTGCACAAACAATTTCAGAGCAAAGAGAACTACAGAGGCGGCAAATATAACGTTGGCTACTGGACGATGACCATTCACGCTGGACAAGGGCTTCTGACCGGGGCACTGCCCAGCGGCAGGGTGAAGGGTGAACCGCTGCCCAGCGGTATCACCCCCGTTTCGGGTTCAGCGCCCGAATTAACCCCTTGTCTCAATTTTGTAGCTCATTTAGATCACTCTAAGATTGCCAATGGGCACGCCTTGAATCTGAAATATACACCATCCCGTAATCGTGGTAAGACGATAACCGAATTCGCCCAGAGCATCGAAGGTTATATGCATACGGGTGGCTTGCAGGTCCAGTTCAATATAATCGACCGAGCTAAGCTAGAGGAAGCTATAAAGAATCCGAAAAAGCATAAAGACTTACTGGTCAGAGTGTCCGGTTATACGGCCTATTTTATAGACCTGGATCCAGCCATGCAGGGTGAGATCATGACCCGCCCGGAATATGGTGAGATCATGTCCCCGCCCAGAATATAACTTTTAAACGAGGTGGGTAGTTAAATATGAATAAGGAGACCAAAATGGACCGGATATTTAACATATTCAGAAAATTGTGGAGGAGATCGGTTAAGCTCTTGAAACGTCCTGAAAGTGGGAGCGCAGAGGTGGTACTGGAAGTACTCCTAAAATTCATGAGCCTGTGGTTAAAGAGAAGTAAGGAGTTTCGTAGAAATATTGATGATTTCGATGGACAGTATCAGTTTAGAAGTGTTGATAACTCGGTTGCAGTAGCCGCTCAGTTTAAAGACAAAGGTCTCAAGGTGAAAGTAGGATTAATAGAAGAGGCGGATGTATCGGTGATTTTCAAGAATGGAAAGTCGCTAGTGACGCTAGGGAGATTCTTACTGTCGACGGACAGGGACTTTATCAAGCTCATGCTCAATAATGGGGTAGAGTTAAAGGGAAATCTGAATTATATGTTAAAGTTTAGCCATATGGCAAACCACCTCCTACTACCACTAAACTACCTCCTACTACCACCACACTGGCTACAAGTACGACTAAAACACCTCCTACTACTACGGACGCTAATGATTCACATCCTGGAGAGGGAAAAGGACATTATCAAGCTCATGTTCGATAAGGGGATAGAGTTAAAGGGAAATCTGAGTTTTATGCTAAAGTATAACCATATGGCAAACCACCTTCTACTACGATTAAAAAACCCCCTACTGTGACTAACCGGAAGGCTGCTATAAAATCAAAGGATCAAAGGCCTTTAATCTTCGATGTCAAGAGACACGCGCTGGATGACGGTCCGGGAATTCGGACCACCATCTTCTTCAAGGGTTGTCCGTTGCGCTGCGTCTGGTGTCACAACCCGGAGTCAATGGATCCGGACCTTGAAATCGGATTCTATCCTTCGGAATGTATACAGTGCGGCGATTGTGTTAAAGCTTGTCCCACAGGGGCTGCACAGATAGACCTTCCGGGACGAATAAACCGTGCTATATGTAGACGGTACGGGATGTGCGCCGAAGTCTGCCCTGGTCGTGGATTGCGGCAAATCGGTATCTTCTACGAACTTGATGTGCTTCTAGATGTCGTACTTCGTGATAAGGTGTATTACGAGACCTCGGACGGAGGAGTGACCCTATCCGGGGGTGAACCTACCATGCACACTGAATACGTGTCACTACTCTTGCAGAAGCTGAAATCCAACGGAATCCATACAGCTATTGAGACTAGCGGCTTTTTCGAATGGTCTGAATTCAACACCAAAATACTCGGCTGGCTCGACCTGGTTCTATTTGACATCAAATTGGCGGATCCAGAGCTTCATTTGAAATATACTGGAAAGAGAAACGACCTAATCTTGGAAAACCTGGCCAGGCTCATGCAAAAAAGACCCAAGGATATCATTCCACGGGTTCCTTTGATTCCCGGTATCACCACCCGCCACGGTAATTTACAAAAGATATCCAGCCTGCTTCGAGAGATGGGAGTACGGCGTTGCTGGCTTTTGCCTTATAATCCACTAGGATTCTCCAAGAGGAAAACGATAGGTAAACCCACGGTCAATATGCCTGATCATATGCTAACTGAGGAAGAGATGGCCGAGTTTGAGGGTATCTTTTCCTGGGCAGAGTTGGTGGAGATGTAAATATATTATTTTGTTCTCAATTCGACCTGCTCCCCAAACAGTGTCGGTTAGACTTTATAAGTTGGATTAATGGCCGTCGAGGCTAGCCGGATACTGGGCATAACTCCCGAATACATGAGCAGATCGTTCAAGAAAAATCCAATTTACCTTCTTGCTGAAAAGTTAGTAACAAAGCTACATTGATGATCATGTTCCTACTTTATGCAGCAGGGTGTCTAAATTATCATTTTATTCATCTGCGGGTATAGAAAACCGACACCCGGTCTTCTGAATATGGTCGATTTCTATCGCATCATGTTGGATCAGAGTTAAAATCTGTCACTATATTGACATTTAAAAAATTAGGGAATATCATCGTGATAGAACAGCGTAGCGGAACGCGATGGACACCTAGTGTAATGATATGCTCTTTATGTCCATTGTTTTCGTGATTCCTCTAAAGGAGAGTTAATTACAAAGGGAGGAAAAGTCAATGACCATAACGTCGGAACCAAAAAGAGTTTCCATGGAGGAGAGAGTCAAGAGGGCGATACCCTTTGAATGGGGATTTGGATCCACACCCCGTACTAAAGAATTGCGAGATGCGTTGTGTTGGAAAGCTTCGGTGGCTACTAACGAGATGGAGAACGCAGACATGGGTTTACCTAGAGTTACGTTTCGCCGTGGAGTCAGGATTGATATGGATAGGGCCCGAATTGTGACCGCAGCCTTTCGGGAAACGGCGGGCCAGCCAATCGTGTTGCAGTATGCCAGGATGGTAGAAAAGCTGTGTGATGAGATGCCCATCTTCATAAAGGATGGCGAGCTCATTGTGGGTGATCCTAATGGTGGCGCCGATCGAGTGAGATGGTATCCGGAAACCAATGTAGACTGGATGCCTGAAGCGATCACAACGGGAGGGTTCTCTGAGATTGTGACCGACGAGGAGAGGCGGGAGATCGTTGAGGATATCTGCCCCTATTGGCAAGAGAGGAGCATGGTAGGCTTGATCAGGTCCTCACTGCCTGAAGAATTGGCGCCAATAATTATGAGTCATGGGACCTTTATCACCAACACCTGGGAGACAGGGTTACTCGTCCCATCCTATGACTGGGAGGAACTATACAGAGAGGGATTGGCAGCCAGAATCGCATCGGCCGAGGTCAGCCTGAAAGAGCTGGATGGGAATGTTGCAGGGATGGATCCGGCCGAGTATCTTGAGAAACGGTACAATTGGCAGGCGATGGTGCGATGTGGCAAGGCGATCATTCGTTATGGGGAGAGACTGTCTGTATTGGCCAGACAGCAGGCTGCGGTGGAGAAGGACGATAAGCGCAAGATAGAACTGGAAGAGATGGCAGAACTCCTGCATAAGATCCCTGCTAATCCACCGCGAACGCTCCATGAAAGCCTCCAATTCTATTGGACCGTTGAGGTAACGGCGCACTACTTCGCCAGGTGGGGCCACGGTAGTGGCGCCAGGCTTGACCAAATATGGTGGCCATATTATGAAGCGGATATGAAAGCGGGCCGGATCACGAGGGAAGATGCGGTTGAACTGATAGAGTGTCTCTTCATGAAGATCCAGGAAATCGGGTGTCCCCTGGAGTGGCCGCTCAAGTTCGCGGGCACATCAGGTTCCAATACCTTATACACAGCCGATATTTGTGGCACCACCCCGGACGGTAAAGACGCCTCCAATGATTTGAGCTGCATCATCATGGAAGCTCTGGCCAATCTGCGTTTGACTCAACCGCCGATAGCGCTGCGCTACCACCCTAACATCGCACCTGAGGTAATACAAACGGCTATCGATCTGGGTCGAACCGGTCTTGGTCATCCCTCCTATTTCAACGAAGATATGCTGGAAAAGTGGGGGCTGATGAGAGGTTTGTCTCCCGCGGACGCCAAGAAGGTGCAGGCTTGTGGGTGTGCTGTCAACAATGTCATGGGCAAGGCTCAGACAGCCACCGGTCTGGTCAACTTCGGAGTGATTAATGCCGTCATGGTCTTGGAAGATGTCCTGTACCGGAACGACCAGGAGATTAGGAGCGGGCATATCGTTCTTCCTGCAGGCAATAAAGCAATCGAGATGCAGTCGGCAGAAGAGTTGATGGAAGCTTACATGGAGCGAGTGAAGTACTATGCCAAGATCGGGCAGGTTTCTTGGAATATCGCCCAGCAGGTCTTGATGGATCACAAGCCGGACCCAACCAACTCTCTTCTGAATGATGAGACACTTCAAAGGGGGATCGACTTACTGCGTTTCAATAAAGAAGGTGATACTTTTCCGGCTGTCGTTATCTTTGGGGCAATCAATGCGGCCGATTCCCTTGCAGCTATCCAGAATCTGGTCTTCGATGAGAAGAAGTATACCATGGAGGAACTGCTCACAGCGTTGCGAGCCAACTGGGAGGGGCACGAGGTGATGCATCAGGATTTCCTCAATGCCCCAAAGCATGGTAACGATGACGACTATGCTGATTGTTGGGCTGTCAAGTTCCTTGTCAAGCTGGATGAGACGATATCTGCCTTCAAGGACGCCTGGGGCTGTCCCGTTGCTATGGATGGGAGTACTGCCACAGGTTATGCCATGATGGGTTTAATCGCTGGTGCCAGCCCCGATGGAAGGAAGGCCTGCATGCCGTTGGCTGACGGCACTCGTTCTCCAATGGCAGGAAAAGACAAGCACGGCCCCACAGCCGTGCTGAACTCAGTAGGTAAGGTTCCTTACATGCATACCGAGTTATTTAACCAAAGATTTATGCCTGAATTCCTGGAAGGTGATAACCGGAAACTTTTCGCTGACTATCTTAAGGTTTGGCACAAAAAGGATATTCCTCACATCCAGTTCAATGTGGTGAGTAGCGAAGAGCTTCGTGAGGCAAAAGTGAAGCCGGAGGAACATTCCGAACTCATCGTGAGGGTCGCGGGCTACAGCGCTCACTTCATCGACCTGCCCGATCATACCCAAGACAGCATAATTGAAAGAACAGAACAGGCCCTCACCTAGTTCGCGCTCCAACGCACGGTTGCATATAAGATAGCGTGGGGTATCCGCCCCACGCTATCTTCACAAGGGTTCCTGATGGTAAATGACGACGAGAGGGTCATCATCAGCAGCCATGCCTGTATAGATGTGTGCGAATTCGGCGACACTCATGAGGATTATAGAGACACCCCTGCCTTCCGACACCCGGTCTTCTGAATATTGTTTCTGCATACATCCCTCTCTCACTGCATAGATTGACAAACGTATGACCCGGGGGTATGCTTCTCGCACACGAGTTAATATATGGCCTTGGTTACTAAGTACCCGGAGGAGATGGAAGATTTAAATGGCAGAAAAGTACGACGCGGTCGTGATTGGGGCAGGTGTTGGTGGTCTAGCCTGTGCCGCTCTGGTGGCTAAGTGGGGCCTCAGACCACTAGTGCTGGAGAAGAATGAGCGGACAGGTGGCCAGGGGGGCGAGTGCATGGGTTTGGGGCAAGTAGTGGGCCAGTGCGGGCGCAACATTCCATCATCCAGTACATCCATCCAAGGGACTGTTCCTTGTGGGTATTGACGCTGGCCCCGATCCCAATGCCAATATGGGCCTACAACGATCGGTGAACTCAGCCATGAACGTAGCTCGGGCCGTGGTCCGCTACCATAGGCTGAGGCAGGTATGCAGTTGAGGATCTGTAATCAGTAATAGGCAGCACGTGGGATATCCAGAAATCCTAATTCTTTTTATGGGTAGTATTGTCGAAATATATCTTGAAAGGAGGATAGAATGGCAGGTTTCGAAGGCAGGATGCTGAACGTCAATTTGAGCAATGGCACTACGACCAAAAACAAAATAGACAGGGATACTCTACGGAAATTTATAGGTGGCAGTGGTCTGGCGGCCAAACTCATGTTTGACCGCGTTTCACCTGATGTTGATCCACTATCACCGGACAACACTCTATTCTTTCTGACCGGGCCTACCAGCGGCACAAATATCCCCGGTGGGGCGCGCTTCTCCGTATGTGCTAAATCGCCGTTGACCAATATCTGGGGTGAGAGCTGCTGTGGGGGCACCTTCGCCAATGAGCTGAGGTCGGCCGGCTGGGATGGAATCATCATTGAGGGCGCATCTGACAAGCCGGTGTACATAGTCGTCGAGAACGACAAGGTGGAGATCAAGGATGCCTCTGACCTGTGGGGCAAGAACACCCACGAGGTCACCGACCTGCTCAAGGAGCGCCACGGTGATAGGAAGAAGGGGACGCTGGTGTCGATAGGTGTGGCCGGGGAGAACCTTGTCAGGTTCGCCGGCGTGTGCTGTGAGAAGAAGAACTTCGCCGCACGCTGTGGCCTGGGGGCAGTGATGGGCTCCAAGAAGCTGAAAGCCATATTTGTTAAAGGGAGTGGCAAGGTATCCCTCGCCGATCCGGACCGGTTCAATACCAGGCGCAAGATTGTACTTGACAAAGCTAAGGAAAGTATCGCTATCGAGTTTCTGACTGCCCAGGGCACCAATGCTGCCATGGGTCTGAGCGCCCTCACCGGTGACCTGCCGGCCAAAAACTGGACAGTGGGCGATAATACCGCTATCTCGGCCAAGATCGAGGGGGGGGTCCTGAGTGGCCCGGACTTCTACATTGGTAATGACTCATGCCATGGCTGCATGATAGCGTGCAAGCGGGTGGTCCACATTACCGACGGCCCGTACAAGGGTATGGAAGGACCGGGGCCGGAATATGAGGGCACAGCCAGTTTCGGCAGCCTGCTCATGATCGGTGACATGGCGGCAGTCATCAAGATGAACGA
>PVMK01166694.1_pt1 | contig 16665 bp, 17 predicted proteins | sample 1853481 | NCBI WGS metagenome assembly PVMK01 (sample SAMN08533507, study PRJNA380276) | Marine sediment metagenome, whole genome shotgun sequencing project.
TTCCCGATCGTCGAGCCGACGTCCGGCACGGAAATCGATCGCGATTATTCCGAAACTCGCAGTCGCTGGGAACCACTATACGAAGCTACGCAGTCCAAAGGCGATAGCGAGGCGCACCCTCTTCTTTCGCCCAATGACGAATTTGCCGACTTCGAGACTTGGGACACGGGCAACCTCGCCCTGAGTGCGGTGAAGAAGCCGGAGATGCTGGAGTTCGAGTATGCCCGTTCGGCCCTCAAGAACGGTCTTAAAATGGAGGCGAAGCTCGGTGTAAATCCCTTCAAGTTTGGCTTGGTCGGCTCGACCGACGCCCACACCGGACTGACCGCCGTCGAGGAAGACAGTTTCTTTGGCAAGACCGTCTCGTCGGAACCGAGCCCGGAGCGCTGGGAGCATATCTTCGTCAGTAATCCAAAATTAAAGGTGAAGTACCAGTACTGGGAATTGGCTGCCGCCGGTCGTGCCGCGGTGTGGGCGATCGAGAATACTCGCGAAGCGATTTTCGACGCCATGGCGCGCCGACGAGAAAGGTTGGCGACTTGCCTGCCGGGGCATCTCTCAGATCGCCGCCCATGGGAACTCCCTTGGTGTAGCCGATGCTGGCCGGCATGCGGTTGTTGGCGTCACCCGGCTCGAAATTCCAGATCATCAAGGGCTGGCTCGATGCCAATGGCGAATCGCACGAGAAGGTCTATGACGTGGTTTGGTCGGATAATCGGGAACCGGGCGCAAACGGCAAGCTGCCGCCTGTCGGGAGCACTGTCGATATCGCCAATGCCACCTGGACCAACACGATCGGCGGCACCGAGCTGATTGCCGTGTGGACGGACCCTGACTTCGATGCCTCGCTCAAGGCATTTTACTACGCCCGCGTCATCGAGATTCCGACGCCGCGCTGGACGGCATACGATACCAAATACTATGGCATCGAGATGGAAGAAAAGGTTCCGATGACCCTTCAGGAGCGCGCCTACACTTCGCCGATCTGGTACACGCCCAAATCTTGAGCAGGGACTGGTCATGAAGCTACTGAAATGGTTCCTTCTCAACGATGGACGGCGTTATCTTGAGCAATGCGCGGCCCTTTGCCACCGATAGGCCATACCTCATCGCGATTTTCCCTCATGGCACGAACGGACATGAATTGTCGCACAGCGGATGTCCGCTCTTGGGGGTGGAGCGGGTTGGCAATCTGTACCGGTCGCTCGTCATTCTCCTCCCCCGGCGTGACCGGGGAATCAACCGGAGGATCGTTCAGATGCCGGGCGCTGGGCCGGCCGATGGCCCGATCAAGCCGAACCATGACAGTAAGAGGCTTGGGAACAGCGACGTCCCTTCTCGCCATGTGGGAGAAGGTGCCCCGAAGGGGCGGATGAGGGGTTGGATTAGCCGGCTCAATTATCCGCCACGGCCAAATTCCATCGGCCGAACCCTCACCCGGCCCTTACGGGCCTGGATCCTGCTGAAGAAAGTGGAGGCGTCCTGCGATAGATATTTGATCGCAGGAGGTACGAATGTCGAAGCAGAATGGGAACAAGGGCCGGCGGTTTGACCGGGCCTTCAAGGAAGAAGCCGTCCGTCTTTTACAGACGAGCGGGCGCAGACAGCGGGAGATAGCCGGGGATCTTGGCATCAGCGTCAGCGCGCTCGGCCGCTGGGTCACGGAGTTGCGTGAGGAAGATTTGCTTTCCGGCCCACATGAGGATGCTGCGAAAGAAATGGCCCGCCTTCGGCGCGAGCGTGACCTGGCCCGTCAGGAACGTGATCTCCTAAAAAAAGCGCTGGCCTTCTTCGCCAGGGAAAGTCGATGAGGTTCCGCTTCATCGACGCGGAGAGGGCCGGGTTGGCGATGCCGGTATCCCGGCTGTGCAAACTGCTGCAGGTCAGCGTCTCGGGTTACTACGCTTGGCGCAATCGCAGCCCAAGCCAGCGACAGCTCGACGACATGGTTCTGCTCGCCCACGTCCGGGCAGCCTTTCGGCGTAGCCGCGAGACCTACGGCGCAGAGCGCGTCCATCACGAGCTCGCCGAGAATGGGGTCGAGATCGGGCGCCATAGGGTGGCTCGGCTGATGCGGGAAAATGGTTTGTCACCAAAGCGGAAACAGAAGTTCAAAAGGACGACGGACAGCCAGCACAACAAGGCCGTCGCATCGAACCTCCTCGACCAGGACTTCTCCGCCGAGGCCCCCAACAGGAAATGGGCCGCCGACATCAGCTATATCTGGACGGCACAGGGCTGGCTGTACTTGGCTGTCATTCTCGACCTCTACTCCCGGCGCGTGATCGGCTGGGCCGCAGGCGCTCGCATAACCAGCGATCTGCCGCGCAGGGCGCTCAACCGTGCCATCGCGCTGCGCCAGCCTGGCGCCGGTGTGATCCACCATAGCGATCGGGGAAGCCAGTATTGCTCCGACGCATACCAGGCGCGTCTCGGTGAACTCGGTTTCCTCGTCTCAATGAGCGGAAAGGGAAATTGTTACGATAACGCCGTCGTCGAGACGTTCTTCAAAACCATCAAGTCAGAACTGATCTGGAGGACTGTATTCATGTCACGAAGCCACGCTGAAACCGCCATAGCCGAATACATCGACGGGTTCTATAATCCAGAACGTCGGCACTCGACACTGGCATTCACAAGCCCCGTCAAGTTCGAGGCAGAGGCAATGCAAACGGCGTAGGACGCCTCCACATTTCCCGCATGGGTCCATCGCCGGAGATCGTCCACCTCGCGGTGATGCGCTCCGGCTCCGGCGAATGGAGCGAAAATACTCCGGCGCAGACACCTTTTCCGATTGTGAACGATTGCATTACCATGACAGCCCCGTTTGAAGGTAAGCCAGGAAATGATATATATTCCCGCCGGGACGTGCGACTGTCACATTCATATTTACGGGCCAGAAGATCGATATCCCGTCGTCCCAACTTCATCCTTTCCGCCGCCGGATGCGCCGGTAGGCAGGTATCGCGAAGTCATGAAAAGTCTGGGGATCGACCGTGTGGTCGTTGTGCAGCCATTGGCATACGGGAAAGACAATCGATGCACGGTCGATGCCATTGCCGAACTCGGTTCTTGCGCACGCGGGATTGCGGTTGTCGATATGGACACTCCGGACGCGGAACTCCAATCCCTGACCGCCGCCGGTATCCGGGGGGTGCGCTTCCACATGCTGCCGGGCGGCGTGCTGCCCTGGAAAATTCTGGAGGATGTGGCGGCGCGGGTCCACGGCTTCGACTGGCACGTTCAACTGCAACTCGATGGCCGCGATCTTGACCAATACGAAGCTGTGCTGCACCGGCTCCCCGGCCCCCTGGTGATCGACCACACGGGAAAATTCCTCGAACCGGTATCGACCGATCATCCGGGGTTTCAAACTCTTTTGCGCTTGATCGACAATGGACGCGTCTGGGTAAAATTGTCCGCCCCGTACGAGACATCGAAGGTCGGCGCACCCGGCTATGGCGACGTTGGGGTGCTGGCCAGGGCGCTGATCGCGGCGGCGCCGGAACGCATGGTCTGGGCGACGAACTGGCCGCATCCGTCGGTCCAGGACAGCCCGCCGGATGAAGCGGGCCTGATGGGAGCCATGCTCGAATGGATGGCGGACGAGAAGACGAGACATCGGATCCTCGTGGACAATCCGGCGGCCCTCTATGGCTTCAACGAAACAATTGGCGGGGGTTGACCATGAAGACTGTCTTGATGACCGGAGCCGCCGGCGGCGTCGCGGCCTTCCTGCGCAAGGAGTTCCAGGGGCGATACCGCCTGCGCCTGTCCGACATCGCCGCCCTGGACGATTGCGCTTCCCACGAGGAGTTTGTGCAAGCCGACCTGGGCGACCTGGCGGCAATTCGCAACGCCGTCGCCGGTGTCGACGGCATCATTCATCTGGGCGGCTATTCCGTTGAAAGCGACTGGGATACGATCCTCAATGCCAACATCATCGGGGCGCGCAATCTGTTCGAGGCGGCCCGGCTCGAGGGCGTCAAGCGCATCGTATTCGCCAGCAGCAATCACGCCATGGGATTTTACGGCCGCGATGAAACCATCGATCACACCTATTTTCCCCGGCCCGACAGCCGCTACGGCCTCAGCAAGGTATTCGGCGAAGCCCTGGGCAGTCTGTATGCCGACAAATACGGCGCCGAGGTCATGGCCATCCGCATCGGCAACGTCGCCGAAGAACCGCTCGACGTTCGCCGATTGAGCATCTGGATCAGCCCACGGGACCTGGCCCAGCTCATTTCCATCGGTCTGGAGCATCCCGGCATCCGCTTCGAGGTGGTCTATGGCATGTCGGACAATGAGCCGGCATGGTGGGACAACTCCAACGCAAGGCGCCTGGGTTACGCACCCCGGGACAGGAGCGAGGACTACGTCGCCAAGGTGCTCCTGGAGCATTCCGCCGACACCGGCGATGCGTTGGCGGATGCGTTGCAGGGCGGCGCGTTCGTTTCCACGGAGTCCGGCGGCGATCCAACCAAGCCGGACTTGACCTGATAACGAGGTTTCCATGATTTGCGTCTTTCTCAGCCATGAACCCGAAGCCCTGGAAAATTTCTATGGTGGCCGCGCGATCGGGGAACTCAAGGAATTCGCCGAAGTCCGGATCAACGAAAGCGGGCGGGTGCTGACAACTGACATGTTGCTGGAGGGGTGCAAGGGCTGCGACGTTGTGGTTCTGGACCGCAACACCCCCGCTGATGGAGTGTTTTTCGAAAATTGTGCGGGCATCGCCTCGGTCCATCGCTGCGCGGTGGATATCCGCACCATCGACGTCGCCGCCGCGTCTGCGGCCGGTGTGCTGGTGACCAACGCCAGTCCCGGCTTCACCGACGCGGTGGTCGAGCTTTCGCTCGGCTTGATGATCGACCTGTCCCGCACCATCAGTTCCTACGTATCCGATTACCACCGCGATACGCCGCCGCCGGCGCGCATGGGCACGCAATTGTCGGGATCGGCCATCGGCATCATCGGCTACGGCAGCATCGGCGCCCGGCTGGCCGAGGTCGCACACGCCCTTGGCATGGCGGTGCTGGTGCATGACCCTTACAAAACCATAGCTGACAGCCATGTCCGGCAAACCGGGATGGAGGAGTTGCTGGGCGAATCCGATTTCGTTCACTGCCTTGCCGTCGCCACGCCGGAAACGGAAAATCTGATGGACGAAAGGGCCTTCGCGGCGATGAAGGACGACGCCTGTTTCATCAATGTATCGAGGGGAAATCTGGTTGACGAGGCCGCCCTGGAAGGAGCCCTGGCAAGCGGACGCATCGCTGGCGCGGCCATGGACGTGGGGCGCGCCGCCGACCAGAAACCGTCCCCCGGCCTGGCCCGGCTGCCAAACGTCATCGCGACACCCCACATCGGCGGACAGACTCTGGCGGCGATCGAATCCCAGGCCCTGGAAACCGTTGAACAGGTCCGGGCCGTATCGCAAGGCGCCCTGCCACACAACGCCATCAACTCCGACCGGGCCTTTCGGTTTACGGAATTCGTCCAACGGCGAGCCGAGCGAGCGAAATCATGACCCGCAGACGCACGGCTATCATTGGTCTGGGCATGGCGGTCAAGCCGCACGCCGAAAGCTATCTGGCGCTGACCGGCCGGGTGGAGGTGGCGCACGCCTTCAGTCCGACCAAGGCGCGTCGCGACGCCTTTGGCGAACAATACGGCTTCCCGGTCACCGACGACATTGGCGTCATATTCGCTGATCCCACCGTGGACTATGTCACCATTTTGACGCCGCCCAACACCCATCTGGAATTGACGCAAAGATGCGCGGCGGCGGGCAAGCATGTCTTGCTGGAGAAACCGTTGGAGATCTCCACCGACCGCGCCTGCACCTTGGTGGCGGCCTGCCGCGGCGCCAGCGTACGCCTCGGCATGGTTCTGCAGCACCGCTTCCGCCCGAGCGGCGCGCGGCTGCGCGAAATCTTGGCATCGGGAAAGCTTGGGGCCATGGTCGGCGCTTCGGTTCGCGTCCTGAACTGGCGGCCGCAGAGCTACTACGATCAGCCTGGCCGAGGCGACAAGGACCGCGATGGCGGCGGCGTTCTGCTGACCCAGGGGATCCACACGCTCGATCTGTTCCTGTCTCTGGCGGGCATGCCGGAAGAGGCCATGGCGTTCACGGCCACGACCCCGATACACCGCATGGAAACCGAGGTCATGGCCGGCGCGGTTTTGAAGTACGGCAACGGCGCCATCGCGACCCTGACCGCGACCACGGTGGCATATCCCGGATTTCCCGAAGCCATCACGCTCTATTGCGAGAATGGCTCGGCCGATGTCGCGGGCACGGCATTGCACGTTCAATATTCAGACGGCACCGAAGAGCATTTCGGCGGCAGCGACCAGCCCGCGGGAGCCGGCGCCGACCCCATGGATTTCCCAAGCGACTACCATCGGGCGCTCATTGAGGATTTCCTGGATGCCCTGGATGAGGACCGGGATCCCGCCATACCGGGCGAGAGCGCCCTGGACGCGCATTGTTTGATCGACGCGATCCTGCTGTCTTCGGAAAGTGGCCAGGCTGTTCGGCTGCCGTAGCGTGGTGGAGGGTTCGCGGCGGTCCTCGCACGCCCGAGGCAGTGAGAGAGGGCGCAATGAAGCTGACGTGGCGATGGTTCGGTCCAACGGACCTGGTTTCGATTGACGATATTCTGCAGGCCGGCGCGGAAGGCATAGTTTCCGCGCTCCATCACATACCGAGCGGCGCCATCTGGGAAATCGGCGAGATTGAAAAACGCAAGCAGGAAATCGGGCATATGGCGGACGGCTCGCCCTCCGGTCTTGCCTGGGAGGTCGCCGAAAGCCTGCCGGTCTCCGAAGACATCAAGAAGCAGAAGGGGGCATGGCGCGATCACATCGCGAACTACAAGGAAAGCCTGAAAAACATCGCCGCGGCCGGCATCCGAACCGTATGCTACAACTTCATGCCGGTTCTCGACTCGACCCGAACCGATCTTGCCTGGCGTCTGCCCCACGGCGGCACCTGCATGCGCTTCGATTTGGCGGAATTCGCTGCCTTCGACATCCACATCCTGGCGCGGCAGGGCGCGGCCGATGATTACACAGGGGAGATCGCCGGGGAGGCCCAAAAGCTTTTTTTCGACATGGGCGAGGTCCGGAAAAAGCAGCTGGTTACGAATATCGTTTGCGGTCTGCCGGGTGCTGCGGAAAACCTTACACTTGATGATCTTCGCGAACATCTCGCCGAATATGGCGACATCACCGCAGATATCTTGCGGAGTAATTTCATTGCGTTTCTCGAAGAGGTCGTTCCGGTTGCCGAGGAGGCCGGCGTGCTCATGTGTTGTCATCCGGACGACCCGCCTTTTCCACTGCTTGGATTGCCCCGGATTATGTCGATGGAGGCTGACTATGAAGCAATCATCCGCGCCGTGGATCTGCCGGCGAATGGAATCACGCTTTGCGCCGGATCCCTGGGAGCGCGGCCCGACAATGACTTGCCCGGTATGATGGAGCGGCTGGCAAACCGCGTACACTTTCTCCATCTGCACAATGTCAGGCGGGAAACGACCGCGATACAGGGCTCTTTCCATGAGGCCGAACATCTGGGAGGCGACACCGACATGGTCGCCTTGATCGCGGCGGTTCTGATGGAGGAACGCCGGCGCCGGGAAGCGGGATTGGCGGACCATTCGATTGCGATGCGGCCGGATCATGGCCAGGATATTCTCGACGATCTGAAACGCCGCGCCCAACCGGGCTATCCCGCCATCGGACGGCTCAAGGGTCTGGCCGAACTGCGCGGGATTCTCGCGGCCCTATCCCATCGCGTCTACGGGCCAGGCGCATGAGCGGAGCCCGATTGGGGACGATCGGCGAGATTGTCCCCGATGTTGCCAGGCCGCGCTTCGACCCGGCAAACCATGCGGGTGGAACTGTCCATATCGGGATCGGTGCGTTTCATCGCGCCCATCAGGCGGCGTTCACCGATACCGCGCTGGCGGCCGAGGGCGGTGACTGGCGCATTCGCGGCGTCAGTCTGCGCAGTACGGATATCGCCGATGCTCTCAATCGGCAGAACGGCCTCTACACACTGCTCGAACGCGGCAGGGCAGGGACCTCGGCGCGCGTCATAGCGAGTATCGAGCGGGTCATTGCGGGGCGGCGCGCGCCCGGCGCGGTTCTTGCCGCGCTGGCCGATCCGGCGACCCGCATCGTCAGCCTTACCGTCACGGAAAAAGCCTACCGGATCGACCGCGCGATCGCAGGCGGGAAGGCTGATCCCCAATCGCGCGCTGGCGTGATCGGCCTTCGCGCGCAGAGCTTGCGCCGCCGCCGCGATGCCGGAGTTTCGCCCTTCACGGTTCTTTGCTGCGACAATCTGCCGAATAATGGCGGGCTGGTACGCGCAAGGGCCCTGGAATTCACCGGCAGCGTGGATCCGAACCTGCGGGACTGGATCGCGCAAACCGTCGCCTTCCCATCGACAATGGTCGACCGCATCACCCCCGCATCGACATCGCAAACCATCGCCGATGCCGAGAAGCTGACCGGTTTGGCGGACCTGGCGGCTGTCGAAACCGAACCCTTTTGCCAATGGATTATCGAGGAGAATTTCACGGACGGGCGTCCGGCCTGGGAGGCGGGCGGCGCGCTGTTCGTCGAAAAGGTGGCGCCGTACGAAGAGATGAAGCTTCGCATGCTGAATGGCACGCACTCGCTGATCGCTTATGTTGGCTTTCTCAGCGGTTGCCGATGTGTGCGCGATGCCATGGGCCACCCCCTGCTGACCCAACTTGTCGATCGGCATCTGATCGCCGCCGCGGCCACACTCGATCCGCTGGATGGCATCGACTTTTCCGTCTACGGCCGGGCCTTGGCGGATCGATTTGCCAATCCCGCAATTGCGCACGAAACGTATCAAATCGCCATGGACGGCACGGAAAAGCTCCCGCAAAGGCTGTTGATGCCGGCTCTGCATGTCCTGGACAGCGGTCGGGACGTCCGGCCTTTTGCTTTCGCCATTGCCGCGTGGATGCGCTACTGCCTTGGCCGTACGGACAGTGGCGAGAAATACGCCCTGCGGGATCCGCAGGAAGAAAAGATCAGTGCCGCCCTGCGCCAGACAGGCGGCGATCCGAAAGCCATTCTGGATGTCTTGCATGCGCTTCCCGGCCTGTTCCCGAAACGCCTGCGGGAAAACCGCATCTGGAAATCGCAGGTCGGCGTTGCACTATCGACAATGCTTGAAAAGGGAATGGAGTGCGCAATCGCGGACGAAGCACGCCTTAGCGACATGAGGTGAGCAGATGCCGGTGGCTCTGCCTCGAGCCGATATGGTCTGGCACTGCCCGGCCGCCAACGCGCACCGGGCGGGCGATCAGCTTTCAGCGCGCTGGCCGCGGCCATAGATCAGAAGCATGCCGATGATGACCGCGCCGTAAATCACCTGCCGGAACGCTTCGTCCATCTGCATGACCGACAACACGCTCTGGAGCAAAACGATCAACAGGGCTCCGACAACGGTTCCGGCATAGCGGCCATGGCCGCCCAGTATGTTGGTGCCGCCAAGCACGACCGCGGCGATTGAGGGCAGGAGATATTGGTCGCCCATCGCCTGATAGGCGCGCGCCGAATATCTGCCCAGGGCCAGGCCGGCGATCGAGGCGCACAGGCTGCACATGACGAAGGCCGCGACAATGACAAGGCGCGTGCGCACACCCGACAGATAGGCCGCACGTTCCTGATTGCCGATTGCATACATGTATCGTCCAAGCGGGGTGCGGGTCAGCATGAAGACGAGTGCCACCGACACCAACGCCCAGACGACGACCGAATGCGGCAGGACGCCAAAACTCCGGTCACGGCCCAAAAAAAGCATCAGATCGGTCGCTGCGCTCTGCGGCGCATATCCGCCGGTCAGCATCACCATCAGCCCAAGCAGAACGGTGTTTACGCCCAGAGTGAAAATCATCGAGGGCACCCGCAGGAACGCGACGCCGATGCCGTTGACCAGGCCGACCGCCAAACCGACCCCGATGCAGGTGATGTCGCCCAGAACGCCGCTGACCGCGGTTGCCAGCATGGCGCTTGCCGTCAGCGTCCATGGAACCGAAAGATCGATGTGGCCAAGCAGGATGACCATCATCATGCCGACCGCCGTAATGCCCAGAAATGCACCGAAATGCAACTGCTGGAGCAGATAGGTCGGCGAAAGGAATGCCGCCGTTTCCTGGGTTGCAAGCGTGTAGAGCGTGCCGACGGAAATGATCATGACGATGAAAATCAGTCCGATGAATATCGGCTTGTCGATCTTGGATGCTAGGGACATGACCGTGATCCCCATTCAGGTGAACAGCGACAAGCGGTTGCGGACGCGGAAGACGCGCGCCGCGCCCAGGCTGGCCGTGTCCGCGTCGGCGAGTTCGCGCAGCAACTGGTAGAGTTCCTGCTTGGTGCCGACGTCGATGCCGCGGGTCGGATCGTTCAGCAGTACGATGCGCGCACCGGTCAGCAGCCACTTGGCGATGACCACCTTTTGCTGGTTGCCGCCTGAAAGCGTGGCCACCGGCGCGTCGATATCGGCAATCTTGATGCGCATGCGCGCAACCATATCGCGGACTTTTTCAGCTTCGACCGACTGGTCGATAACCAGTCCGCGCGTCAGCATCGGCAGCGCCGCCATGGAAATATTTTCATCGACCCCCATGAGCAGCATCAAGCCCTCGGTCTTTCTGTCCTCGGGGATCAGCGCCATGCCGATCCGGCTCGATTTGGCCGTTGCCGGGCTGCCGATCGCGACCGGGTTTCCATCGATCCGCACCTCGCCGCTGACGCCGCGCAGGACACCGAACAGAGCGAGCAGCAGTTCACGCTGGCCCTGCCCGTCGAGACCGCCGACGCCGACGATCTCACCCCGTCCGATGGTGAGGGAAATATCGTTGAGCACCGGCTGCCAGGTCAGGGACTTGACCTCAACCACAGGCTCCGGCGGCGCCGCCCGCACCGGTTTGGCCGGATAGACATGTTGCATGTCGCGCCCGATCATCAGCTGGACGATATCGTCATCGGAACGGGCACCCTTGGCGAAGGTCTCGATGTGATGGCCATTGCGGAAAACCGAGCAGGTGTCGGCCAGCGCCTCGATCTCGTGCATGCGGTGCGAAATGTAAAGAAGCGCGAGCCCGTCGTCGCGAAGCTGGCGCAGGATCAAATAAACCTTTTCGACATCGGAACTGGTCAGCGCCGACGTTGCCTCGTCGAGGATCAGGAGCCTGGGGTTGCGGCCGAGCGCCTTGGCGATTTCAACCATTTGCCGGCGCGACAGCGGCAGGTTCCGCACCCGCTCGCGCGGATCGATATCCTCGAAACCGACGCGGACGAGAAGTTGTTCGGCCCGGCGGCGCTGCGCCGGCCCGTCGATCAGGCCGACGCCGGTGCGGGGCGGATCGGTGATGCAGATATTGTCGGCGACCGAAAGGTCCGGCATCAGCGACAATTCCTGGAAGATGCAGACAATACCGGCAGCATTGGCTTCCAGCGGTGTCAGGAATTTCACCGGCTGACCGTCGAGTTTCATCTCGCCGGTATCGGACTGCACAACCCCGGCAATGATCTTGATCAGCGTCGATTTACCGGCACCGTTCTCGCCAAGGACGGCATGGATCGAACCCAGCCGGCAGGAAAAGTCGACGTCGGTAAGGGCATGCACGCCGCCATAGGATTTGCTGACGCCACGCATCCGCAAATAGGCGGATTCCGGGTTCACGGCAAAAAGGCCGGACTGGTTGTCAGCCATGAACAAACCTCGGTGACAGGCAGGTCGGGAAGGGAGCCGCCGGGCTCAATGCCTTGCGCCCGGCGGTCGAGTTTCAGGATATGCCGAGATATTCGGTAGCTTGCCGTGCTTACTCGTTGGCCTCGGACTTGCCCATAATTTCCGACGCCGTGATGTTCACGTCGCAGGGAGGGAATTCGTTCGGGGTGAAAAAGTCATCGGGCAGATCGGCCCAGAAATTCACTCCGTCCTTGACCGTCTTGTAGTCGACGACCGGGATCGGCACGGAAATCAGCTGCGGCATGATATTGCCCTGCAGGGCGGAGATCGCGGCCTTGATCGAGATCGCAACCAGACCCGGCGACTGACCATAACTGAGACCGAGCAGGCCTTCGCCGGAATGTTCGGCGATCTGCTTGCGGAATCCGTTCTCGGCCTCGCCGGCCATTGGGACAAAGGGATGACCGCCATCGATCAGCGCCTGCACGGTACCGTTAGAGCAGTTTCGACCAATACGGGGCCATTTGATGGAGTCATATCAGTCCACTCAGCGAGGCGAACAGCGCCGCGCGATACTGGTATCGGGCAAGCTGTTCAACGACGATGATGGGCTGATTTGGCCCACCGGAGGCCGGTTTGCCGCGCTTTGCGGCCGTCGTTATGCTTGCCTTGTGGTCGCCCGGACCACGGCGGCAAGCCTGCCTAGCCAGAAAGCGCGGCAAACCGGTCAAATGACCCCGTATTGGTCGAAACTGCTCTAGTACCGCCCTGGCTGAATACGGCGTCAAATGAGCCGTGCACGGCGAGCGCGTCGGCAGTCATCTTCTGCGAGTCGCCTGGCGCCCAGTTTCCAACCACTTCGATGATCTCGAATTTATTGCCGGAGGACTCGGCGATCGACCGGAACCCCAGATGACGGTCGCGATCCACGGAATTGCCCGGCAGCCCGCGCACTTCGAGAATCTTCCCGGAAGTACCGATGTGCTCGATGATCCAGTTGGCCGACATGACTCCCATGGCGAACTGGTCTTCGTTGACCATCATGACATCCTTGGTGTCGAGGATATTGTCGAACGGCACCAGAACGACATTGTTGCGATTTGCCAGCCGGATCACCCGGTCAAACCCTGTCGGACTGACGGCGATGGTGATGATGGCGTCAAATCCCTGGTTGATGAAGTCTTCAACGGCGCCGAGCTGCGCGGCCGCGTCGGTGCCTGTGCTCACCACCTTGAACTCCTTGATCATCGACGCGATCTCGGGCTGTTCGGCATAGGCCTTGGCCGTCTTGATCATCTGGATGCGCCAGATATTGCCAACAAATCCGTTGACCACGGCGATCTTGCAGGGGCCTTCGCGGGCCTCCCACTTGAAGTATGGCGTGTCTCCATCCCAAGGTGCAAATCATGCCGGATTATGGCCCGGACCCGATACGATTTCCGGACCGGCGGCCAATGCTGAACCGCGAACAGGCTCATGGACATGACGGCAACCGCCGCCATCATGTTTTCCTCCCAATTCGTGCCCGCAGTTTTTTCCGCGAGGCGCAAAACAACTTTTATCGAGATATTCCAAAACAGGCCAGAATGGCCATCAAGGAATGTCATGGTTGCGCGAAGCCGGGCAGCGCGCAAGCCGCCCGCCGGGCAACCTGCCCACCTCCAGAATCCCTTTGGGTCAGAACAAACAGAGGTTCCGGTCGAAGGCCCCGCGACGGCAAATTATTAGCGATACTGTTCTCGCCGCGCAACCCGTCAGGAACAACCCCGATCTATTCGTCTGCCGGGTATCACTTGTGCGTCTCGCCCAATGGGGAGACTAATAATTCCAGGATGCCAACAAATATCCGATGGACTTGTCCGCCATTTGGTTCAATTCTAGCCAACGTGTGAATTGACGATAATCAAATCATCCAGGAGGGAATTAAATGACCAGTTTGAGATCAATGGCGCTGGGATGCGCCGTCGCCGCCCTTATGGCGGTGCCCGCCCAGGCCGTGACGCTGATCGGCGCGGTTCAGTTCAACGAGGACCACGCTTTCACCAAGGCGTTGCGCGAGTTCGAACGCGTCGCGGGCGAGTGCTCCGGCGGCTCGCTGGAATTCGATCTGCACATGAATTCCGAACTCGGTCTTGAGAAGGACTATTTCGAGAATATGAGCCAGGGCATCGCGGTCGATTATGCGATCGTTTCGCCTTCGCACATGTCGACATTCTCGCAGATGGCACCGCTGATGGACATGCCGTTCCTGTTCCGCGACATCGATCACTGGAACGCGGTGATGGAGCAGGATGCCATGGCGCCGCTGGCGGCCGACGTGCTGGACAAGGCCAATGTGCGCCTGATCGGCTATGCAGGCGGCGGTACACGGCAGCTTATCGTCAACCGGCCTATTACCAACATGGCTGAGCTCAAGGGCCTGCAGATGCGCGTGATGGGCGCTCCATCCAGACCCGCATTTTCGAGGCGATCCACGCCGCGCCATCCGTCATCGCCTATAGCGAGGTCTACAACGCCATTCAGACCGGTGTGCTCGATGCCGCGGAAAACGAGGCGGCCGGTATCGAGCAGATGAAGTTCTATGAAGTCGGTCCGGAAATTGCGCTCACCGCCCATGCCATTACGGTTCGCCCCATCGGCTTCGCCAATGCGACGTTCGAGCGGTTAACCGCCAAAGAGCAGGCGTGCGTCCTTGAGGCTGGCAAGACCGGCGGCAAACTGGGCCGCGATATCGAAAGCAGCCAGGACAGCGACAAGCTCAAGGCGATGGAGGACGCGGGATTGCTCAAGACCCACGTCTTTACCGAGCGTGACAAGCTTCTCGAACTCGCCGCACCGATCAAGCGTGCCTATGCGAGCGAGTTGGGCGCAATCAAGGTGCTCGAAGCGATCGAAGCCGTCCAATAACAGCCTTAACCGGGGAGGCGTCTGGCCTCCCCGGAATTAATCTCCAGGGATACTGTTCAGCATATTAGGGGGGGGCGCCGTGCGGGTGTTGCTCGAAGCCTATTATCGTTTGCTCAAACTGCTGCTGACGCTGCTGATGGCGATCATCATCGTGCCGGTGGCGATGCAGATTCTGAGCCGCTACACCGGCATCATTCCACGCTATATCTGGACCGAGGAAATTGCCCGCTTTTGCTTTGTATGGATCATTTTGCTCGGTTCGATGATCGCGGTGCGCGACGGGACGCATTTCGACGTCGACGTGCTGCCGCACTCCAGCAATCCGCGCACCGAACTGATTTTCGTGCTGTTCAAATATGCCGCCATGACGGTGGTGGCGCTCACGTTCGTGATCTGGGGCTACGACTTCGCGATTCTGGGGTCGCGGCAAACTTCAGAGATCGCCAGCCTGCCCATGCTGACAATCTATATCGCCTGGCCGGTGGCGGGGGTGAGCTGGCTGCTGTTCCTGGGCGAGAAGATTTTCGACGAGATCTCGAACTACCGCAAGGGGATCACGGATGGGGCCAGCTGAAGTCGCCGCCATACTTTTCGGCACGTTCGCTATTTTGGTGATCCTGCGCGTACCCGTGGCGTTTGCGCTGGGTCTTGCAGTGGTGCCGGTATTCTTCATCGAAGAGCGGCTGACCCCGGTGCTGCTGCTGCGCGAGATGTTCAAAAGCTACAATGCGTTCATCTTGTTGGCGGTGCCGTTCTTTCTGCTGGCCGCCAATCTCATGAATTCGGCCGGCATTACCGACCGGCTGATCCGGTTTGCGCGGGCGATGGTGGGGCATCTGCCGGGCGGGCTGGGACATGTCAATGTCGTCGTCTCAATGTTGTTTGCCGGTATTTCGGGCAGCTCGACCGCCGATGCCGCCGGGATCGGTTCGCTGCTGATCCCGCAAATGAAGAAACAGGGTTATGACGCCTCGTTCGCGGTCGCCATCACCGCCTGTTCCAGCGTCATGGGGGTTATCATACCACCCTCGATCCTGATGGTGGTATGGGGCGGGCTGATGTCCGTTTCCATTGGCGGGCTGTTCCTGGCCGGAGTGGTTCCGGGGATCCTGATTGCCGGATCCCAGATGGTCACGGTCTACTTCTACGCTATTCGGCGCGGCTATCCGATACACGACCGCTCCAGCTTCATTGAGTTGATGAAGGCTGCCGCCAGCGCCAGCCTCGCCCTGATGACGCCGCTGATAATCGTCGGTGGCATTGTGGGCGGGTTGTTCACGCCAACCGAGGCATCCGTGGTCGCCGTTGTCTACTCGCTGTTCTTGGGCCTTGTGGTCTATCGCTCCATCAAGCTGTCCGACGTACCCAAAGTGCTTTATGACAGCGCGCGCTTTGCCGCGATTACGTTGTTTTGCGTCGGCACGGCCTCGGCTTTCGGCTGGTGCCTGGCATTTTTCAAGATCCCCGCGGCACTGGTGTCGCAGATCGAGGTCATGGGTCTGGGGATTGTCGGCACCGGCGTCATGGTGGCCTTGTCCTTCCTGCTGATCGGCATGTTCATCGACGCCATCCCCGCAATCATCATTCTGGGCACTGTGCTGTTTCCGGTTACCCAGCATGTCGGCATGCATCCGATTCATTTCGCCATTATCGGCGTCATCAGTCTTGCTTTCGGGCTCGTCACGCCGCCCTACGGGCTATGTTTGCTGATTGCTGCCTCCATCGGAGAAATCAGGCTCATCCAGGCGCTTCGAGACGTGGCTATCCTTTTGTTGCCGATGTTGGGTGTGTTGCTGGCGGTAATCCTGTTGCCCGATCTGATTCTGGCGCTGCCACGCTGGCTGATGCCCAGATACATTCAATAGGCCGCCAGAATTCGTCGAACCCTTCGATGTCTGGTCCGATGATCCAGTGGTGCGAGCCTGACATTTCGATGCCTGCATGGTAAATCAACCTAGTCAGTCGGCGCATAATCAAGGTCGATCCAATAGGGTTGATGGTCCGAC
>PVMK01120694.1_pt1 | contig 16662 bp, 17 predicted proteins | sample 1853481 | NCBI WGS metagenome assembly PVMK01 (sample SAMN08533507, study PRJNA380276) | Marine sediment metagenome, whole genome shotgun sequencing project.
TACTACCAGCAAGGGCGATACTCGGACGCTCTCCCTTACGCCACCGAGGCCTTGAGATTGGGAGAGGAAGAGCTTGGTCCGGATGATCCGACAACTGCCACCCTTCTCAACAACCTGGCGGCGCTTTACAAAGCGCAAGGCAACTACGCCAAGGCCGAGCCGCTCTATCAGCGCGCCCTTGCGATCAGGGAAAAGGTTTTGGGACCCGAGTCTCCGAACGTGGCTCAGAGTCTCACCAACCTGGCGGCGCTCTACAAAGCGCAAGGCAACTACGCCGAGGCCGAGCCGCTCTACCAGCGCGCCCTGGCGATCATGGAAAAAGCGCCAGGGCCAAAGTTCCCATATGTCGCCCCGAGCCTCACCAACCTGGCGGCGCTCTATAAAGCCCAAGGCAACTACGCCGAGGCCGAGCCGCTCTACAAACGGGCGCTGGCTATCGCCGAAAAAGCCCTCGGACCCGAGCATCCACTGGTGGCACAGAGCTTGGAGAACTACGCTGCACTACTCCGGCAAACCGCGCGTACCGAGGAGGCAGAGAGAATGGAAGCCCGAGCCGAAGCGATCCGTGCGAAGTCGGACTGAGGACTATCTGGCTTGCGACCAAGATGTAGCGACTTCCGGTTATGATGCACCACCAATGTCCGCCCATGGCTAAAACTCGCCGTCAGAGCCACTTTCTCACCATGTCCGATGTAGCCTCAACTCCGGACCTCCGGGCGTGAATGTCCGGACTCCTAATATTTTCGCCGGGCTCACTCCCGAAAGCAAACGTTCCCGATGATGTTGCAAAAGGTCTGGAGTTGACCCACAGCGGAAGTCACCGCTCCGGATTCTTAGCTCCGATCCCGCTCAATCAGGATGTCGAGGAATTCGCGGTAGTTATTCGGCAGTTCGTTCAGTTCGCGGTTCAACTCCATGTTGCCGAGCCAACCCAAACGTTTCGCCGAAGCCAGCACAGTGATCGGTTCGACGCCCAGTTCCTCCAGGGTTTCCGCCACCGACAACATTTCCTCCGATTGCCGCTTGGCGTGACGGATCAGACGCGGTCCGTAGTAATCGGCAAGTTCCTTCCAGTTCATGCCGGGAAACGTCACTTGCAGCGAATCGAGGACGGCGTCCTCGGCGTTCAACTTGCGGGCCGCGTATAGGCTTTCAAGTAGAATCGCGGTGAATCCCTTCATGAATACACTGCGCACCATCTTCACCGATGACGCCGTGCCGATCTCGTCGCCGATGGCGGTGACGTTCATGCCGAAGGGGGTGAGTGTGTCGGCGATCCACGCGGCCCTCGGCCCAGCCAACAACATCGGCACCGCATGGCCATGGGGCGGCACCAGATCCATAACCGCGGCTTCGACGAAGGCGCCGCCGCCCGCCTCCACTACCACCGCCGCCTCCCGCTTCGCCGCCGGAGAGGTCGAATTGATATCCAGGTAGACTTGGCCGGGCTTTAGGTGCGGCGCGGCGGTTTCCGCGGCCCGGCGCATTTCCTTGGATGTGACCGCCGAGACGACAATATCGGCGCCGGCGACGGCATCGGCGGCGCAGGCCGATGCCTCGACGCCGATCTCGCGGGCCCGGTCCCGCATGGCCGGTGCCGTCGCCGGATCGTCGATCAGGATATCGTAGGCGGCGCGAACGGTTGCGCCCGCCGCAATCAATCCGCCGGCCAAGGCACCGCCGGCTTCGCCAAACCCAATGAACGCGATCGTCGCCATCTTCCCCGGCTCAGGTCTTGCGAAGCGGGGGATCGGTCGAGGTCATGCCCTGCCCCACCGGCGGGTTGTCGAGGACATCATTGCGGGAACACTCCTCGCGCCATTCTTCCGCCTGCCTTGTCCGCTCGTCCGATCCGATCTGATTCAGCCCCAAGACTAGTCCCATCCATGACCAGAGATAGTCCGTGCATACAGCATTGTGGCAAGCCGGATCGGAGCTGCCGGTTATAAGTCGATGCGATCATTGCAGGTACCACCGAACCCATCGCCAAACCTGCCCCCGACTATAACGGCCCAAGACATGGCGTGGCAAAAAATACACCACGCGACTAAACCACCTTGATACCAATCCGCTCATTCAATCAACCAACCGTCCCTGTCGGCTCACGGAACAACCGCCCGCAACCCTTTGCCGACATGGCGGCTGTTAGCGACCGACAAATACCGGGTTTCGTTTTTCCCGGAACGCCGACTGTCCTTCCCTGCAATCATCGCTGAGATAACATTCTTCCACCAATTGCGCGCATAAGTCTGTGTCTCGTTCCTGTTTAGGTTTCAAGGCTTCTTGAATGATGAGTTTGGACGCCTTAACCGATAGCGGTGCATTGTTGGAGATCGTTTGGGCCAGTTTATCCACTTCGTCCTCGAGATCATCCGCGGCGACAACGGAGCGTACCCATCCCAACGCGAGCGCCTCTTCCGCTGAATAAAGCTTCCCCGTCGCCAGGATTTCAAGAGCCGCTTGGGGACCGAGTTGACCCACAAGCCGCTCGATATCGGCGAGCACGTAGCCAATCCCCAGTTTTGCCGGCGTAATGCCAAAGCGCGAACGATCCGAGGCCAAGAGAATATCGCATTCCATGGCAACTTCCGCGCCGCCACCGACACACACACCGTCGATCATGGCGATGGATACCTTCGGAAGTGCGCGCATGGCCTGGAAAGCGCCTTGGACCGCGTTTTCATATATTTTACGATCTTCCGGTGTCGAGCGTTTCTCGCCGAATTCGGAAATATCGGCGCCGGCGGAAAAAGCTTTGTCCCCAGTTCCGGATACGACGACGACCCGCACATCCGGATCCTCGGCGAATCCCGAAAACACGTCACCCAAACCTTGCCACATCTCCAGATTGATGGCGTTTCTTTTGGTCGGATTATTGAGAACAAGGTGTGCGACGTGACCTTGTTTTTTGGTCAGGAGATGTTCGGTCATGTTGAACTCCGGTTCTGAAAAAATTTTCCGCAAACATAGCAAGACCCGCGCACGTAGTCTAAACTGCGCCTAGATAAAGGGGAAACGATGGATTCATATGCAATTGACCCGATGATTGATCTTGCCACACTCGTCTCGAACGAGTTCCCAGGCGCGGCCCAATCGACCTACCTGAGTTCGTGCACGCGGGGACTTCTTCCGATATCCGCCCGCCGGGCCGTGGATGCGCATTTGGACGATCTGGCATTGGGGCGCACGGATAAGTCCGACTTGTTCGATCTGATCGAAGAAAACCGCCGTCTGTTCGCCGCACTGATCAACGCCACGCCCGGCGAAATTGCCATGACCAAAAATGTTTCAGAGGGTCTGAACATTCTGGCCGCGTCCTTGGATTGGCAGGCCGGCGACAACGTGGTGGTCACGCTCGATCTCGAGCACCCCAACAACGTCTATCCCTGGTTGAACCAAGAAGCCCGGCACGGCATCAAGGTTCGGGCGATTCCCGACCGCGACGCCCATATCGATATTGAGGCAATGATCGCGGCCATGGACGACCGCACCCGTCTCGTCACGCTTCCGACCGTGACCTTTTCGCCCGGATTTCGCAGCGATGTCCGGCACCTCGGCGAAATTTGCCGGGAACGCGACGTTTTTCTTTTGGTTGATGCCGTGCAATCGGTCGGCGTACTCCATACGGATGTCAATGCGTTGGGTATCGACGGCCTTGCCACGTCGACCCAAAAGGGCCTGTGCGGGCTTTACGGCATGGGATTTCTTTACTGCCGCGAGGCATGGGCGGAACGGATTACCCCCGTCTATTTGGCGCGATTCGGCGTCGACTTGGGCGAAGGGGCGCACGAAGCAGCCATGGGTGCGACGAACTACCGGCTGATGGCGGGCGCGAGGCGGTTCGATGTGGGCAATTATAACTATCCCGCGGCCGCCGCTTGCCTGGAATCCATGAAGATTCTCACATCCGTTGGCACGGAGCGAATCGAAGCACACGTCACCAAGCTTTCCCATCGGCTCGTCACTGGCTTGCTGGATCTCGGGCTTCCCGTCGCCGGCGGAGAACCCGGGCCACACCTGGGATCCATCGTTTGCATTGGTAAACCCGGTGGCGGACACGACAGCACGGACGATCCGGAAATCGAAGATTTGTCGAAGCATCTATTCGAGAATGGCGTCATACATACAATCCGGCGCGGCATGATCCGATTTGCGCTGCATGTCTATAACAATGTTGACGATATTAACCGGGTCATCGAGCTGACCCGTGGTTGCCGCACCTCCCACTAATTAGACTTCAAGAAAGGTAATCACGTGACGGAGCGCACCGTATACGCGGAACGAATGAGTTTGATCGAAACATCGGCCAGTGCGGCCATGTCCCAACGGGCACGGGAAATGAAGGCGGATGGCGCCGATGTTATCGCGCTTAGCTCCGGCCAACCAGATTTTCCGACACCTGATCACGTCATTGATGCCGCCAACGCCGCGGCCAAGCGCGGCGAGACAAAATACACGACCATCTCCGGTTCCATCGAACTGAAAGACTCCGTAATTGAAAAATTCAAACGAGAGAACGACCTGACTTTTAGCCGCGATGAAATCATTATCGGCAACGGCGCAAAGCAAGTTTTGTTCAACGCCGTCATGGCCTGGACCGGCGTCGGAGACGAGGTTATTTTGCCGGCGCCCTATTACATCGCCTATCTCGACATGATCAATTTTGCCAAAGGAAAGGCTGTTGTCGTCCCGTGCGGCGCCGATCAAGATTTCAAACTGAATCCTAAACAGTTGGCGGCGGCGATAACACCGAAAACACGTTGGTTGTTGCTTAATTCCCCCAGCAACCCAACAGGCGCGGTCTATGAAGCGGCGGACCTGCGCGCCCTCGCGGACGTGCTCCTTGATCATCCGGGCATCGGCGTTATCACGGACGACATTTACGAGCACATTACCTTTGATGGTCTCAAGTTCGCGACGATCGCGCAGGTCGAACCCCGGCTTCGGGACCGCACGGTCACCATCAACGGTGTTTCGAAAGCCTACGCGATGACCGGGTGGCGGGTGGGATATGCGGGCACCACGGCGGAGATGGTCCAGCAGATGACGAAACTACAGTCGCTGGTTTCGTCCGGTGCCAGTTCGATCGGGCAAGCGGCCGCAATCGCCGCCCTCCAGGGGCCACAAGATTTCTTGACCGACCGTGCGAAGTCCTTCGAAGAGCGCCGGGATCTCGTTGTTTCCATGCTCAATCAGGCGACGGGGCTATCCTGCCCCAAGCCCAAGGGCGCGTTTTATGTCTATCCCAGTTGCGCGGGCGTCATCGGCCGGAAAACACCGAGCGGCCGAGTGATCGAAAACGACCGGGAGTTTGTGCAATATCTTTTGGAAACGGAGAACGTGGCGGCGGTACATGGCGCCGTCTATGGCGTTTCCCCACATTTCCGAATTACCTACGCGTCGAGTGTCGAGGAACTTACGGAAGCCTGCATACGGATTCAGCGCGCCTGCGCGGCGTTGGTGGATTGAGCTAAAGGCCGCGAAGGGCCGAGAAGAAGCGCTCTATATCGTCCTCGTTATTGTAGAAATGCAGCGACGCACGGAGATGCCCATCCTTTTCCGCGACGATGATTCCTTGGTCATTCAGTTTCCGGACGGTATCACTAGCGTGCCGCCCAAGATCCAAGCTGATAATTCCCGCGCGGTGTTCCCAGAGTCTGGGGGTTCGCACATGGATTTGGTATTGGTCGGCCGTTTCAATCAAGTGCGTCGTCAAATGGCGGACCCGGGCCTCGATATTTACCAACCCGACGGATTTTAGGTATTTGGCCGAACGCCGCTGCACCCATGTGCCGAGAAAATTGGGGTTACCATACTCGAACCTGTGGGCATCGGTCGCGAGACCTGGGTCGGGAACGGTCCGGTCGAGCGTGTCGAAACTGAACTTGGCCGCATAAGGAGGCGTCAGGCTCGAGATCATTTCCGGCGTTGCATACATGAATCCGGCTCCGGCAAGGCTGAATTGCGCCTTATGGCCGCCCGCTAATAGGACATCCGCACCCAAGTCATCGATGCGGTCGCTGAGGATCCCCACGGCCTGAATCCCATCGACCAATAGTTTCACATCGTTTTCATGGCAGAAATCCGAGAGCGCCCGTAAATCCGCGCGGTATCCGTTCCCGTATACGACCCAACCCACCGCAAGAATCCGCGTCCGGTCATCGACTATGTCACGGTATTGATCAACGGAAATACAACCGTCGGACCCTGGTTCCGCCACGCGAATTTCTATACCGCGCTTGGCTAGATGCCGCCAGGGAAACGTATTGTTCTCGTGTTCCAACTCGGAAATTACGACATTGTCGCCGGCCGTCCACGGGAATCCCTGGGCGACGATGTTCACGCCTTCGGAGGTGTTTTTGACTAGCGCGATACATTCCTTCGGTGCACCGAACGTGTCCGCCACTTGAGCACGGGTTTTTTCGATTTCGTCCATGGAAAAGGCCGCGGCGCCAGCATTCTCATAGATATCTTCCAACCACGACTGCATGGACGCCTCGACACTGCGGGGCAGAATCGCCTTGTTCGCGAGATTCATGTAGCAGAATTTTTCCGTGGTCGGAAAATCGGCGCGCAACATCGCCCAGTCGATATCATCGAGATTTCCGTTGGGCATCGATTGGTCCATTCGCGCCTGTCCGACCCTTGGTCTAGTGTGTCAAAATTTGTTTGAGGAAGAGTCGCGTGCGATCGCTCTTTGGCGCGGTGAAAAATACGCCGGGATCGGCGACTTCTACGATCTCACCCTTGTCCATAAATATCATGGTGTCGGCGACAGTTTTTGCGAAACCCATCTCGTGCGTAACCACGATCATGGTCATACCGTCCTCAGCCAGTTCTACCATGACGTCGAGGACTTCCTTAATCATTTCGGGGTCCAGGGCGGACGTCGGTTCGTCAAACAGCATGATCCGCGGTTGCATGCACAATGAACGGGCAATAGCGACGCGTTGTTGCTGCCCGCCGGAAAGTTGACCCGGATACTTAAAGGCTTGTTCCGGAATTTGGACGCGCTCCAAATAGCTCATGGCGATTTGTTCAGCTTCCTTCTTGGGCATCTTCCGAACCAACATGGGCGCAATCGTCAAATTGTCGATAACCCGCATATGAGGAAACAGGTTGAAGGATTGAAACACCATGCCGACCTCGCTTCGGACAGCCTCAATGTTCTTCAAATTGTCCGTCAGCTCAATACCATCGACAACAATTCGGCCGCGCTGATGGTGTTCCAGACGATTGATACACCGGATCATCGTCGACTTTCCCGATCCGGACGGACCACAGACGACGACACGGTCACCGCGGTTTACGCTCAGATTTATGTCGACGAGCGCCTGAAAATCGCCATACCACTTGTTCACGTTCTCCAATTGGATGACGGCATCGCCGTTGGCCGTCTTCGTCTGGTCGTTTTGAACATGCTCGTTCATGGCGGAGTCCCCGAAATTAAAATCGCTTACCTTCGTTCAGCCAGCGTTCAACTTGTTGGCTGTACTTGGACAAGGCGTAACAGAAAATGAAATAGACAAAACCGACGCACAGATAGGCCTCGATTGTGAAACGGCGCCACAGCGGGTCTTGCAGGACCGACGTCGTGGCGGTTAGCATATCGAACATTCCGATGATCAATACGAACGACGTGTTCTTGAAGGCCGCAATGATGTGGTTGACGATCCCGGGCAGACAAATCCTTAGTGCCTGCGGGAGAATGATACGGGTCATGGTCTGCCAATATCCAAGACCCATTGACTCCGCTGCTTCGTATTGCCCTCTTGGAATAGCTTGCAGGCCACCGCGGATCACCTCCGCTTCGTAGCAAGCGAAGAATATCGCCATGCCCACCATTACCCGGAGCAGTTTGTCGAACTCCAGACCCTGGGGCAGAAAAAGTGGAAACACGTTCACCGCAACGAACAAGATTGTGATCAACGGCACGCCGCGCAGGCTTTCAATAAATATTACGCATGTGGCCTTTACCGCCGGCATGGTCGACCGACGGCCAAGGGCCAAAAAGATGGCAAGTGGAAATCCAACCACGAGCGTGCCCGAAAAGAGCACCATGGTTAGCGGAAGGCCGCCCCATTGACTGGTATCCACTTCCGTTAGACCGAAGGCGCCCCCCCAAAGTAACGTCAAGGTTGCGGCAAGGGTGAACAGCCAGAGCGGCGCCAGAATTCTGTATGCCCAAAACCTCGGCGTCATCGTTACGGCAATCGCTCCGAGATAAAGTATAAGTGCCAGAATTAGCCGCCAGTGCTCTTCAAACGGATAAACGCCAAAGAACATGGGCCGATGTTTTTCGCCAATCACTGCCCAGCATGCGCCACTTGCGGCACGGCAATCCTCATGGCTTTCAGCCATGAAGACGGCTTCAAGAAACCCCCATTCCACGAAGGCCGGAACCGCGAAATAGAGGCCAATCAAGCACACGACGGTGACAACCACATTCAAGGGGGAGTTCGCCAGGTTTTCTTTGATCCATCGAAGTACGGGAATGCGTACCGTCGGGGGCGGCGCCGTACGCTTGGGCGCCGGCGGCGATTCGCCCGCCATGCCCCCATCCCGCGGCGCCGCGGGGACAGTACGACGTGTTAGCTCGGCCATAGCGTCATCGCTCCTCGATCGCGACCAAGCGATTATAGACATTCATGAATGTCGAAATGACGATACTGATGGTCAAATATACGAGCATCATGATGGCGATCGCCTCGACCGCCTGACCGGTCTGGTTCAGTGTCGTGTTGCCGATATTGACGAGATCGGGGTACCCGATCAGCACACCCAAAGATGAATTCTTGGTCAGACTGAGATACTGGCTCGCCGTAGGGGGTACGATAACCCGCAGCGCTTGTGGCATGGTTACGTACCGCATGATAAATCCCGGACGCAGGCCGATGGCGCGGGCCGCTTCGATCTGGCCGGATGGCACGGATTGGATGCCGGAACGCACGATTTCAGCAATAAACGCGCCTGTGTAAACGGTGATGCCCACCAACAGCGCGAAGAATTCCGGCGACATCTGTAAGCCGCCCTTGAAATTAAACCCCTTTAAAGCGGGCACATCCCAAACAAGCGGCGCGCCAAATGCGACCCAGACCACCAACGCCGGGACGAAGATCACTCCCAAACCCGGCCAGAACGTCGCAATATATTTTCCGGTCAATTCACGTTTGCGCTGGGCCCACCTGCTAAAAAAGAAAACGCCGACCAAGCCGGCAGCCAAGGCGGCGCCGACCCAGGGATAGGCCGGGTCGTAAACGGGGAACGGCATGACGACGCCCCGGTTCATGATAAAAACACCCTCGAAGGGAATGATCGCCTGTCGGGGTTGGGGTAGCAGGTGAATGACCGTTCCCCAAAAAATTACGTGCAGCACGACCGGCACGTTGCGGCAGACTTCGACGTACATTGAGGCGAGATTTGAGAGCAGCCAGTTGCCGGAGACCCGTGCGATCCCCATGCAAACGCCGAGGATCGTAGCGAAGATGATGCCGAAAAAAGCAACCCGTATGGTGTTCAAACCCCCGACGACGAGGGCGCGGCCATAGGTATCGGCGGCGCTGTACGCGATAACGGACTCGCCGATGTCGAACCCGGAGGACGTTTGCAGGAAATCCCACCCCGTGGCGATGCCTTGCCGTGACAGATTCTCGTTGACGTTGGAATAGAGTGTCCAAACCAAAAACGCGAGGAAAACGCCGAGCAGAATTTGGTACGCAAGACTCCGGAAGCCGCGATCATACAGGATCGAGCCGCCGGTCTTCTTTCCGTCCGTCAGCGCGGGCATGTCATTCACCAAATTCGACCGAAGCAATCAAGAATGGCCGGCGACGCCCATTTCAAATCGGCGCCGCCGGCCATCGTTCGTGAAAACGAGCTGTTACTTCATCGGGAAGCCGTACATCAGGCCCCCGTTCGTCCAAAGCTCGTTGACGCCACGGGCCAAGTTGAGCGGCGGACCCCAGTTACGATCATAGATCTCGCCATAGTTACCCACTTGTTTGATGACGTTGTAAGCCCAGTCGTTGCCAAGCCCCAGTTTTTTCCCGAGGTCACCCTTGACGCCTAGTAGGCGCTGCACATTGATGTCCTTGGACTCCGCTTTCATCTGGTCGACGTTCTCTGATGAAACACCCCATTCCTCGGCGTTAAAAGTCACATGCGTCACCCACTTGATGATGTCGAACCACTGATCATCGCCGGCCCGAACACCGATGCCGAGCGGTTCTTTCGAAAACACGCCTGGCAAGATTACGTGTTCATCGGGATTGTCGGCGTCAAATTGTTTGTGGCCTGGAAGGCCCGCCTGGTCCATGGACAGGACGTCGCAGCGACCCGACATATAGGCACCGACCAATTGCTTCGAACTTTCGATAACCACGGGCGTGTACTCCATGCCCTTGGAAGCGAACAGCGCGGCGATATTCTTTTCCGTCGTCGATCCCGGAAAAACGCAGACGGCGGCGCCGTTCAAGTCTTCAATCTTGGTGGCGCCAATGGCCTTGCGAACCATGAAACCGGTGCCTGTGTAGAAAGTCGGCGGACCGAAATTCAAGCCGAGCGCCGAATCTCGCGTGAGCGTTATCGTCGTGGTTCTCGACAACATATCGATTTCACCCGATTGCAAGGCGGGGAATCGTTGCACGCTTCCCATGGGCAGGTATTTGACCTTGCTGGCATCGCCGAGTACCGCCGCTGCCACGGCTTTGCAGTAATCGACATCGAGACCTTTCCATTTTCCCTGGCTGTCCGCGATCGCAAAACCATATCGGCCTTGGTGAACGCCGCATAGCACTTCGCCACGATCCTTTACGGCCTTGACCGTCGGGCCGTCATCAGCTCGGGCGGACGTTGCGCCGAACAAGGCGACGGAACCGGCTACGACGGCCATCGTAAATTTTGTGAATGTCGATTTCATGCTTTAGTCTCCCTGTAAGGTGGTTGTGCGCGGACGGCATGGCACGCAACTCTCGATTGGTTACCGTCGATATGTGGAAAGCCTTTGAAGTACCCCGGCATCCTATTTGTTCTTTCGATATTTGATCGATTGATCTCGATTTCTATTTTCACGTTACCACGTCTCCAAATTTGACCCTAGTCGCATTCCGCTGCGGCAAGACAGGAATGGATTTCAATCCGCTGCCCGTGCACATGATGACGACCCGTTCGTCGGGAAGGACCGTGCCACGCGCCAGCGCGGCCTTCAATCCGGCGACGGCGGTTCCCGATTCCGGGCACGGGAAAACTCCCTCGAGTCGCGTTACCATTCCAACCGTTCTAATCGCTTCATCCGTGCTAACGCTCACCGCTATCCCGTTTGTTTCGCGGATGAGTTGTAGTACTTTCTTGTCGCCCGGTGGCCAAACCGACTTGAGGCCGCCCGGCGGCACGTCGAGGTCCTCCCAGAGGACCGCCGCATCGGCGTCGTTTTCGAACGCCCGCACGATCGGTGCGCAACCTTCGAACTGGGTCACAATCAATTTCGGAAGCGGGCCGGGCGCCACCCACCCGAGTTGCTGCAATTCTTGCAATCCCTTGTAAATGGCGATGGCACCGATGCCACCGCCTGTCGGATAGACGATGGCATCTGGCAGAACCCAGCCCAATTGTTCAGCAATCTCGTATCCCATAGTCTTTTTGCCTTCGAGGCGATAAGGCTCCTTCAGCGTCCGCACATCGAACCAACCGTTCCGTTCTACCGATGTCGCAACTATGGCGCCGGCATCCTTCCAATCGCCGTCGAGCACGAAGGTCTCGGCTCCGGATAATTCGCTTTGCATCAAGCTCGCCGGCAGGACGTCGTGGGGCAGCAAATTGACGCACCGGAGCCCCGCCCGAGCGGCATAAAGGCCCCAAGACCCACCGGCATTGCCGGAAGAATTGTGAGCGACGGTGGAAACACCCAGTTCCTTAAGCCGGCTGACGGACATAGAGGCCCCGCGGTCCTTGAAGGTGCCAGACGGATTTTGCCCTTCGTCCTTGAGATAGAGATCTCTCACCCCGACTTCCCTACCGAGATTGGACGCGGGCAAAAGAGGTGTCCAACCTTCACCTAGCGTAACAGCCATCGCCGGGTCCACCAGCGGCAGCAAGTCCGAATAGCGCCACATGGTCGCCGGTCCCCGCGACAGTGCGTCGCGATCGACTTCCCGCCGAATGGCTTCGAGATCATATCGAACTTCCGCAAAATCACCGGCCTGATAGTCAGGAGCGCTTAGCGGATCGACTCGCTCTCCGGTCTGCCAACATTCGATGTGAGAAACGTACCCCATCAGCTAGCAGCCTTCGCCGAATTCGACTTGTATTCGAATTGCTCGATGATCCGCGAACGTACCGCTAAACCCGTTGCCAAGCGATCGCTGTTTACCTGGCGGGCCCGGGCGGGTTCGCGTTTCTCGAGGGCGTCCAGAATTTCCAGGTGTCCGCGCACCGACGCGTGCCCGAACCGATGAATTTGGGCCAAGCCCAAACCGTCCGGCCTCTCGACCATATCAAGAAATGTTAGGCGGTAATGGGAAAATTCATCAGTCGCCCCCCCGCTCGGCAGCAAGATAAGCGGCAATTCCCTCGGCGCCATCACGGACTTCGCAGATCTCCAATACGTCCGCCCGCATAATCTGGCGAATGTAGGTTCCTCGTGCAGGGCGACCCTCAACCAATCCCTCCCCGGTCGTCGGCTTTATGGCTTCGCGTACAGGCATGCATCCAACGGTCAGGCTATAGGCCGGTTTGCGTTCCGAAAGGGGCTGTTCGGAATCAAGCACACCCGCCATGACCGGTTCCAGAAACCGATGGTGGGCTCGGTCCCGTTCGAATGTGTAATTTTCCGACACATCAATATACCAGATGACAATAACAATTTCGTCAAGTGGATACTAGAATCTTTCGAGTAAGGGTTTTGATCGATTATGGAAACCACCCGCAATTTAAAGTATGAATACCGGTGTTCAATTTTTTGCGCGGATTTCCAAACAGCGAGAAGATCATGAGCTTCGAAGATCGCATCGGCGTCGACGCCAACCGGAAAAACTCTCTATGGAAGAATCCGTCGCTTGGGCAAAAATTACGACTTCAAATACCTGGATTGTCGGATCGACGTTGTCCCGAACGCTCTGGAGACCTTCGACGAAAATCGGGGCGGTCCGGTCCGTGAGTCCCGTGCCGAGGCGGCTATTCATCCGAGATTGCATACCCTGATTTCGCCCACCGACGCCCGCCACGCCCGCCACGCCCGGGTGTATGCGGTAAAGTTCTTGCGGGGACTCGCCGTCAAAGTCGAGATGCGGCCGATGCGGATTTCAACCACGACACCCGTAACGGCAAGTGGCGGCGCGCCCACATCGACCGGATGCGCCGCCGGCACTCGCCCGTGAAACGCAAGATCACGGCGATCGTCGAGGAACATGGCGCCATCGACTATGCCTTGGAGTGGGAGACGTGGTGCCTGTCGAAGCCTCGGTGCGCCACCATCCGAAATGCACCCTCGCGGCCGCCGAAAACATCCGCGGCGGCCATTCCCGGTTGTCTCTCGATGGCTAAATGAATTTCGCCATCAACAATTTCGGCAACGCCAATATCAGCTCCGGGAAAAAAATAACGATCAATAGAACCAGGAACATGGGCATCAGCACGATCGCGACGTCGCGCAAAGCAGTCTTGACCTCGATATCGCCGATCTTACAAGCGATCAATAGACACAAACCGTAAGGCGGCGTCACCAAACCGAACGCCAGGGAGATCACCCCGATAATCGCAAAATGAATCGGGTGCATGTGTGAAACCTCCGCCAACGGCCACAGCACCGTGCCGAGGATAATGATCGCCGGAATCGCGTCGATGAACATGCCGATTAGCAGAAATGACCCGGCCACGATCAAGCCGGTGCTGGTCGGACCGACGCCGAAAGGTTCCAGGAACTGGACCACCGCCGCCGGAATTTTGAAATACGCCAACAACCAACCGAAGGCCGAAGCCGTGCCGATGCAAAACAAGGACATGGCGGCAAATTTCGCGGAGTTGTACAGAATCGACGGAATGTTGTGAAAACCGATCGTCCGGTAAAAAACGCCGCCCAGAATCAGGGAATACAGCACCGCGATGACGGAGGCCTCGGTCGGTGTGAAGAATCCGGCAACGATGCCACCAACGATAATCAGTGGCGTCATCAAAGGTGGCACCGCGTGGACTAGCGCCCAGAAAAACTCCATCAGCGACGATCGGACATACTTTGGATAGTCGTAAATCTTGGCGAAAACATAAACGGCCAACATCTGCGAGCCGGCGATCAGAATGCCGGGAACGACGCCGGCCAAAAACAAACCGCCGATGGAGACCGACATCAATCCACCCCAGACAACCATCAGAATACTGGGTGGAATAACGACACCCATGACTGACGAACAGGCGGTGATGGCGACGGAAAAGCTCGGGGAATAGCCCTGTTTTTTCATTTGCGGAATCAGCAAAGAGCCGATTCCGGCCGCATCCGCCGTCGACGATCCGGAAATTCCAGCGAACAGCATGCTGACGATGACATTGACGTGTCCCAATCCGCCCGGCAAATGGCCGACCATGGACCGCGATAGCTGCACCAGCCGGTCGGTGATGCCGGCCGCGTTCATAATATTCGCCGCCAGCAGGAAGAACGGTACCGCTAACAGCAAGAACGCGTTATAGGACTTGAACATCTCGTTCATGAGCAAAAACGGCGTCAACCGTTCTTCCAGCAGGAACACGGGGATGCAGGCCAATCCCAAAGCGAATGCCACGGGCACCCGCAGGACTACAAGAAAGATGAAGAGCGGGAACAGGATCGCCGCAATTTGCCAGGCCGTCATGCGGCGTCGCTCCGGTAAAGTTTGATATGATCGCCGAGGCGTTCAGCCAGGAACAATATCCAGGTGATGCCCGTCAAAGGCCACGCCATATAGATTAAAACCATGGGCAGCTCGGCCATCTCAGACGTCTGCAGCAATCCAAATTTGACCAGCGGCCAGCCCCAGGCTACGAAGATCGCCGCCATGATGAAGGCCATCAGATCGACAAACATCAATGATATGGCCTTGCCTCGGTTGGTCTTGGGCACCGGTAACAGATCGACGGTGAAATGTTCGTTCTCGCGCAACGCAATCATGGCGCCGACCAGAATGATCCAGATGAAACAGAACCGCGCCAGTTCCTCGGTCCAGATGTAGCGGGGGATAAAATCGACGTAACGGGCGAAAATCTGCATCGTCACCGGAATGATCAGCACGCCCATCAACGTCGTCAGCATGAATTTAAGAAACACAAAGTATCCGTCGAGAAACTTTTTCATCCCGGCCCCGAAAAAAAGGATCGGCGGCCTGAAAAAGCCGCCGATCCCATTGATTTATCTCATATCCTTGACGGATTCTGGTTTATTTCACCGCTTGGATGGCATTGTACAGATCGGTAGCGCCGAGGTCGTTGAAATAGTCCTTCAGGACCGGTACGGCGGCATCGATGAGCTTCTGACGTTCGGTGAACATGACCGTCGTAAGCTTACCGCTTGCTTCCATTTCCGCCATGATACCCGAACCTTCGCTGAGCTCGATGACCCGGCCGAACGTCCCGGCATCCTTGCCGGCCTGGATGATTGCCGACTGCAGATCTTCCGGCAGACGGCGCAGGGTCTTGCCGCTGAAGGCCAGCGGACGCACGGTGATGGAGTGTGCGGTCAAGGAAATATTCGGCCCGACTTCGTAGAACTTCATCTGGCGGATGCCGGCGGCTTCGTTCTCGGCCGCGTCGATGACGCCGGTTTGAATGGCGTTATAGACTTCCGAATACGCGATGACGTTCGGCGACATGCCAAAGGCGTTGAACAATTTCGTCTGAATCGGCGCGCCCATCACCCGGATCGGAACGTTCTTGATTTCCGCCATGTTGGTGACTGGCTTGTTGACGATAAGGTGACGCACGCCGCCGCCTCCATAACCGAGCAACAGAATGTCGGCGCGCTTGTAGATGTCGTCAATGATGGGTTGCGTCACGTCGCCGGCCAGCACTTTGCTCCAATGCCCGGCATCGCGGTACAGCATCGGGGGATCGAGCAACGTCGCCATTTTCGAAAAAGTCGACATGTGCGACGGCGATGCGACTGCATAATCGACCGACAGGCCCTGGTTCATGTAGGCGACATAGTCTTTCTCGAGACCGAGTTCGCTGTTCAAATGCATGATGAACTCGATCTCGTGCTCGCCGCCGTAATAGAGCTTGGTCAGTTGTTCGAACTTGCGCATGAGGCGCGTGAAGGCATGCCGTTCGTCAAACTGGCTGGCGCCATGCAGCGTGATCTTTTCCGCTTGGGCCGCCGAGACCATGGCAAAGCCGGTGAAAACCATCGCCAACACAATAATCTTGGTGGCCAAGGTCGATTTTTTAAACACGTGACGTCCTCCCCATTTTGAGCCGACGCTCGCGCATCGGGCTGTTCGTAGGATTACTAACAAGATATCTTCCGCTATTTTGGTGCCCCTTATCAAACCCTTTTGTTACGCCAATCGCGCGGCACAGCATAAATCCCATGACTTATGCTTGCTCGGCGATGAAGGCGGCTTCCTCGGCGGTGTTCTCGCGGCCCAGGATTTCGTTGCGGTGGGGGAAGCGGCCGAAGCGGGCGACGATATCCCGATGGTGGAC
>PVMK01114332.1_pt1 | contig 16657 bp, 12 predicted proteins | sample 1853481 | NCBI WGS metagenome assembly PVMK01 (sample SAMN08533507, study PRJNA380276) | Marine sediment metagenome, whole genome shotgun sequencing project.
CCTCGCGAAACGCTGTCAGGATCGTCTGCTCGTACTGGTTCACCAGCTGCTCGGTGCGGGCGACCTCGATCTCGACCCGGCGCTGGTTCTTCCCCGAGTTGAAGATTGGGCCGAGGAGGCTTGCGCCGAGACCGAGAAACCCGGTGGCCAGCCCGCCATCAGTGAGGTCGCCGCTCACACCCGCCGTGCCCGTCAGGCTGAGGGACGGGAACTTGAGCGCCTCGGCCACGCCTATACGGGCCGTCTGGGCGGCCAGCTGACGTTCCGCCTGCAGGATGTCGGGCCGTCGCTGCACGAGCTCGGACGGCAGGCCGACCGGGATGTCCGGTGGGAACGTCTGCTCGCGGAGGGCGAGGCCGCGCTGGATCGCTTCGGGTGTGTGCCCGAGCAGCACGCTGATCGCGTTCTCGGTCTGGGCGCGGAGCCGCTTGAACACCTGCACCGACGCTTGTGCCTGGAATAGCTGGATCTCGGCCTGGTTGACGTCCACCTCGGATATCACGCCGGCGTCAAACCGAACCTGCATGATCTCGAGAGACTCCTGCCTCGCCTGTTTCGTACGCTCCGAGATGTCGAGTCGGTTGTCGAGATCGCGAAGCTGCAGGTAGAGGCTCGCCACATCCGCCACCAGCGTGATCGTCACGACGCGGTACGCCTCTTCCGTGGCCAGGAGCTCCTGGACGGCCGCCTCGTTGGAGCGCCGGATCCTGCCCCACAGGTCCACCTCGTAGAACACGTCGGCAGCGAGGAACACGTCGCGTGTCGGCACGTTGTCCCCCGCATCCGTGCGAGCCTCGACGAGGTTGGCGCCCGCCGCCAGGTCCACGCGCGGGTACAGGTCAGCCTTCGTGAACCCTGCCCGTGCACGGGCCTCCGAGATCCGCGCCAGGGCCACCCGGAGGTCACGGTTCTCATCCAGAGCGACCTGGATCAGGTCCCGGAGTACCGGGTCCTGGAACAAGTCCCACCACTCCACGTTGGCGATCGATTCTCCCGATGGTGCCGTCTCGCGATACGTCTCGGGCTGCGGGACCGGTGGCTGCACGTAATCGGGGCCCAGCTTGCAGCCGCCAAGGACGAGGGCCGCCAGGACCGCGGCGGACCGGAGGTCACCTGGTATGAGGCGCTTCATCTCGAGCTTCATGCCTTCTTCACCCTTTTGCGTTGGAGATACTCGAGGAATCCGAAGGCCATCGCCACGTACACGACGGCCATGAGGATCTGCACGATGCGCGTGTAGAACTTCGAAGCGGCGTCTGCCCCCGAGATGGTCACACTCATTCCGACCAAAATCATCACGGCGTTGAATGCGCTCTTGAACAGCGGCGCGATCGGTCGGGTCGAGAAGATCACGTCTCCGAAGGTGAGACCGACCACCAGCGTGAGCAGGAGGAACATGCTGATCGTCGGATACACGGTGAGCAGGTTGTAGAACACGATCGCCACCAGGCCGCCGATCAGGTTTGATGTGATCATGCCCTTCCCCTGCTTCCAGCCCGCCGCAAAGCTGGGCGAGAGGGACAGCAGCCCGACGTAGACGAGGATGACCGCGTCCGAATAGAGCGCGAGGTAGAAGAAGACTGCCACGACGGGAAACACTACGGTCACGCTGCGCCTGGCGTACGCCGCGCGCGCCTCCGGCGGAGGAACCTGTTTCTTGGGCTGCGCGTCGAGTCCCCCCGCTGGCGCGGGGTCCTGGGCCGGAGGATCCGGGAGGAGTCCGAAGCTCAGCCACACCGCCGCGACGGCGATCATCGCGCCCTTTACGAGTCCCAGCGCCACACCGATGGACAGGTCGATGGACGCGAGACCCACCAGGGGGATGATGAGGGACGCGATGAGGAGCCACACCATCCGCAGCGGAGCCGCGCCTCCCGCCAGCGCGTAGAAGATGCGGTACAGGACCAGGAACTCCATCAGCAGGAACATGATCCGGTACTGGAGAAAGTACCGAGTGAGCCAAACGCCAAGGAAAGCGGCAGCGGCTACCGGAAGCACAAAGGCGAGGCCGGCACGCAGCGTAGGACGCGGGGCCGGCGATGCGAGAAGCATCCCGATGAGGATCGGTACGAGAAACGCGAGATCGAACCCGATCAGGTAGGCGAACCCAGAACCGATCGTGACGCCGATCGAGAACCGCAGGATACGACGGCTTCGCTCGTCGAGTCCGACGCTATCCCGGATATTGCCGCGAGCCGCGGGCGATACTGTCGCCGTTGCCTCAGCGGACATACGACAGGAACGTCGTGAGCCGGATCCTCAGTTTGCCGACGGCGTTGAGCAACGGATTGGAGCCCGCGTACACGATCACGCTCGCCTGTCCGCCCGCCCGCAGAAATCCGCGCGCCTCGTCGCCGTCGAAACGAATGATGACCGGAAACCGCTGCGGGTCCTGAAGCCATCCCTGGGCTGTCTCCGCGGTCGTAAGCTCGCCCCTCGCCCCCTGTCCCGTGTCCACACCGGAGCTCACGCTGGCCACATGGCCTTGGAAGATCCGGCCCGGCGCCACGTCGAGCGCCACCTCGGCCGGATCTCCGATCTCGACCCGTCCGAGGTTGTTCTCGCGCATGTCCGCGCGCACCCATACGTCCTGAGCCGAGATGAAAGTGGCCAGCGGTTGGCCCGCTACCGCAAAGTGTCCCTCCGCCAGCTGCAGATCTCCCACCATGCCGCGTCCCGGAGCGTGGATCAACGTCTGTTCCAGGTTGAACTCCGCCTGCGCGAGCGCCGCCACGGCAGCCTGGATGGCCGGGTTGTCCTGTCCTGCGGGACCCAGCGTCTCCCGTGCCCTCTCGAGCTCGGCCTCGGCGCTGAACACGCCAGCCTCCGCCTGCGCGAGCATGGTCGTGGCCCGGTCCCGGTCCGCCTGCGACAGGGCACCCGGGTTCTGGGCGGCGATCGTCTCCACCCGGTTGAAGTATCTCTGGGACCGGTCCAGCTGCGCGCGCGAAACGCCGAGACGGCCTGTGGCCGACTCGATCGCCGCGGTCTGGGCCCGCACCTGCTGACCCGCCAGTTCCAGCTGGGCTCGCGCGGAATTCACGGCAAGCTGGTAGGGGAGCGGATCGATCCGAATGAGAAGATCGCCCTCCTCCACCAGCTGGTTGAGAACGACCGGCACCTCGGTGACGTATCCGGAAACCTGCGGGGTGATCGGGACCACGTATCCGTCCACTTTACCCAGGTCCGTGTACGGGGTGGCCCGGTCCGTCACGATGTGCCACGCGAACAGGACGGCCACGACCGCGAGCACGATCAAGGTGATCCGACGCGCCGGGTCCATGGCCTTCAGTCGGGAGGCGGGAGATTCAGCCGGGGTCGCTTGACCCTCAACCACCTCGACCTCCTCAGAGTCCGTGTGTTCGTCCGTCACGCATCACCCTCCGCCGGTACTGCCGCTCCGGCCGTGGAGAACATTCCGAGGTCCGCGTCATCGGTAACCCAGGCCATCATCAACTGGTAGGCGAGGGCGAGGACCACGGCGCCCACGAACAGTCCGATGATCCCGGACATGATCATGCCGCCGATCGCGCCGAGCAGGATCACCAGCATCGGCACGTCCACCCCACGTCCGAGGAGCAGCGGCTTCAGGAACGTGTCGCTCACGCTGATGAACAGGCCGTACACGAGGAAGATCACGGCGGCCGTGGTGCTCTGCGTGGCGAACGCCCAAACCATGACGGGCCCGAGGACAAGGATCGGCGGGAGCTGCATGACCGCTAGGATCATGACCAGCAGCGCCCAGACCATGCCCCCCGGCACCCCGATCAGCACGAAGCCGATCGCAGACAACGCAGCCTGGATCACGGCGATCCCGAGCACGCCCTGGAACACGCTGCGTATGGTTGCTACCGACAGGCGGACGAAGTCGTCTCCCTGCTGCCCCGCCAGCCGTGTGGCGAACTTGACGGAGAAGTCCTTGCCCTTGGCCCCCGTGGACAGCAACACACCTGCGATCAGGATCGATACGAGGAACTGGAGCACCGTGCCCGCCAGCCCGGCAAGGGCGGAGAGGGCCCACTTGCCGGCCGACGCCAGTTCTGGCTGTTTGCGCTCGAGCGTGGCCTCGAGGTCACGGGAGGCCGCGTCCCAGAAGGCGTAAGTTCGCTCACCGATCAGCGGCCAGTCGCGCACGCCCTCGGCCGGGGGAGGAACCCGCAGGGTTCCCGCCTCCGCCTTGGCCGCTACCTCGCGCGCTTCCTCGATCGTGGCCCCGAAGAACTTCCAGGTAGGCACGAGGAGCACAGCAAGCAGTGCCAGCGTGATCAGGAACGACGCGAGCTTCCCGCGCCCTCCCAGCCGCTTTGCCAGGCCCGCGTAGAGAGGATAAATAGCGACGGCCAAGATGACGGCCCACAGGACAAGGCTGAAAAACAGCCGGATAATCTGGAGGGCCCACACCACAAGCAGAAACAGCACTCCGATCCGGATCGCGGCTTCGACGGACCACTTCACGAACTTCGCTTGATCGGTTCTCGCAGCATCCGCTTCCATATCAGACTCCTTGATGGTTCGCCGTGGTGGGCCTTGCTTCCCCTGTTGCCTGCCGGTGCTTCTATAACGTTGGCGAAACAATCGCGTGTTTGCCAGACCCGAGTCTACTCTCTTTGCGACTCCATGCGCGGGCCCAGCACACGGGCCAGAGGATTGGCCGTGAGACCGTGGGCGAAGATGCTCAACGTCACGGTGCACACGACGGTCATCGCAAGTACGCCGCCACCTTCCACGCCGCTGTTCAACACGATGATTGCGAACACGATGCTGGCGAGTCCGCGGGGCCCGAACCAACCCAGAAACAGCTTGCTCGTAGTCGATTCCCCGGAACCGGTCAGAGAGACGAACATCGGCAGCATGCGCACGATCGTGAGGCTCAGCAGTGCATACACCACCACCTGCCAGCTGAAATAGCCAAGCGACTGCCCCACCACCGCTGAGCCGAACATCACCCACGTTACTAGCGCCAGCGTCTCGGCGGTGCCCTCCGCGCCCAGCAGCAGCCCGTGCTTGACGGACGTCGGGTAGGATCCGAACAACAGACCGCCGACGAATGCGGCGACATATCCGCTGCCGTGCAGAGTCTGGGCGACGGCGAAACACGCCAGCGACAGGGCCACCACGGGCAGCTGAAGCCAGATTTCGGTGATCCATCCGCGATTCCAGCAGAACTTGAGTATCCTGGCGCCCACCGCAGTCAGCCCGAGGCCGACCACCAGCCCGATGCCGACTTCCTGGGCCACCAGCTTGATGGCGAACGCGGCACTGCTCCCGCCCGTGTCGGTGCCCAGGGCCAGGGCGATAAACAGAAACAGGATGGGCACACAGATACCGTCGTTGAGGCCGCTCTCGACGTTGAGTCCTTCCCTGATCCGGGCGGGTACGGCCTTGTTCGTGATGACGGCCTTGCCGAGCGCCGCGTCGGTAGCGGCGAGCATGGTCGCGAGAATCGCGACTGCGAACAGAGAAAGCTGGTCGAACACAACCAGACCTGCACCGAACCCAAGTGCAATGGTTAGCGGCAAGCCGAAGATCAACATCCTTCTAGGAATCACCAGCGTGCGTTTGACGACTCCGAGATCGGCGTTGGCCGCATCGATGAAGAGCACCAGGGCGAGCGTAATGTCCGCCAACGCGCGCAGCCCCTGGTTATCGAGTTCGGGTTGCAGCCAGCCGAGCCCGAGGGGACCCACCACCAGTCCGACGATAGTAAAGACCATGGGTCCGCTGATCCTGGTCCGCTCAACCCCGCCAGCGACCGCGCTGTACAGGAAGACAAACACGGCAAGCACGGCCAATGTCACGTACATGGCTGCCCTAACCCTTTGCCGGCCCCACACTCGCTCGTGATAGCGCTCATCGTCCTCGCATCCGCTTCTTGGGTGACGGTGGGAGAATTTATGCTGGTTTCGCCTTCTGCAGACGCACCAACAGTGCAATCGCGATCAGGGCAATTACAACCCCGACGAAGTCCCCAAGCAGCTTCTCGTTGGCGATGAGGTGACCCGCCTCGGAATGCATGACGCCCCACGGATAGGCGGTCATGACCATGAGGAACCCCATCAGGACGGCGAAGCTCACCATGACTGTGGACATTGCGGCGAACGCCATCACGGCCGTGAGCACCTTCCCAAACAGGTCGCCGGGGAAGAACCAGCCGAGGTAGAATCCAACGATGATTCCCAGAGACACCAGGACGACACGTTCCACCGCGCTGCGCCACACTAGCTTGAATGAGGGACTGATGATGTTCATTGTCCCGTTGGCGATCGCTGTCGGGTCCACGGACAGAAAGCGTGAACCAAGGGCGACCCCCCCCGCGATGCTCGACGCGACGATCGTCGCGTAGCTCACCATGTATCCGACTGAAGGCTCTGAGGCAGTGGGTTCGGAGGGTTGTGCTTCAGCGGTGGCGACCTCGGACCTGCCCGCCCACAGTGGCTTCAGCACATTGACCGCAATCACCACGGCGGTTCCACTGAGGTGGGCATACAAGACGGCCTTGAAGCCGCCCCCCGCCGTGAGCAGCGGAACCACCATGAACCAGTAGGCCAGGCACCATCCGCTCATGAACTCATGCGCTCCAACCAGGAGCATCATGTAGGCGACGAACGTCACCAGGAACATCGCGATGAGAAACCCCGCGGTGTTGGGCGCTGCTACGTACGACAGCCAGGTGAGTGCGGCGCCAGCCAGCAGGTACACCGCCAGACCGGCGAAATCGCGCCGACGGCTCTGCGGGGGCACGAGGAGCAGCGTACACCACGCGAGCAACGCGCTGGTACCGACTGCCACCGCTACGACGGTGTTGCCCATCACATAGAACACGACCAGCACGCCGATCATGAAGATCAGACCGGTCTTCACGTCGATTTTGCTCCAGTCGTACTTGAACATGATCAGTCCCGCTTTCCCAGTTGGAGGGCCGGCCGAGGCAACGCTGGCGGCTTCTCGACCCCCGAGTGCTGTTGCCCCTGGTCCTGGTCTGGGTTTGTCATTCCTGTCCTTCGGGTATCAGGTAATCCAGCGATTTACCGGGTCTTTTCGACGGCGATAGTGAAGTTCGGTTCTACGACTCCGTCCCGCAGTTTCTTGGCTTTCTGGTATGCCGGTGAATTCCAGAATTCGGAAATGGCGTCCATCGAAGGGAACTTGATGATCATCACCAAACCCGGGTGCGGCCATTCTCCTTCGAGAACCTGTATGTCGTTGTTGGACATATGACCGAAAGCGATTTCTTCTGAGCCGGCTGCCTTGAACAGAGGGGCCGAGGCTTCCAGGTAGGCCGGCATTCCTGCCGGGTCCACAACGTCCCCGCTGGTAATCATGTATGCCGGCTTTTCTTGCGGACCATTGTTCATTTCGACTCCTGGGCTTCTTTGGTGGTGAACTACGTCGGATGCCGGTCGCTTCCCGACCGACGATCGAAACGATGCCTCTATAGGGCCATCCGTCCCCGCAGACCGACCAGCCAGATCGTATTCTCATCGGGGTTGAGGGCAGGGTTAACCAGGAACTGTATGTCCGGGGTGACGGCGAATTCCCTCGTTACTTGCAGGCGAAGGAACAACTCAAACCCAACCTGATCGTCCAGGCCGGATCCGAATTGGGCCTTGTTGGGCTTCCCCCAGTTCGTCCCGAAACCCAACAGGTGGCCGGCGCTCCCCCCGATGGGATTGGGTTGATAGGCGAACCCGGCGCTGACCGACCTCTCCAACAGGCTGCTGCCGCCTGTCGCATACCCGGCTCTGACATACGGCATCCACCGGTCACCGATATAGCGCCTGTTTCTATAGGGCTAGCCCCATGGCAGATTGACGACCGGCGTAACGACCGCACGAATCTGGTGACGCGGTCCGAAGGTGTCTGAAGATGCTACGTAGTACCAATATTCGATCGCAAACTTCCAGATGCCGCTGCCGAGGGATGTCGTCTTCGCCAGGCCGATGCCGAGGGGAAGAGTCAGCTTGCCCTCGGTCGCCGTGTGGTCATACGACCAGTTTGGTCCGGCAGCGACCTGGGTTGTACCGTCGCCGAACGGGAAGGCATAGAAATACTGACCGCTGGTGAGATTGGTGGAGGTGCCGTCGGTTCCAGCAACGTCCCATTTATGGCTGAAGAGATTCCCGATTACGCCCCAATCCTTGGGCCACGCCGATGAGAAATTCCGGACCGAACGCCCAGTGCCCGGCGCCTATCGCATCGTTCGTTGATGTTGGGAGCGTGCCGACCAACCCGGCGATCAGCAATATGCCCCCGTCAGTTGTGCCGCCAAACGCGATGTCAAAGCTGATTTCTCCAAGGCCGGTAACATTGTCCCACCCATCGCCGGTATATACCGGCTGGCCAAAAAGCACTGGAATGGCGGGCCGGAAGAAGAGGCTGTTGGGGCCTCCCAGATTGAATGGAACTGTCGGTTGAAAGGTGTAGGCCGCGCTGAATTGCTTACCGGCGTCCGGTAGATCCCCACCATAGAAGGTGAAGTCAAAGTTGCTGCTCATCTGACCTAGCGGAACGGTCGGGTTCGCCAGTTTCGCCGCCATCTCGGCGGTACTGAGCTCCTGTGCTGATAGACTCAGTGGGGCAAGAACCAGAACGAGCAATCCGGTGGCGGCCCGTTTAATCAGTCTGGCGAAGAAGGGCCGTAGTTGATTGGTCACGATGTTCCTCCTCGGGGTGTGCATCTCAGTGTCATTTCCGCTCGACTGTTTCGTCCGCGACACCGTCCACGATCTCGGTGCTGACGAGCGTCAACGGTCTGTCGCGACCCCTCTCCAACTCGGCAAGGAGCTCGGCCCGCAACTCCGTTCTCGTGGGCAACAACCAGGATCCCAAACCTCTCGTGTGGACCAAGACGGCAGACGAGATCCTCGCTTCAATCGCTCGATTCTGTAAGCGAACTTCCGGCGCAGGACACTAGAGCATCAGGCCTGCACCAGACCAGGCTCCTTCGTGATGACGGACTCCGTCAGATGAGGCGGTTGCGCATCTGGTACTTCATTGCAGTCCACGGAGGCGGACCTCCAGGGGCCGGAACGCAAGCACTGCGCAGCTGGTTAACCTCGGATTCGCCCGCTGCGCAGTGCTGCTAACGCCCCACCGGGAGGGTCAGGACCGGGTGGGCACCCGGTACCGTCCCGCCGATGACGGCGAAGAGAGCGGTGAGCATCGCGAATGTCTCCCGAGATTGAAGGTCCGTGTCGTCGATGTAGAACCAATGGCCCCGGTACTCGATGCTCAGGCTGCTGTCTTTCGGCTCAGAATCCGAACTCTTGACGACGAACCAATCGGGTTCGCCCGTCGCGCCGCCCAGGTTGTCCGTTCGATTGGCAGTGGCCACACCTCTATCGATATCGGTCGCCGGCACCTGTACTTCCTTCGAGGCAACCTGCATAATCTCCAGCATCGAGCGTCCCCGCAGGCCGATTTCCTGCCAGACGACACTGGGATCAAGCGCTCCAGGTGATTGCCCTAGCACGCCTCGCGCCTTCTCCGCGTTGACCAACTCGGCCTCCGCGATCGTGAAGTTGTTGCGACCAGCATCCAGGGCCAGGAGCTCTCGCAACCGACTGGCGTCCGGCGAGTCCTTCGAAGCCGGCGAGAACCGCAAGGCCATGTGCTTCTCGTACACGTGCGTCTGCCATAGACCGCGGCCGCCACGCACGGGTTGGCCATTCGGGCCCACCCCGTACTCGACGATCTCCGCATCGTTCGACATCGCGTAACTGGCAGCTGCGAGCAGGACGACCTGCGAAATGGCGCCCGTAGCATCGACCGTGACGGGGCTCGACCAGGACGTTTCCTTGCCTCCCAGTTCCAGATCTACCATTCCCTCGGACCGAAGCTTCTCCATGAGATCGAGCATCTCGCCAAACCGGGCATCCTGACCGGAAGGATCCCCTGATGAACCTGCAAAATCGGCGTTCAGGTTCTTCAGCCCATTGATCCCTCGGATGGCTGTCCGGAACACGAGTTTGCTGTCGAATCCTGCCAGCACGAGTGAGGTCACCTGATCGGCACTGAGCGGGGCCAGCAGGCGCCCGTAGTACTCACCCGACTCCGGCATCGAGAACGAAATCGTCGGGCGCTCCTCGTAGCTGCCGCCAAGACTGGCGCCGCCCGAATTGGTTGAACCGAATGAGCCCGTGATGCCCGCGTTGCCGCTCACGACAAACGAAGCGTTGAGACTCGACACCTGCAAGAAGATGGGCGACTCGAGGTAGCGCATCCGAACCAGGTTGGCCAACATCTGCTCGTCCAGAGTCTTGCGGACGGCTGCGTTGTATTGGTTGAAGCTGGTCTCGTAGAGCGCAGGGCCAGCCAGGCATCCTGAAAGCAACAACACCAGGAAAATGCTGCAGGTCAAGAGCAGCAGCGATCGAGCTACTGGAGGCCTTATCATGAGCTCACTCCCCGTAGTGTCTGGCACATCCATCGGATCCCTCCGTCGCGTTCTCTCATCCGTATTAGATGTGCCCAGTGAAAGGCCTCCGAACACAGCCCGAGTAGATCCAGTTCGTCAGCGATGTGTAGTCCCACACCGGCATTTTCACCATCTTCTGAACGGCGACGGCGTGCGGGGGAAGCTCGGTACACTCGAGCAAGATCATTGCGATGTCCTTGTCTTTCTTAAGGAGCCGTTTGATACCCTCAAGGATATCCCTTTCGAACCGATTCGCGTTCAACTTCCCGGTAAGGGACATGACAGAGGCGAACTCCGGGTCGTCCTGACAACCTTCGATCACGACGCGACTCGCTTGGAGCTCGCGGCTCAGCCCGCAGTTTTCCATCGCCTGGCCACTTTGGAGGAGTGGTCCATTAGCGGTAAGGACGCCGACCTTCTTGTTGCGGGGCAAGGACTGCACCATCATCGGCAGCATCATCAGGCTGAAAGAGAAGAAAGGCGTGTCGATGCGGTCTTGCACCACCTTCTGGTAGTGGCCGAAGAATCCACAGTTCGCCATAATGGCACTCACACCCTGTAACTCAAGCCACTTCGCGGCTTCAACAATGCCATCGGTAAAGTTCTTGGTCATCTCGGGCTTCATGAGGTCAAAGACGTTGTCCACATTCATCTCGCGATAGAGCATTGGGAAATCAAAGGTGGAGGCATTCCCCATGTTGCCCGGCATCATGGGCAGATTGGCGCGCACCTGAACCAAGCCGATCGTCACGCCTCCGACATTACGCCCAGGCCACCAGGTCACATCAGAATTGTTTTCGTCAAACCCCGTCTCTTCCGTGTACATGTCGCTGTCCTTCGCACCCGGCTTGAGCGTCTTCCAGTCGGGCGTGCCGAACTTGCCCTGATTTCCAGTATCCTGGGCGAGGACCTCGCCGGCCCCGGCGAGCACGGCGGCCCCGATCGCGGCTGCTCCCGCCGTTTTCACTACGAACTCGCGCCGGTCGACGCCGCATGGGCTCGTGTCCTTCTGCTGCTCTTGATCCTGGTCGTGGTCAGGCGTTTTCATGTCTTGATCCTTTCCCTTGAAGGCTGATTGCTGTCTATGTCCGTCACGCCCACGGCTGGTCTCGTCTCTCACCGCGTCGTGGGGCGGGACAATATTCGAACATTTTAGGCATAAATAGAGGAAAGGCTGCCTGTCAAAAGCGGAGGTCTACCATCCCGCCCGCCGCTGTGCGAGCCAAGCGAAGCGCCCGGCGCGACCCGCACACCCAGATCTCCGGCTCCAATCAGCATAATGTGATTCACTGTCCGCTCCTCTTCCCGGTTTCGTCCAGCTTCTCGACAGATATCAGCGTGATGTTCAAGTCGTGCAGGGTGGCCAGAACTCCCGCGAGGGCGGCCGGGTCGGCCAGCACTCCCTCCAGGGTGCTCGTGTCACCTCCGGCTTCCCCTCCTGCCTCCCAGTGGCGGATCCGCAGTCCTCCGAGTCGATCCGACCATGTCGGTTCAATCCCGCCTTCGATTCGGATTCGATACCAATGAGACCGATGCCCGGTCCCGCGGTTGATCACCTGTGACTCCGTTCAAGGGGTGTCCTGCAATGTGTCTAACTCAAGCAATGTCAGATTACATGGAAGACGGAGGACGCAACTCCCCCGCGAAGGCGGAGAAATGGCGGATGCTGAACTGGCGTGTGGAAGCGGGTCGGTCAGCGGGGAGATTGAGGGAGGATACCGAGGGCCTCGGCCTTGGCCACGACCTGGCGCCGGCCGCTCACATTGAGCTTCTGATACAGGGTCGCCGCATGCGTCTTCACCGTCGCTGGCCCGATGTCGAGCCTGGCAGCGATTTCCTTGTTGCTCAGGCGCTCGGCCAGCAGGGTGAGGACTTCCATCTCCCGGTGCGTGAGCTCGGTGGCCAGCAGGCGCCGCGGATCAGAGTCCGCCACGGATGGGGACGACGGGATCTCGCCGGATATGCCGAGCGACGATTCCGCGAACGCGGCCAGTATTCGTCCGGCAAAACCGAGCGACGAGCTTCCCGGACCCAGCTTCCGAAGCAGGTCTCGCATGTCAGGGCCAAGGTCGACGAACAGCCTCACGCACCCCCCCGGCTCAGCGAGTCGTAGCGCTTCGGAGAGGTTCTGCAGCGGCGGTGTTCCGTTCCCTCTGGCCTCCTGCAGCAGCGCTTCCAGGGCCAGGACCTCGGCCAGGGCACGCGTGCAGTGGATCGAGTCGTAGACCTCTCGCAATCGAGCTAGAAACGTTTCCAATGCGTCCCAAGCCTCGCGTCCCTGCGCGAGACGGACCTTGGCGTACGTCAGGTGCGGGTTGTACCAGAGGTACGGAGGGAGGACGGGACCGGGATCGTTCTTGTCCGCCCAACGGACCGCTTCGGCCAGCCGGCCCTGTCGGAGCGCAATGTATGCCTCGAAGGAGTGGGCAAGAGACTCCTGGTGCGGGAGCCGCAACTGGAGCGCCTGGGCGCTCAGAGACTCTGCGATCTGGCGGGCCTCGTGCGATCTTCCCTGGCCTTCTCGGACCATCGCCAGGAGGAATCCGGTGTAATTCAGGATCCAGGGATCACCCTTCGGAAGCCTGCTCAATTCCGAGACGAGGTACTCCTGGGCCGCTGCCAGGTCGTTGCGCTCGTAGGCCGCCACGGTGCGGAAGTACATAGCCAACCCGAGTGTTTCGGAGAGTTGGCCCTCTCGCCCAATCCTACAGCCTTCGCCCGCATCCACCCTCAATCGGTGGAGGTCACCCGCAATCCAATCGACGACCAGGAGCGCCGTCACCAGCCGCCCATCAAAAGTCCCCGGCGGACCGGTGCCCGGGCGCATGTGTTCGCGCACGACCCTCCTGGCTCCCTCCATGTCCCCCACCATCTGGTAGCTGAGGGCGAGCATCACGACGGTGAAGCCACGCGCACAATCCGCTTCAGGATCCAGCAGATTGAGAGAGGTTTCGAGGTGCTCGATCGCCCCGCGTCCGTCCAAGGCAATGAAGTAGAATTCGAAAGACAGAAGCGACTCGACTTCGCCCATAAGCGATCGCGAATCCACGTCATCCGCGCCCTGAAGGAGTGCGCCTGCCCTATGGGTCAGGTCGATCATCTCCTCAAGATGTTGAAAGTGCTCCATGGTCCACGCCAGGAGCAGCAACAACTCGGGGCTCCCGTCGATATACTTCTCTGGAATACGCTTCAGCCACTGACCGAGTTCGTACCACTTCTCGGCGTTCATGATGTCGTGGCGGTGACCGGAAAGGAGCTCCGTGGTGAGCTCGAGGTCGGCATGGAACGCCTGCTCGATGGCGTCCTCGAGGAAGCCCTGGCCTTCCAGCCAGGCGCTACCCCGCTCATGGAGCTTCCTGATCTGACCGGCGGTGTTTCGCCCCTTGAGCTGATGGCGGAGGAGGTCCCCGAACAAGTGATGGTACCGGAACCACTGGCCTGCGTCGTCGAGCGGGATCAGGAACAGGTTCGCCCGTGCCACCAGTTCGATGAAGGCGACTCCGTCCACAACGCCGGCTTCGACCGGATGGCCGAGATCCACCTCGAACAGGGCGTCGCATAGCTCGGGACAAAAGCGGTCGACCACGGACGTCCTGAGCAGGTACTCCTGCACGACCGGCGTCTGCTGACTCAAGACCTCTGTCACGAGGTAGTCGGTCACGAAGCGGCCGCCTGTCGGCAGCTGGTCGAGGAAGGCCTCCGGGTCCTCCGCCCGCTGGAGTGTGAGCGCGCCCAAGCGCAGGCCGGCGGGCCAGCCCTCGGTCTTCTCATTCAGTTTTCTGGCGACCTCGGATTCGACCTCGCGCTCGAGTGCTTTCGTCAGAAATTCTGCGGCCTCGTCTTCCGTGAATCTCAGGTCGTCTTGCCGGATCTCCGTTATCTGGCCTCTAGCCCGGAAACGTGCCAGCGGAAGCGGAGGGTCCATCCGGGTGGCGATCGCCAGACGAAGTGTACCTGACTTGGACTCGATCAGGGCCGTTACAAACTCGTTCGCTTCCCGGTCCCGGATGAAGTGGTAGTCGTCGAGGACCAGAATCAGAGATGTGTCCGCCTCCTCAATCTCCTCCACGAGCTGTCTGGCCAGCGACTCGGGATCGGCCAGATCCGGCGCCTGCAGCCAGGAGCTGGTCCGAGGCAAGCTCTGCTGCGCGACCCCCTCGATCGCTTGCACCATGCCCGACGCCAGGGCATGGAGGCTGTCGTCCCGCATCTCGAGGGACAGCCAACCGGAAGCAGCTTCCGTCTCCTGCAGCCAGGCGCTGAGAAGAGTGCTCTTTCCGTATCCAGCAGGAGTGCTGACGAGGGTCAACGGCCTCTCGCGCCACCACTCGAGGTGGGCCAACAACTTGCTGCGGGCCACATAGTCGCTGGCCAGCGGCGGTCGCTTGAGCTTGGTGGCTGAGAGTGGCATCGATCCCCGGTTAACGGCTGACCCCCAAAAAAGGCCCCGGCTGGCCATGAGGCCGGCTCGGGACCTTTATCCATAATAATAGGACGAGGCGCGGTATCCTACCGCAGCCTGGCCGGGCTCAGTCAGCCTCCGGTCTCGATGAGTTGTCTGCACGCCGTTCAACCGCCTCACCGGAGCGCAGGTATGTCGTCCGGGCCGGCGGTGCCAGTGCCGTTCCCGCTGCTTCCACCAAGCTCAAGATGCTCATGAGAAGTTCCTCTCGAATCCCGAGGAACTCGTTCCAGCTGTTCGTCCTCAGGTAGGCGAAGATCTCGAGGTCCAGCGAGTGGGGGCCGGCGGCTACGAGCCGGATCCGGGCCGGCACGTCGTTGACCAGGTCATGGCCGAGAAACAGCTCCTTCACTCCGTCCAGCACGCGCTGTAGCTGATTGGTAGACGTTTCCAGGCGCAGGTTCAGCCTGGTCCGAAACAGGATCTGGTCGCGCCCGGTCAGGTTGTCCAGTTGGAGGCGCGAGAACTGGGAGTTCGGCACGGTCAGGACCGAACGTTCGAGGGTGCGAATGCGTGTCGACCGGAGACCGATGCTTTCCACGGTCCCGATCTTGTCGCCGAAGCGGCACAAATCGCCGACGCGGACAGGCTGATCCGCGAACAGACTCAGACCCCCGATGAAGTTCTCGACCGTGGACTGCGCGGCCAGGGCCAGCGCGATGCCGCCGACGCCGAAGCCCGCAACCACGCCGAGGAAGGGGATACCCATCGAGCGCGCCCATGCCACGGCGAGGAGGAAGACGAATCCGAACGTCAGGACGCTCGTGACCGCCCGGAAGAGATCCGCGTGCATTCGCAGTGGTTCACCCCAAGCCCGCCTGGCGAAAGCATCGGCGAGAAGGCGCCCGGCCAGAAGGACGGCCCAGGCGGCCGCCAGATAGTAGATCGAGTTCAGCATCGCCCGGAACACACCCAGAACGCTGCCTGTGATGTTGAGCTGATCGTCGAGCATGTACAGCGTGGCGGATGAGATCATCATCACCGTAATGGCCGCCAGGAATCTCCGGCCCGGCGAACGCACTCCCTCGGGGCGTACCCTCCGGGACCAGCGGACGGCGAGCCAGGAGAGCAAACCCGCGAGAAGCAGAACCACGACCAGCAGACCCCACTGCCACACTGTCTGTTCGAAGATGATCCCTCTCGTCCAGTCCGGCAGGGCGTCTATCAGACCGACCGGGATCATCCAGCCGCGGGCGGCGATGTAGAGGGTGAAGCCGTCCTCGACGACCGCGTCCTCCCGGGCCGACAAATGTCGAGTGACCTCGTAGAATTCCCGCGCACGCTCGACGACGTCGGTCGTGAACAGCCACTCGCCCGCTCGCGGCCCCGAGTCAATCAGCCCGATGGCGATGCTTGTGTGTGGGATCACCCAGCGTGTGAGGCTCTCGCGCATCACCTGATCGGCATCGGGAACCTCTTCCAGCGGCGGGATCTCGATGCGGTTCAGTACGTCAAGCAACAGGATCACGGTCTCCATGGAGACGTCTTCCAACTGAGCCGCAGCGACCTGGCTGAGATCGAAGCACCGGGCGGCGCGGTGACCGTGGTCCACGTTGGTTTGCCGCAGCGTGGCCTGCTCGTCGGCCAAGAAAGCATGCCACCCCGCGGTGACCTCGGTCAGAAAGGTCTGCAGCGTAGCCCGCGGGCTCGATGTGTTGGGCGGCTCGAGAGGATGTTCGCGGGTGGCCTGGGCGACCATGGTTGTTGGAGCGGCCGCTATCGGCTCCTGGGCCGCAGCCGCGTCCGGGACCTCAGCCACCTCCTGGGCGGTGGCCGTG
>PVMK01122349.1_pt1 | contig 16653 bp, 15 predicted proteins | sample 1853481 | NCBI WGS metagenome assembly PVMK01 (sample SAMN08533507, study PRJNA380276) | Marine sediment metagenome, whole genome shotgun sequencing project.
CGAGGTCTGACGACCCAGTTTGTGACGTTCTACGTCAATTTGCCCAGACGCAGGTCCCGCGACACGTCATTAACCCGCTTTTCTCACCGGGTTTCGTCGCGAGGGCGGCGAAGGGTAGTCAGATGTTGGGTTTTCGCGAATCGCGACGCAGGCGTAGTCGCACTACGTTGCGCCGGCCGCGTCGCACCGCCACCAGCGCGTGGCTCATGGCTTCCTCCTTCGGATGAGGCCTGAGCTCACTCCGCTGCTGACGGCGGGATGAGGAGCACGATGTGTGAAAAGCACGACAGATGGCTGCCATTCGCCGCCCGCAGTAGACACCCGGTGAGAAATGCGGGTTATTCCCACACCGGCCCCGACGATTCCCACCGGTGCGGCGGCGCCCACACCCCCGGCCACTCCACCGCCGAGGTCACCCTCACCCGCAGAGCATCGCACCAGTAGTCGTAGGCCAGACCGTCGCGGGCGTGGACCGCGACGTCCACGAGGTAGTCCCCGGGCGCCAGCTGCAGCGAATCGTAGACACAGGAGATCTCGCCGTCCGCCGTCAATCGTCGCGGCACGAGGCCCGCGAGATCCGTGTTGTGACCACTCACCTGAGCGCCGTCAGCGCGATGCCAGGCGATACCGAACACGAAGTCCTCGACCGGGCGCTGCACCCTGTATCGGATCCGGAGACGACACGGGTCGCCGTTGGCAACGATGCGCTGCGGGGTCGTGCCGGCGACGAGCTCCACGTTGATGATTTCGACGTCACCGTTTCCCCAGCGCCGTTCCGCATCCGCCTCATGGACCTCGGACGCCTTCAGGTCGCCGCCGACCTCATCGCCGGCGGCGTCGCTGCGGTATCGGGCCACCACCGAATCGGCCGGGCCCTCCGCCACCACCCGACCCCGTTCGAGGTAGAAGGCGCGATCGGCAAAGCCGGTCACCAGATCAAGGTCGTGGGAGACCAGGACCATGGTCACCCCCCGGTGCCGCATCCGCGCCAGGCGGTCGAGACAGCGCCTGGTGAATGCCTCGTCGCCGACCGCCAACACCTCGTCGATGAGCAGCACGTCCGGGTCCGCGGCCATCGCTACCGCGAATCCGAGCCGGACGTACATGCCGGAGGAGTATATTTTCACCGGCTCGTCGATAAATGCGCCGATATCGGCAAATTCGAGGATCTCCGGCATCTTCGATTCGATCTCGCGGCGTTCCAGGCCGAGCAGCATGCCGTTGATGAGCACGTTTTCGCGACCCGTGATCTCGGGGTGGAACCCGGCCCCGAGCTCGATCAAGGCGGTGACCCTGCCGTCCACCTCGACCGTCCCCTCGGTCGGCTGGAGAATACCGCCGGCGAGCTTCAAAAAGGTCGACTTCCCGGAGCCGTTGGGCCCGATCAATGCCACCGCCTCGCCGGGATCGACCTCCAGGTCGATGCCGTCCAACGCAATGTGCTCCTCGGCGGCACCGCGAAAACTGCTCAGCCGCCGCTGGAAGAACGCGCCCTTGAGGGTTTCGTGCCGGCTGTGTCGGCCACGCCAACGGTAGATCTTGCGTACGGCGTCGAAGCGGATCGAGCCCTTAACCCGCATATCTCACCACCTCGCTACTGCGGCCCGCGATATGTCGCAATCTGCGTCGTTTGCTCCCATCGGGGTGCTCGACGTACTTTCAAGTACGCTTCCGCGCCCCTCAGGTCGCAAACGCCACAACTCACGCCATCTCGCGAGCCTCGCGACGCGACGTGGTGAGAAATGCGGGTTCACACAGCCTCTACCACGGTTTCCCGGAACCGCATGAACACCCTCGAACCGAGCCACCAAGAAACAACACCGACGATGAATGCCGTCAACCAGGTCATCGGCGACGGCACCCTTCCAGTAAAGACAACCTCCCGGTAGACCGCCACCAGGCTGGTCAGGGGGTTGAGGGCCAAGAGGCGGTGGAGCACGGCCGGCACCTGCAGACCGTCAAGACTGTAGATGATGGGTGAGGCAAAGAAGAGGAGGTTCAGGAGGTGCCCCACGAGATCGCGCATGTCCCGGTAATGGACCGAAAGGACGGAGATTGCGAGCACCGCGCCGCCGGTCGTCAGGATCCAGGGAATCAGCGCCAACGGGACCATCCAGAAGGTCCACGGAAAGGGGTGCAGACCCGCCACCGCGCTCACCACCATTGCCACCAGCAGAATCGGCAGGGCCAACAGGTGGTTGACGAGATGGGAAAGGACGGTGACCGCCGGAAAGATCTCGGGCGGGCACATCACCTTGGCCAGCAACGGACCGTTGTCGATCAGCGTCAACGATCCGTCGAGCACTGCCCCGGAGAAGAACAACCACGGGAGGAGGCCACTGAACAGAAACAGGGGATAGGGATCGGCGCCCGGAAATCGGGGACTGAATATGTAGGTAAACACCACCGCATAGACCGCGAGCAAAAACAAGGGATTGAGCAACGACCAGAAGAAGCCCAGGAAGGAGACGCGGTAGCGGGCATCGAGCTCCCGGTGAACGAGCACAACAACCAAGGCTCGATGGCGCCACAACAGGCGGAGGACGCTCATTAATTGCCGGCGCTGAGGAGCTCTTGAACCTGGATCAGGATTCGCCGGCGCTCGGTTTCGAGATAGCGCTGATAGCTGAGAACCTGTCCACCTTTGACGATGAACATCTTCGGGTAGTGCTTGACGTCGCCGTGATCATCGAACAGGATCGGGCCGGTCACTCCCATGTACTCGCTGACGCCGAAGTTGAGAGCCTTGAGTATCTCCATCTTTTCGGGCGGTTTCGCGTAGTTCATGATGCGGATGGTCAGCCCCATCGCGTCATACCCGTGAGCCGCGAACACGTCGGGTGCGCGCTCGTAGGCGTTCATATAGCGATTGACAAAGCTCAACACCGGCTCCTTCTCGGACGTGCGGTCGAACGGCGGCAGCGGGAACAAGATCCCTTCCGCAGCCTCTCCGGCCTCGCGTATCACCTGGCCGCTGTAAAAGGCCGCGGTGGTGACGATCCTGCCCGCAAACCCCCGCTCGTGGAGAAAGAGCACGACATCCAGGATCTCCTCGGCATACCCGATGACGTATGCGGCGTCGACGCTTTTGCGGTCGATAACGGTCGCCGCCCGCTGCCGCCAGCCGTCTTCAGCGAGAGTAATGGTGTCCACCACCGTCCCACCCAACGACTCTTCAAACTGTTTCAGAAACTCGGGCTTGATGCCTCGGGTGTACTCGGTGTCGCCGGTGAACAGCAACACCCTGTGCTTGCGCAGCCGCGCGTGCAGAAAGTTGCCCGCAGTGAACCCCTCGAGCTCGTCGGAGGGGTAGATACGGAAGAACATCCGGGATCTTCCGGCCAGACCCGGAGCCGAGGCCGACGGCGATAGACACACAATCCCGAGCTCGTCGAGCACGGGAAGCATCGCCACCGCTTCGGCGCTGGTGGCGCCTCCGATCACCATCTTGACGTCATGTTCGGAGGCCATCATCCGAAGGTCTGCGACGGCCCGCTCCGGATCGGAACCCGTGTCCGCCCACACCACTTCGAAGCCCTCGGGAAGCTGCTCTTGAATGCGCGCGTCAGCAAGAGCGAGGCGAATCCCGCTTTCGATGGACTCACCGTACGAGGCTGCGGCGCCCGTCGACGGCAGGATCACACCGACGATCGGCTTGCTGTTACATCCCCCCAGCAACCCGGCCACGAGTATCATTCCGATTGCGGAGCCGACACTCCGGAGCATGAGCACACCTCCCGTGGTTCGGCTCAGGTTAGCACAGCCCTGACCCGGCAGAGCCGGGAGGTATTAGGTATTAGGTATTGGCGGTTCCGCTCTTCTCACCGGCGAGGAGGTCGAAGACCTGCCGCCTTCTCAGACCGAGTCGATGGGCGGTTCGGCGCAGGGCCTCGGGTCGATTCAGCCCATCGCTCACGGCCTTACGGTACTCTGATTGCACCGTTTCCGGAGTCACCTCGGGTGCTTCGACCTCGATTACGCTGGGCCCGATCACCAAAATGTACTCGCCGCGAGGGTTGGCCGCCTCCTCGCCCGCGGCAAGCTCGTCGAGGGTCGCCACCACCGCTCGTTCGTGCATCTTGCTGATCTCCGCGAGAAGCGTGGCCTCTCGGCCCCCGTCCATGGCTTCGGCAATATCGGCGAGCTCCCGAGCGAGTCGATGAGGCGACAGCAGAACCACCACCGTCCACGGACAGCCGCCAGCTCGGCGATGCGCCGGCGCCGCGGTCCCGGTCTTGCCGGCAGGAAACCGCTCAGGGTCGCCGGCAGGGGCGGTTGGCCGGCGGCAGCGAGCGCAGCCGTGAACGACGAGGCACCGGGGATGCTGCACACCCTGTGACCGGCGCTACGCACCTCCCGCACCAGCAGATACCCCGGATCCGACAGCACCGGTGTTCCGGCATCGCTGATCAGGGCAAGTGAGCGGCCCGACTGAAGGACCTCGACAAGGGTTTCCACCTGGCGCTTTTCGTTGTGCTCGTGCAGAGATCGGAGCCGGCCCCGCGCCGGCAGTCCGAGGTGGGAGAACAGCTTTCGAGCTCGCCTCGTGTCCTCCGCGAGAACGAGGTCGACCTCGCCCAGCACCTGGCACGCACGCGGTGACAGATCATCGAGGGTGCCGATCGGGGTCGCGACGACCCACAGGATCCCGGGACTTTGATCGGTATCGGATGAGATCGCCACACTGGTATGATACCAGCGTGCGGTCTGTAGTATTTTCCCTCATCCTTTTGACTGTCAGTCACTTCGCGGCATCTGACGAGCCCAGGTGGCGGACCGTCGAAGAAGTCCTCGCGGTCGTGGGGAGCACACCCATCCTCTTCAGCGACGTCACTCTCGCAGCCCTGGTTCATCTCGTCGAGCGGGAGCCGATGGAATCTCTCGAGGATTACAGATCACGCCTGCTCGGCGCCCGTATCCGACTCGAGGTCGAGTTCCGCGACCTCGAGGATGCGGGCCTTCTGTATCGCCTCGAGCTCGAGACCGGCACGTACGGCGATGCACTGATCGCGCGTGCCGGCGGTGAGGAGGCCCTCGATGCGAGCCTGCAACAGGAGGGTCTCGTGTGGCCCGATGTCGACGAGCTCGTGCTGAGGGTGGCAGCCGTCGACGCTTTCGTCGAGCAACGCCTCAGACCTCGAATCTCGATCACCATGGAGGAGATCGAGGCGGCCTACCAAGAGCTCCTGGTGAACGAGATTGCCGTCTCCGACGAGCCGGTCCCCCCGCTTTCCGCAGTCCGCGGCCATCTCCACACCCTGCTGGTGGAGCGCAAGCTCAACGAAGAGATAGAGCGCTGGCTGGAACGAGCCGAAGAGGACCAGGAAGTGATGAGGTTCAGTCCCTAACCGGGTAGAGCTCGGCATAAATTGTTGCCGCGCTCAGGACGTCAGCAGTGTAGATCCTGGTACTCACGAATGAGATGTTCATCAGATACATTGCATCGGTGCAGCCGGCGCCGCACTGCTCCAACCACAGTATTGCCTGCGCCTCTCCAGCGTTGTACGCGGCGATCGCCGGTGCTCGGCGACCACCGAAGACCTTGACGAGACGCGCCAGCTCAACTGCGCCCAGCTCGAGGCTGATACGGGGAACGAAGAGATCGTCACGAGAGGGCTCGGGCGCTCCGACTCGCGCCGCGACTCTCATCGCGGTCGCCGGCATCAGCTGGACAAGTCCTCGCGCACCCACCGCGGACAACGCCCGAGGGTCCCAACGAGACTCCTCGCGAGCGACGGCTGCGAGCAGCGACCAGTCGATCTCGGCTGCGGCAGCTGAAGACCACACAAGGTCCGGTTCCGGAAAGGGGTAGAGGGCCTGGCGGAGGCTCGGCGGCATCGCGCGCGAGGGCACCTCGGATCCGGCCTGCCGCCATGCGCCGTCGGCGACCCTGATCGCTCGGCGCGGGAACCCGGACTCGAGGAACTGCGTGGCGCTCCACGCCGACACCACAGCGTCACCTCGAGGAAATCCCGATGGATCCCAGCGCGCCCCCTCGCTCTCGAGCCCGATGTTCCAAAGCTCTGCAGCCAGCCCGGGTTCGAATTCAGGAACACCGGTCCGCTGTGCCCAACCGAGCTCGACCTCCACCCGCAGCCGGATTCCTTCAGGTACCTGCTGATCGGGCTCAAGGGCCGCCCAACGGCCCAAAGCCCGCCATCGAGGACGTCCCTCCGTACTGTCAACATCGAGCTCACTGCGGCGTCGCCATTCTTCCACCTCGGGCTGCTCTAGCCTCGTCATCACGCCGCGAGCCCGGATGCCCCAGAACTCGTCGAGATCCCCGGCGGCGCTTTCGAGGTAAGCGAGAGCGGCCCCGGAGTCGCCTTCCCAAAGACTGAGCTCCGCCGCCAGCACCGCCGCCGGGGCCGCCCACGGCCGCTGCTTCACCTTCTTCAGGCGCCGCAGCGCCGACGCGCGGTCACCACGTCGCCAGGCGTCCATCGCGAGCATCATCTCGCCGCGGGCGCGCAACGTCCGGGAGTGCAAACCGGCCGAGGCCCGGTGCCGCCAGATCGGGCGCGCCCCGCGCTGCCGGAGCCGAGCGAGAAACAGCCGCCGTTCGTCGGTGGTCTTGAGACGAACCGCACGCTGAGCCGCTTCCACGGCAGCGTCCATCTCTCCGTCAAGCTCGAAGCAGCGCCCGATATGGATCTCCATCGTGGCTCGACGCTCCGCGGTTTGCGCGCGCAACAACGCCTTCTGATACCAGCGGATGGCTTCCGACCACCGATCCTGCCGAAAGGCGCAGCGACCTCGAAAGAAGGCCAGCTCATCGCTCGGGACCGATTTTTCTGGAATTTCGTCCAACTCCTCGAAGATGGGCGCTGCGCGGTCGTACAGCGCGTGCCGGTACAAGGCCGTGCCTATCCGCCACCGCTCCAATGGTGTCAGCGACTCGAAAACGGACAGAGCCTCGGCCGCCCACAACGCCGCCAGGTCGCGGGTCGATGCCGCCAAGAACCGGCCCAGAGCCTGCCGGCCTCGTTCGTCGTCCGACAGCGCCAACGCCAGCTCGAGACGCCGGCGCGAGGTGCGCGGCAACCTCCGAACCGCGGTCTCGATCGAGATCCTCCGCTCAGGTGTGATGCCGGCAGCAAGGGCGGCGATGGTCGCCTCGGCGGCTGCCTCACGGACCGGCCGCGGTGTGTCCCTCCCAAACGCGGGCAACGCCAGCTCCACCGCCCTCTCCGGATCGACTGTCTGAATCAACCGGCGGTCCGCACATCGGCGAGCTGATCGAGGTCACTGTTCCCCCCGGGGGCGATGCCGGCGAGGAAGAGCTCCTCGGACTCGAGGTCTCCCAGAGCCCGGGCGGCACAGGCAGCGATCATCGCCTCACCCGTGCTCAGAGGCAGCTGGTCCGCCCGCCGCGAGGCGACCTCCATCACCTTCTCCCAGTCCCCGGACCTGGCGAGGTCGGCAAGACCCGCGGATAGCTGCGGCGTGGACAACAAGGCTGCGACCACGACTAGCCCGCATATCTCACCGGGTTTCTTTGCGAGGGCGGCGAGGTGCCGTGCCCAGCGGAGTTTTCGACCTGAGGGGCGCGGAGGCGTACTTATTAGTACGTCGAGCACACCGAGGCGAGAAAACACTGCTGGGTGCGGCGCATCGCCGGCCGCAGCAGGAAGCCGGTGAGATATGCGGGATAAAATTCTCATCATTCGCTTGCAACACGCCCAGACTCGGAAATCATCCATGGGGGCGTTCACCCAGGGCAATCGTTGAATGCCGCTCGCAGGTCCTCGCTGGCTTGACATGGCATGAGATCCACTACGGAACCAGTATAATGACCGACCGCGGCGCCGCGCGGCGCGGCGCGCGAGACAGTACCGGCGGCCGGGCGAAGAATGACCGGTTGCTTCGTCCGGTATTGCCGAAATCGTCAAATCAGGAGGCACGAATGAGCGAGCAGCACGTCAAGGTCCTCATTATCGGCTCGGGCCCCGCCGGACTCACGGCGGCGATCTACGCGGCGCGCTCGGGCCTCGAACCGCTCGTGATCGAGGGCATGCAGCCCGGCGGTCAGCTCACGATCACCACCGACGTGGAGAACTATCCCGGTTTCCCGGACGGCATCATGGGCCCGGAGCTGATGCAAATCACCAAGGCCCAGGCCGAGCGCTTCGGCACCCGGCTCGTTTTCGACCAGGTGACCGAGGTCGGGTTGGACAGTCGTCCGTTTACGGCAAGTACGGAGAGCCACGGGATCATCACCGCCGACGCCCTGATCCTCGCCACCGGCGCCTCGGCGAGGCTCCTCGGCCTGCCGTCCGAGACCGAGCTCATGGGGCATGGCGTGTCAGCGTGCGCGACCTGTGACGGCTTCTTCTTTCGCGACAAGGAGCTGGTCGTCGTCGGGGGCGGAGACACAGCCCTGGAGGAGGCGATCTTCCTCACCAAGTTCGCGACCAAGGTAACCGTGGTCCATCGCCGCGACGAGCTGCGCGGATCGAAAATCATGCAGGAACGCGCGTTCGACAACCCGAAGATCCACTTCGAGTGGAACTCGGTCGTGACCGAGATACTCGGCACCAAAGAGAACGGCGTCACCGGTGTCCGCCTCGAGGACACAAAGAGCGGTGAGAAGCGGGACTATCGCACCGACGGCGTTTTTGTCGCCATCGGTCACCAGCCGAACACCGCCATTGTCACCGGCAAGCTGGACATGGACGACGTCGGCTACATCCGGACCGTTCCCGGGACGGCGCGGACCTCGGTAGAAGGGGTTTGGGCGTGCGGTGACGCTCAGGACGCCGTCTACCGCCAAGCGGTGACGGCGGCCGGCACGGGATGCATGGCGGCCATCGAAGCCGAAAGGTGGCTGGCCGAAAAAGGAATTGAATGATCGCGATCGGAATCCACCCGGAGAACTCTGGGTTATGATATCTCGCCCACGAAATTCTGTGGGCCACAGGAGGCACCATGATTTCATTTTCCGAAAAGGCTGTCGAAAAGGTTCAGGAGTTTGCGGCCCAAATGCCCGACGCCGAGGGCAAGGACCTGCGCATCTTCATCCAGGGAGTGGGTTGCTCGGGCTTCTCGTACGGCTTCACATTCGACGAAAAACGTGATGGCGATACCGTGGTCGAGGACGGCGACCTCAAGGTGCTGGTCGACGCGAACTCGGCGCCCCATCTGACGGGCTCGACCGTCGACTTCGTCGAGGACGATCGCGGCTCCGGATTCATCGTTGACAACCCCAACGCTCCCGCCCCGTCGGACGACTGCAGCTCGGGTGGATGCTCCGGTTGCGGCTGAGCAATTGGACGCCCGGCTCCTCGATGTGATCCGCCTCGGTCACCCGGTTCTGCGCCATGTGGCCGAGCCGGTGCCCGAGGATTGGTTTTCCAGCGCTCGCCTGGTGGATCTCGGTCGCGATATGGTTCGGACCATGATCGAGGAAAACGGCGTCGGTCTCGCGGCACCACAAGTAGCTCAGAGCCTTCGCCTCTTCGCCTACTGGGTGCCGGAGACCGAAGACGAACCCGAGATTCCTCCCACGGTCCTCGTCAACCCGGAAATTCGTCCGATCGGGGAGAACTCCGAAGACGGCTGGGAGGGTTGTCTCTCGATTCCCGGGCTGCGCGGTCTCGTGCCTCGTCATCGGCGCATCAAGGTCAAGGCGCGCCGTCTTGACGGCACATCGGTGTCGATGACCGTCGATGGGTTCGAGGCGCGGGTGATACAGCACGAGCACGACCACCTCGATGGGGTGGTCTTCCTGGATCGCATGACGGACATCCGTTCTCTCACGTTCGAGCCGGAGTGGGAGCGCTATGTTCTCGGCGCCGAGTCCGAAGATCGCTGACCCCGAGTATCATCGTATCCGAGGGGCAACGCGTTCCCTCGGATTGGACCGGTAAGCACTCTGACCACCACATCACACAGGATTCCGATGTTGATCGTGATTGCGGCGATGGTCGCCGGAGCCGTGCTCGGCACCTTCGAGATAGCCAACACCTCGATCGGATGGCACCTCGCCAGCGGCCGGTGGATCCTCGATCACGGATCGTTCCTGCGCGCGGATCCGTTTTCCTTCACATCGACCGGCGCGCCGTGGGTCGACCACGAGTGGCTGTTCCAGATCGGGGTGGCGGCGGTGCAATCTGTCGGCGGCACAGCGGCATTGGGAGTGCTGCGGGCGCTCACGGTGGCCGCGTTGGCACTGCTCCTTCTCGTGATTTCTGTGCGCTCAGGTCTGTCACCCGCTGCCGCGTTGCTTCTCTCCATGCTCTGCATCGCCGGCGCCAGATCGCGGTTCTTCGTCCGCCCGGAGCTGGTGACCCTGCTGGTCGTGCCGGCGATCGTCTGGCTCTTTCTGAGCCGTGGCAGGCGCCGGACACAGAGCTGGCTGATTCCGCTCGCCGTACTGACGGTCGTCGGCGCCAACGCCCACGGCGGAGTGTTGGTGGCGCCGTTGTTGCTGGCAGGGATCTTGGCCGCCGAAACGGCACAGATGGTCTTCGTCCGGCAATGGAGTCGGCAGACGTTTTCAAGCGGCATCGCCGGCATCACCACCGCCGTCCTCGCGTTGCTCGTCAACCCCTACGGTTGGCGCCTCCTTGCCGTGCCCGTCCGGCTCGCTCACCTCGTCGATCAGCCCTTCATTCCCAATCCCGAGTGGCTTTCTCCGGTCTTTTCCCAGGCGCCTTTCCTCTACCTCGCGATCGCTGCCGCTTTGGTGCTCCTGGCTCTTCGCGAGCGACGAGCCGATCGCTGGATCCTGTTCGTCATGGCCGCCGTCCTCGCCCTGCGCCACATTCGAAACGTTGGACTGTTCTTCGTGCTCCTTCCCGCAGTCGTTGCACCGGCATTGGCCTCTTGGAGGGCGTTGACGGTATCCGGCGACGATCACGATCGTCCGTATCCACGGACGAATCTGCTGGCGGCGTTTGCAGCACTTCTGCTCGCAGTGTCGATCGCAGCAGCACCCTGGCCGCGCTTCGGTTTTGGTTTTGCCGAGGACTACTACCCGACGGGAGCATGTTCATTCCTGGATGCGGAGGGGCTTCCCAGTACCCGGCTTTACAACGACGTTCGCTTCGGCGGATATCTCATCGACCGGTACTTCCCCCCTCGCCAGGTGTTCCAGGACGACCGCAACGAGATCCACGAAACCCTCTTGCGCGAAATTTGGGAGATCTTCGAAACCAGCGACGTGGCCGGTTGGTCCGCCCTCCTCGCGCGCTCAGACGTCGATGCCGCCCTCCTCCGCTACCACCCACCGATCCGGGTGACCAACCCCGACGGGGACGACCTCGGAGAACGCGGGTTCTCCGCCCTCTGGTTTCCCAACCGCACCTGGGCTCTCGTTTACTGGGATGACATCTCAATGGTGCTGGTTCGCCGGGAAACGGCCCCCGAGGAACTCCTCGAACGGCGCGAGTACCACGTGATCCGGCCCGACGATCTCGATCATCTTCGGCAAATTCTATCCGCGGATGAATCGCTCCGTCTCGAGGCTGCACACGAGCTGACCCGTGCGCTCGCCGCAGCCCCCGCCGGTTGGAGAGCTCGCGAGATCTCTGCCATCCTCTACTGATCCCTGATCTTCTTGAAGGCTACGATCGTACAGTCGGAGGACTCGATTCCGTATGGGTTACCCACGAGATCCAACGGAACTTCCCGGATGAGACCGGTTCGGATCAGATCCCCCCAACTTTCGGCACAGGATCCGTGGCGCTCGGAGTAGTAGGCCAGCACGGCTTCGAGAGCTCTTCTGTCCTTGGCCGTTACCGCATCATAGAGATGGCTCACACACATCGTGCGGTCGTACTCGTCGTCGGCGTCGTCGACCGCGCGTTTCCAGTACTCAATTGAGTCGTCGATGGTCCACGCTCTTTCCTTATCCCGCCACACTCCGACCATGCGTTTGATCCGGCCCGGAGCATCGGGATGCACGGCCGCAATCTCGGCATAGTGGAGCGCCGCCTCCTGGTCGTGGAAACGCATGAACAGATCCCAGGCCGCGGCCTCCGCCAATTGCCAGCTCCCGGGCAGATTCCCCAGGCCCTTGTCGAAGAGCCCACGCACCGTCTTTTTCAGCCTCGCCTGATCGCCACCGGTCTGAATCTCCATAATCAGGGCCCCGATCCGGTAGGCGTCGAAATAGAGAGGATCGAGATCGGTGATGAGGTTGTAGATCGTCTCGAGATACAGGAATCGTTCATCGGGTTTGAACAGCGAGTAGTACTGGATCGACCACAGGTAGAGGATGTCGGCCACGAGACCCGGGTTGCCGAGACTCACGATCTTGAGCATCTCCGGCGACGGCAGGTAGAGAAGCTCCCGACCGAGCGGATCCTCCTGCGGAATCCTGCCGAGCTTCACCTCGGAACCGACCGCCAGCCCGAGCAGCGCGCCGACGATCACGAACGAGACGAGCTTCCGCTTCACTTCAGGTCCTTGGTTCGAAAGCGAAGAGCTGCAAGAAAGAGCAGCACGGCAACAAACGCCGATGCGTAGACAACCGCCCAACCAACCGCCGCCGGTTGAATCGGGAGATCATGCACCACCTCGGTTCGGAAATTGAACCGCTCCAGGTTCGGAACCAGGTAGTACACCACCGCAACCACCGCACGGGTGAAGGTGCCGGGCAACTGCCTCGTCAGCAACCACAGATCGGAGGACATGTGCCCCACGACAAACATCGCAAGGGTCATCAACGAGCCCAGGATCGGGCGGGTAAGGACGGCAAAGAGGGTGGCGAACGCGGCAACCACCGACATCTCCAACATGGTCATGGCGGCTGAGAAAACCAGCATCGGATCAAACTGGTGGGTGTAGATCAGCACCATGACCACCAATACCAGGGTGATGAGAAGCAGATTTGCGGCGATAATCGCCACCAGCCCGAGGTACTTGCCGAGAATGAACTGCCATCTTCGCACCGGCTTGGAAAGGATGTTGAACACCGTTCGGTTATCGACCTCGCGACTGATCAGAAGCATGCTCATCATCACCGCGATCAGCATCGAGAAGAACTGCATCGCCGCCAGCCCGATGTCCTTGACGATCTTCGCTTCGTCGCCGACCGTGAGCATCCCGAAGAGCTTCGTGCTGATCACCATTACGATCGCGAAACCGATGAAGAGATACAGGATCCGGTCGCGGATGGCCTCGCGAAAGGTGTTGACCGCAATCGCTCGAATGGCCCTCATCGATCGACTCCCTCGGAATGGGTCATGAGTAGATCTTCGAGGGTCGCCCGCACCGGGTCCATGCTCACGAGCTGCGCCCCCCGCTCGGTAAGCTCCCGAATCAACGCGTCGCGGTCTGCAGATGACACCCTGACCCACGCCTCGCCGCTGCCGACGTGATGGGCGAGCAATTGGGTCGACAGCTCCTCCGGCGTCACACCGGCAAAGGTCACCTCGTACCGATCCGCTTCACGCGAAACCAGGTCGCCAACGCTTCCGACGGCCCGGATCTTGCCGTCGACGACGATCGCCACCCGATCGCAGAGGGCTTCGACGTCCGGGATGATGTGTGAGGAGAAGAAGATGGTGACCCCCGCCGCAGCCTGCCGCAGGATCATGTCGCGCACGTCGCGCCGTCCGATCGGATCGAGACCGCTCATCGGCTCATCGAGTATCAACAGCTCGGGATCGCCGAGCAGGGCCTGACCGAGAGCCACGCGCTGCAGCATTCCCTTGGAATACGTGCCCATCTTCCGGTCGCCGCTTCCCGCCATGCCGACGTCATCGAGAACTCGTGAGATGCGATCCTCCTGCTGCGACCGAACGACCCCCACCAGCTCGGCGCAGAAACGGAGAAACTCGCGCCCCGTGAGATGGCTGTAAACGTAAGGGCTTTCGGTCATGAACCCAATCTTGCGTTTGGCCTCGAGCGTCGTGTGTGGAAGGCCGCACACGGTGATCGTGCCCGAATCGGGGTAGATGAGCTCGGTGATCGCCTTGATCGTGGTGGTCTTCCCGGCGCCGTTCGGGCCCAAGAAACCGAATATCTCGCCCCGCCGAACATCGAAGCTGAGGCCCTTGAGGACCTCGATCGGTGACTCGAAAAGCCCCGGATAAAAGGTCTTTCGAAGATTCTCCACGCACAGTTGGATGTCTGCCATCTCGGGTCCTCCAAGGATCCCAAGACAGTATAACTGCCGTGATGCTCGGCACCTCCGTTATCCCGTGCGCCACCGAAATCGTAAAACCTCGACACACCGTGTCATAATTGTTGGTTGGAAAGGGGGGCCATCATGTCCGAACTCGCACCCATGGACATCCTCGGCAAGAAGTTTTCCAAAAAATTTCAGGGTTATTCCCAAATTGATGTGCACGAGTACCTCACCGAGTTGGCGCGGGTCGTCGAGGGCCTCCTTCGCGAACGCGGCGAGCTGAGGCAACGGGTCCATCACATGGAGCAAGAACTCAAAGCCTTTCACGAACGCGAATCGGCGCTCAAGGAGGCGTTGGTGGCGGCGCAGCGTTCCGCAGAGACCACCATCGAGGTGGCCCGGGTCGAGGGCCAGCGAATCGTCGACGAGGGCCACAACCTGGCCGATCGACTCGTGGCCGAGTCCAACGAGCGGGCGCAGAACATCGAAAAGGTGATCGGCGATCTCCGCAACCGTCGTCGCGAGGTCCGCGCCGAGCTCAATCGCATCGTGGAGCTGGTGCAGGGTCTGGGCCAGGACGACAAGCGCCGGGAGCAAGAGGAGCGGTCCACCCCGCAGCTCGCGTCGTTTCACCGACACCCACAGGCAGGTACCGAGAATCAGGGATGAGCCTCCTCATTCGCGGCGCCCACCAGGTCGCCACGCCCCTCGGACACGCCGCACGGCGCGGCGACGAGCTCGCGAAGCTCGATATTCGCCCGCACGCCGTGGTGCGATGCGAGGGCGGGCGGATCACCTTTGTTGGAGAGGAATCAGAGCACGGCCGTCTCTTCGGTGATACCGACGAGACCCTCGATGCCGCCGGTGGTTGCGTCCTCCCAGGGTTCGTCGATCCCCACACTCATCCGGTATGGGCTGGATCGCGGGAGGATGAGTTCGACCGCCGGCTGCGCGGTGAATCCTACATGGAAATCGCCAGCACGGGCGGCGGCATCAACGCCACCGTTCGCGCCACCCGGGCGGCGTCCACCGAGGAACTGCTCGGCGGCACCCTGGCTCGCCTCGACAACTTCCTGACGCACGGCACCACGACCATCGAGGCAAAATCTGGATACGGCCTCGACCTCGAAACCGAGGTCCGGATGCTCGAGGTCATCAGGCGAGCCAATCGCAAACACCCGATCGATCTTCACCCCACCTGTCTCGCCGCTCACGAGGTGCCGCCCGAGTATCGTGACGATCCCGAAGCCTGGGTGCGCCGGTTGATCGAAGAGATCCATCCGGAGATCTCCCGCCTCGGCCTCGCCGAAGCCGTCGATGTTTTCTGCGAGACGGGAGTGTTCGATCTCGAGCAGACCCGGTCACTGCTCGCCGACGCCGCCGACCTCGGATGGCGCATCCACCTCCACGCCGACGAGCTGACCCCGCTCGGAGGCGCCGAGCTCGCGGTCGAGCTCGACGCCCTGTCGGCCGACCACCTGATGTGCGTCACCCCGGCCGGAATCGCGGCGCTCGCCGGCTCGGACACCGTCGCGGTGCTGCTCCCCGGCACGTCGTTCTTTCTCCGCTCGCGCTACGCCCCGCCCCGGGACCTCATCGATGCCGGCTGTGCTGTCGCGGTCGCGACCGACTGCAACCCGGGCTCCTCACCCACCGAGTCGATGCCGACGATTCTCGCCCTCGCCTGTCTCGGCATGGGGATGGAGGTCGCCGAGGCCCTCACCGCCGCCACTCTCAACGCGGCCGCGGCCATCGGTCGCGCCCACGAGCTGGGCTCGATCGAGGTCGGCAAGCGTGCCGACATCGTGATTCTCAATGCCCCCACCTACCATCACCTGGTGTACCACTACGGCATCAACCCGGTGCGCCACGTGATCAAGGGGGGACGGATCGTGGTCGCGGATGCTCACCTGATCGGATGACGATGGCCGCTACGACAGTAATTGACATGAGACGGGCTAGGACGGATTGATGGCCGCGATTTCCCGCTCTCCGAGCACCTCCACCACCGCGGCCTCGACCTCACCGACCAAGATGGCGCGCACGCAGTCATGGTGCTCAAAGGGGCATTGCGGCGCTACGCAGGGCGCGCACTCGACCCTTCGATAGAGCACGCGGTGGTGGTGGCCGACTGGCCCCGTTCGAGAGGGTTCGCTGGGACCGAAAATGGCAACCGTCGGTATTCCGAAGACCGCCGCCAGGTGCATCGGCCCGGAGTCGTTGCACACCAGCATGGTGAGACCCGAAATGACCCCAGCGAGCCCGGCCACATCGAGACGGGGCCCGACCACCGGCAGCCGCCGGTCCGATGCTTCGCACAGCTCACGGGCCAGATTTTCCTCACCCGGTCCGAGGACGACGATCGGCTGAAGTCCCCGTGCAGCCAGCGCAGCTGCGAGTCGCCCGAAGCGGGATGCCGGCCAACGCTTGGCTCGACCGCGAGCGCTGGCCGGCGCCAGGCCCACGACAGGCCCACCCGAAAATCCGACTTCGCTGAGTGCCTCCTCGCCTTCCCGTGCGAGCTCGAGCGGCAGCTTGGGCCGCCAAGAGGCTTCCACCGCCGGGAGGCCGAGGGT
>PVMK01118382.1_pt1 | contig 16652 bp, 15 predicted proteins | sample 1853481 | NCBI WGS metagenome assembly PVMK01 (sample SAMN08533507, study PRJNA380276) | Marine sediment metagenome, whole genome shotgun sequencing project.
GGGTCATTCCCTTTTTCTTCTTGATCTATCTGACCTACCTGACCTTGATTCACCGGCCGGCGCTGAGATCACGCTGGCGCGGCGTCTTGTTATTCGCGCTAACCTATCTGGTTGTGGCGGCGCCTCTTGTCATCTATCTGCTTGGCCATCCCGGGGCTGAATCCCGCATCGGCGAGGTCGACACACCCCTGATAGCACTGGCGGGAGGAGAGCTAAGACCGGTCTTAGAAAACAGTCTAAAGGTCATAGCCATGTTCGGTCTTCGAGGCGATCCCCTATGGCGACAGAATGTTGCCGATCTACCGGTATTTGATCCGCTTGTTGCCCTATTCTTTTATATTGGATTGGCAATATCACTGTGGCGATGGCGGGAACCTCGCCATCTATTCATACTACTTTGGCTATTCACAGCAACTATACCCAGCATTGTGACTATAGATGCGCCAAGTAGTATACGCATAATCAATGCACTGCCTGTAATTACCATTTTTTCCCATAATAGGGTTGGAACTTATTCACTTTCTCAGGTCGTTATCCACAGAATCCACAAGGTTATCCACAGAACTTGGAAAAAATATCGCCTTCCTGTTGATAGCCTTACTTTTCGTGCTTAATGGCGTCCGAACCGCTCGGGCCATATTTCAAACCGGCCCAACGAGAGCGAAGTTCAGTTTGTCTGGCAAGGTGCGCTGACAGAATCAGCTGCATATTTAGATGCTTCGGCGGACAGTGGACCGGTAGCCGTCGGTGGTTACTCTGCAGATACCATGGATGCGCCGACCATGGAACTTACTCTGCGCCGGGAAGATTTGAGTCTCCGCTATTTCGATCCGACTGAGGCATTGATTATTCCCAGCCAAGAAGATGGCAATGGCAAACCAATGACCAGCCGAATTGTTCACCCTACCGCATTGCCTGTTCATCCATCGCTTGCCGATCTTCTGGCAGGGTGGTCCGGAAATCCAATCGGAATGAATAACTTCACTTACTATGAGATAAATCAACCACCCCTGATACAACCAAGCTATCCGGCCGAGGTCCCGTTTGGCGGCGAGCTAACGTTGCTGGGTTTTGACCTTGAAGAATCACCCCCCGGTAGTGAAAATATGGCCCGTGGCGGACCTTTTGCCATACTCACTTCCTGGCGGGTTGATGAGGCGCCGGCCGGGGCAAGACGGGTCTTTTTACATCTTGTGGACGAAGGGGGGAACATTGTGGCCCAGGATGATCGCCTGGGAGCGCCGGCCGATCACTGGTCAAAAGGGGACATTATCATCCAGCGACTCTCGCTCGATTACGATGGGAACCGTGGCGTCGAGCTACGCTTGGGTGTCTACAATCCTGATTCAAGGGTACGAATTATAACGGAGCAGGAAAACGATTTCGAGGTATTGGGTGGAGAGACCTTCAAGCCTTGATCAAAGCAGACAAATTGGCCTGGACATCGCATGAATAACGACAGTTCCAGGTACAGGAAAACAATTAATCAGGCTTTGGATTGTCCAAATAGTTTGTGGTTGACGGTTTGATTTAGCTGATGCTTTTGATGGTGAGGCGAATTTCACCGGCGGGAGCCTGAGCCACCACAGTATCCCCAGCCTTTGATCCTAAAAGAGCCCGTCCAATAGGTGATTCATTGGAGATGCGGCCGTTGCCTGGATCTGCTTCATGAACACCGACGATGTGGTACGATTCCAGCTCATCCTCGAAACCCACTTCCACGACAGTAACCGTATTGCCAACGCGAACCCTGTCGATCCGGCCGTCATGCTCGATTATCTTGGCTCGGCGCAACATATCTTCCAGGTCCTTGATACGCCCTTCTACGAAAGCCTGTTCTTGTTTGGCGTAATCATAGTCGGCATTTTCCGACAAATCGCCATGAGCGATGGCTAGTTCCAACCGCTCTGAAATCTCCTCCCGGCGCTCACTCTTCAGATGTTCAAGTTCAGCCTTAATCTTCTCAAGACCTTCTTTAGTTACGTATATCACATTGTCGTTCATAATCATTCGTCTCCAGAATTCGCACTGGTAGCTTTATTGAGCAGCGGCAATCAAGGGGCAAGAATAGTCTGATTCATTGAATCTGTTGGGAGAATCAGGGGGTCGCGGCGAGCACCCGAATATTAAGAAGCACACTTATTAACAGATCTTCAGCCGTTTCCCCATCAGACCTTCCACTATCAATCTTTACCTCAATAATAAATAACCCCGCCTATCGCGGGGCCATCCATAAGGAGTGACATTAGTATAGCCCAGGACCGATGATCTGTCTAACCAAGTGAGAAGATGATTATCTAGGGAGTGCTTCCCTGAATGTTCGATGCTAAAATTCGGTCATCATGGTAGAGAAACAACCCCCATCGTTGCCCGCTTCCACCCGGGTCTTTTTATCCTTACTCCTCCCTGCGATCGGCGCACTACTATTTACACTAATCGTCAGCGGCCGGCCAAGTTTCGGTGATCGCCAACCTGGCCTGGTGGTCTTGCAGTTGGCCGGCGTAGGCCTGATAAGCTGGTTGCTAGGCTGGCGCTGGTATGGGTTGAAGGATCTGGGGCTGCGCTTTGGCCGTCCGCTTAGCGCCGGCGCCGGGTTCGCCTTCCTGGCCTGGGTCGCCTTTCTCATTGTGCGCCTTGTTACCGTAGGCGGCGACCAATTTCATGAGGGAGTCCCTTTTTTATATTTGTTAATATTTGAAGCTTTTTGCACCCAATTATGGACCTTTGGCCTCTTCTTCCGCAGCGTAGCCGATTGGCGCGGCCCCCTTACGGCAGCTGTTTCCAGTGGCCTTCTATTTGGTGCGGTTGCCTTGCTTCTTTTTCAGGAAGTATTTGCCATCACGGCAAGCAGCGTCCTCTTCTTTGCCATTTGGGGTATTTTGTATGGCATAATTCGATTGCGAACCGGGAGTTTCTTAGGAGTTGCCCTCATTCAATCGCTTCAAAGTTGGTCCGCCTGGCAATTGTTCAAGGTCGACCAACCTGATCCTAACCACTTGCGCAATTTTTACATGGTTATCAGCATTCTCTATGCCTTGTATATCTGGCGCCTGTGGCCAAAAGAGGAAGAGGACTATCGCGTTTAAGGAGTAGATTATGACCGATGAAATAAGCAAAGAAATCATCTTGACTCGAACCGAAGGCCGTGTGGGTCTCATCCAATTGAACCGCCCCAAGGTATTAAACGCCCTTAACCGGGAGATCATGGGAGAAGTTATTGCCGCCTTAGAAGCTTTCGATGAGCAAGAAGCGATAGGAGTCATTGTCTTGACCGGCAATAAGCGCGCCTTCGCCGCAGGGGCCGATATCACCGAGATGGCCGGGGCCACACCGGTATCGATGCTCAACAACCCTTTCATTGACTACTGGGACCGCCTTGGGCAAATCAGCAAACCCATTGTAGCGGCTGTGTCCGGTTTTGCTCTGGGCGGCGGTTGCGAGCTGGCCATGGCTTGTGACATGATCATAGCCAGCGAATCGGCAAAATTTGGTCAGCCTGAAATCAACATTGGCGTTATCCCCGGCGCAGGGGGCACCCAGCGATTGACCCGGGCGGTGGGAAAAGCACTGGCCATGGAGATGGTGCTTAACAGTCGTTTTTTGAGCGCTGAGGAAGCGCTAAGGTACGGTCTTGTTAACCAGATAGTCCCTGTTGAAATTTACCTTCAAGAAGCTATGAAATTTGCGGCAGAGATCGCCGATCGCGCCCCGGTAGCCGTCCGTCTGGGAAAGGAAGCGGTAAATGCCGCATTCGAGACAAGCTTGCGGTCAGGCCTGGCTTATGAACGGCGCCTATTTTACATGCTCTTTGCTACCGAAGACCAGAAAGAAGGTATGGATGCCTTTGTCAATAAACGGAAGGCGGAATGGAAAGGCAAATAATCGTCCATTACCTACATCCGCCCGATCACGAGAGCATCAATTTTTTAAGGGCCAGGCTGCTACCCCAAGTCCACTTATCTACAGCCGATGATGGATCGGTTCCAGCGGATATAACCGTGTTGATTGCCGGCCGGCCAGAGCAAGAACTCCTCGAGAAAAGCAAGAGTCTAAGCGCGGTGATCGTCCCCTGGTCTGGAATTCCAGATGAAACGCGGCAGCTAATAGCGAGTTTTTCAGGGATCATGCTACACAACCTGCATCATAATGCGGCGCCTGTAGCCGAGTTAGCCCTAACCCTGCTGCTGGCTGTAGCCAAAATCGTTGTGCCTTTAGATCGATCCTTGCGAGAACATGATTGGACACCGCGCTATCTTCCCAGCGAATCGTTGTTGCTGGAGGGAAAAACAGCACTCATATTAGGTTATGGCGCAATCGGGCGGCGTGTGGCACATTATTGCCGTCATTTAAGGATGGATGTAATGGCCATCCGTCGCAACCCTGAATCGAATGACGACCGTGAAGAAGTCACCATTCACCGGCCTGAAGCGCTTCACACCCTGCTTCCTTCTGCAAACGCACTGATGATCTGTTTGCCTCGTACCCAGGAGACAATCGGCCTTATTGGCCAAAAAGAACTCGAACTTTTGCCGGCCGATGCCGTGTTGGTGAATATCGGGCGCGGGGTGGTCGTTGACGAAGAGGCCCTTTTCTCCGCCTTGCGGGACGGCCGGATTCACGGAGCGGGGCTCGATGTCTGGTACAACTATCCTGCCGACAAAGCCAGTCGCTCCAACACGCCACCGGCTAACTACCCATTTCACGAACTAGATAACGTGGTAATGAGCCCGCATAGGGGCGGGGATTCATCCGATACAAACCGGCTGCGAATGATGGACCTGGCCAACCTGCTGAATGCTGCGGCCGAAGGCAAAACAATGCCGAATCTTGTAGACTTAACGGCCGGATACTGATATGATTAATAACATTACGTAAAGTCAAAGTGCCGTATGTACTATTTACGGATCGAAAAAGGGTTGCCTATAATCCTGATGGTGAATGGATATTGTTTTCGCGATCCCCGGATCGCGGTCCAGGTCGTATGATGAATGCAAAACGAATCAGTACTTTAGGGCTGGTGTTGTTATTCATTGCGCTGGCCTGGTCCACTTCGAGCGCCACCGATGGGCCGATGGTCGATTCCGGCGACCTACTCTTTACCCCTGACGAATTTACCGATGGCACGTTCCAAGATGTCCTTGTCTCGACCGGGGGAGTGACCTTATTAGATACGGCAAATACAGGCATTTACCTGTCGCCCGTAATTGACGCCCCCCTATTCTACAACGCTGTAGTCCCCCAATGGCTGTCAACAGTTCCGGAATCAGCCAGTATGACCATAAGTTTGCGAACCGGCACAGACAATGGCCAGTGGGATGAATGGTTCCAGATAGTCCAAAATGACGACTGGATGGTTCTAGAGAGCGACGAGATCGTCGGCCAGATGATTATCGTGCCGGCCGTCGACGAAACCCATCAGAAAATTCAATTCTCGGTTAGCTTCAGCCGATATGCAAGGGATTTGGCCCCGGTCTTGCATGAGCTGCGGCTGACTTTCATCGACTCTTCCAAGGGGCCAACAGCAGAGGAACTTCTAGCCCGCCAACAAGAATTGGAACAACTGCAGCCGTTTACGGTCGATGGTAGCTACCCAAAACCGTTTGTCATCAGTCGGGATACCTGGTGCACGGACCCTCGGTGCGATTATACCGAGGGCCTTGAGTACCGGCCGGTAACCCACCTCATCGTCCATCACACTGTGTCTGGCAATTCCAGTACCAATTGGGCTGCCGTTGTGCGGGCAATTTGGAGTTTTCATCATACGCGGGGTTGCCCTGATAGCTGTTGGGGGGATGTTGGCTACAACTACCTGGTCGATATGAACGGCCTCTTGTATGAAGGCCACCTGGGTGGTGACGATGTAGTCGGCATCCATGCCGCTGCGGCCAATGCCGGTAGCATGGCCTTGTCTTTTATCGGTACTTTTACCGCGCCCGATTACCCCAATTTACCGGGTATTCCCCCACCCCAGGCTATGAAAGACTCAGCCGCCGAGCTGTTTGCCTGGAAAGCCGATAAGAATGGCATTGACGTTTACGGCTCCAGCGAGCTGCCAGATGCCGATTGGATGCTACCCCACCTCATGGGACATCGCGATGTTTACGGCACAACAGAGTGTCCAGGCGATCAAGCTTATGCCATATTGCCCTGGTTACGCGATCAAGTCAATCAACGCATAAATACCGGCACACCGACCATTTACGTAGACGAACTCAGCAACGAATTCACCAAAAGCCCAACGAACTACTGGTATGTACCACCCGATAGTTGTGGTTACGACGGACATGCCTTCTACACCTGGTCGGTCGATTCAGCGGGAAGTAGTACCAATTGGGGAAAATGGCGGCCAAATATTCCGGCCGACGGCCATTATGAGATAGAAGTCTTCGCCCCATACTGTACCACCGGCCGGGCCGAGACTGATGGCGCGACGTATAAAATCACCCATTCCCAGGGTACGGCCACTGTGGTAGTCAGCCACGAGCAAAATGTCGGCTCCTGGATGAGCCTGGGTATTTTTCACCTTGAAGCCGGTCAAGGAGGATCGATCTACTTGACCGATCTAACTGCCACCGACTCGGGCCTCGGCGTATGGTTCGACGCCATCCGACTCCGACCCTCCTCCGCGCTTCCCATGCCTACGGTAACCAACGATCAGCCGCTGGCTACTGTCTGGGTCGAGCAACGAAATATTTCCTTTGATTGGTCCATTACCACCGCCAGCTCAGTCAGTACAACCAGGCTGGAAATCGCAACCGACGATGGATTTGGTAACTTAATCCTATCCAAGGATTTTGCCGGAGCGCGTACAACATACGAGCACACTTTCGGCCAGGATTACCCACGCCTTTATTGGCGAATAATCCTGTCAACCAGCGCAGGTAACAAGGCGATCTCAGATAGTACTTTCTTTGGAATTGACACCGAGCCACCGTCGTCTGCATTGAATATCATCGCCAAAATGGAAGATGGTCAATATGCCCTTGGTTGGCAAGGATCGGATACCGCTTCTGGCGTCGCTACCTACAACATCGATTACCGCGAACAAGGCCAGGATTGGCTGCGTTTATTGTCCAATACCAAAGCAACGTCCACGCTCTTTTCTCAGGATCCGGCCAAATATTATGAATATCGTTCCCAGGCCATCGATAATTTGGGCCACATCGAACTGGACCATAATTCGCCAGATGTAAGCACGGGGGATGCTGTTGAAGTGAAGCGTGTTATAATGTTCCCCTTGATCTTGCCCTAGATAATAGTTAATTGCACAAAGTCACCGGTAGTTAGTGGATAATTTAGAAAACATTGATGTACTCATTGTTGGTTCCGGACCGGCCGGAATTTCTACAGCGCTGCATCTTGTACAACAAGACCCGTCTTGGGCTGACCGGATGCTGGTCGTCGATAAGGCTATCCATCCTCGCGAAAAACTCTGTGGTGGAGGGATTACCCACATGGGCCAGAATGTCCTGGCTCGACTAGGATTAACCATAGAAACGCCTTCCATACCCATACGGCGAGCCGATATCATCTTTGAGAATCTATCTTTTTCCTTTCATGCTAATCCGATATTCATTGTCATTCGCCGCGACGAGTTCGACCACTGGTTTGTTCAGAAAGCCGAAGCCAGGGGCGTGCGTGTGCGCCAGGGTGAGGCCGTCCTCAATGTGGAAGTGCTGGATGACTTTGTCGAGGTAACGACTGATCAATCCGTTATCCGCGCAAAGGTCTTGGTGGCGGCCGACGGATCACGAAGTTTTGTACGGCGTAAATTAAAATGGGAGGATGAGACTCGTGTAGCCCGGCTGTTGGAAATCTTGACGCCAGAAGACAGGCAGGTCACCGCTGAATTCCGCGAGGAAAAAGCTGTTCTTGATTTCACCCCCATGAAAAATGAACTTCAAGGTTATTATTGGGACTTCCCCAGCGTCATCAATGGGGAATCTTATATGAATCGGGGTTTATTCGACAGTCGTGCGCAACCGAAACGGCCGAAGGCAGACCTGAAACGGGAACTACGCCGTTCCCTGGCTGCCCGAGGTCGCAACCTGGATGATTACAAATTGAAAGGCCATCCCATTCGCTGGTTTGGTGATAGTGGGCGATATGCCATTCCCAGGGTTATATTGGCCGGTGATGCGGCCGGCACGGACCCCCTGGCAGGTGAAGGAATATCTTTTGCCCTCGCCTACGGAGATGTCGCCACGGCTGCTATCGTCGACGCCTTCGCCCAAAGTGATTTTTCTTTCGCCGATTACAAGGAGCGCATCGTCACTCACCAGGTGCTCAAACAACTTCCTACCCGCATTCGCCTGGCTCGTCTAACCTACCGTCTGAGTAAATACCCTTGGATATGTCGCCTGGCCTGGCGCGCCATTGCTTTTGCTATGAGATATTCCCGCTGGAAGGATCCGGAATATGACCCAGTCCAGCCGCCTGTGCAAGTTCAAGCCCCAGAGGAGCAACGCGGCCGGCCATATAGCCACCAATACGCAGAGCGCGGATAGGCAGATTGCCACTCGCTTGGCCATACAAATCCATCTGCCAACCAGTGATTGTTTAGAGCCCGATCATAGACGCCCAGTTCATCGAATACCCGCTTATCCACTTTATAGGGTGGCATCTCCAGTTTATCCAACAGCGCGGCGATCATGGCCCTTGTTTCGACGGCCGAAGCGTAAAAATCCCCGGCCGCAGCAGAATCCTGGTTCAATTCGCGCAGATATTCGCTCCATTGCCGCAAACGGGCATGCAATTCATCATGAGCGTGTTGCTCGAAGCGGACCACCTTTTCGACCAGGGCTTTATTAAAAGTGTCGATCGCCCGCTCAAAGCGAACCTGTTCATTCTCGTCTAACAATTGGCGCAATAGTGATAACCGGTGCTGGCGCATTAGATATCCACCGAGAGTCAGACGGGGCAAACTGCTATCGCCCAACGGCCAAAACATGGCATCGTGGCGCAGATAATCGTCCATTTCGGCCGCCATGGCCTCAAGAACCTTGAGATCTTTTCGTAACCTATTTATACTTTCTGACATATTCCACTCCCTTGCACACACCCAAACAACCAGGTTAATGGTGCCGATCGTTACGGTGAAAATATGAGATTCGTCAACATCTTTCTCTCTAATCTACTGGTATAATAGACCACTACGGCTTTTGAAATCAAGAGGAACCAGCGATGACGACCGAAAGGCGGGCAATAATATTAAGGTTAGCCGGAGAAGCCTTTAAGCTAGACCTGGATGTGGTCAGCGGTACTGTAACGCAAGATGAAAGTGGGCAGTGGGTGATTGGTCATCATACGTTAGACGAGTGGCTAACCTCCCATAGAGGTGACGAAGTCGTTCTGATTCTGGGTTCCCTTGAAGACGACCGGCCGGTTGAGATGCGAACCTGCAATACTTGTGGTCGCGACTATACTGATTTGGCGTGTCCATATTGTCGGTCAGCGCGCATCCGTTTGCGGGGCCGGCCCTGATAAAGCGCCGTTAACCACGATACAGGCAATAAATATTTGCTCGGAGAATATAGAGAGACCTTTATGCTGAAAATAGCGCTGAGATCACCCATTCGGAGACAGGCTAATCGAGCCTGGCTCGTCAAAGTTGCTTTGGGCCTGCTGCTTATCATGGGCCTATTGCAAGCCAACAACCTCTCGGCTCAGGATCCGGCAGCAGTCCTGGAGTTTCTAGAAGTTGAATTGTGGCCCGATTTTGATCAGCCGGCCCTATTGGTATTGATGACCGGTGCGTTCTCAAACGATGTCTCCTTACCGGCAACGATCACCCTACCTCTTCCCGCAGAGGCGACAATTCATGCCGTTGCCCGGGTGAACGCCGCAGATGAATGGATTGATATGGATTACGTCGATAGCATTTCCGGCCAAATAACTCTGGTAGTCGACGATCCCGGCTTCCACATCGAGTACTATATCCCTTATGAAAGTGATGGGGACCTGCGTCAAGTCACTTTCCGCTGGCTCGCAGACATGGATGTCAATCAGTTGTTGACAAAATTCCAAGAACCTTCATCGGCGACAGACGTAACTTTGTCGCCGGAGGCAATGAGGGCATTGAATGGAGCATATGATCTGCGCTATCATGAGATTGAGGGTCAAGCGGTGCCGGCCGGTATTCCTTATGTCCTGGAGGCAAGCTATCGGATGGTCCGGCCGGAACTGTCTGCGGAAGCGTTAGATATCCAACAGGCCCCTCCCCCCGTTTCAGCGCCAGCTGTTACCCAACAAGGAGTAGATGGCAGCGACAGCTCCGACTTTAATTGGCCTATGGTGCTGGCGGCAGCCGTGGCCGTATTGGCCTTTGCTGCTGTAGCCTGGCTGATATATTCCGGCCAGAATCGTAAAAGACGGGTGATCAAACCTCGACCGGCGGCCCGAACCCGAAGACGACAATCACCTGCCGGCGCCGGCAAATCAACATCACGCGGCACAAAACCCAAATTTTGCCATGAATGTGGCCAGCCGCTGGATCCGGCCGACAAATTCTGTCGCAACTGCGGGACGGTGGTGAAATCGGGAGTTAAGTAGCAGGCGGATGTTAGCCTGGAGTTTGTGTGGATTCAGAAAATTCAACTTCGCCGTGGTTTAAAAAAATAACAGATTTTGACTGAAGGCTAATTAACGCTTTAGGGCTTGTTCTTCCAAAAAAAGGGTCCACAGGAAAATCTGGGACCCTTTTTCTATTTCTGTGGCTATCTTCTAGCTACTCATTCTTCAAGGTCATGTAATACTCGACCAGGTCAGCCATATCCTGGTCGCTCAGGAGATTGGGGTAATCCTGGCGCATCACACTTGGATCGTTGCAAGGACCATTAGGGCAGTCAGGAGCTATAAAGGCATTGGGATCCAGGATCGATTCGTAAACGTATTGTTCGGCCGACATGCCCTCAACCCGGGTTTCGGCGTCATTGCCGATATTACCCAGCAAGGGGCCTACAGTCGCAACACTATTCACATCCTCGGGATTTCCATGACATACGGCGCAACCATTAAGCTGATAAATATCCGGCCCATTTTCAGCATCACCCTCTGGCAAATCCTCTACGGCCTCAGGCCATTCAACGGCCGCGACCGCGCCATCACCACAAAGAGCCGGATCATCCGCCCAATTAAGGATGAAGTTCGACACCTGGTCAATCTGGTAATCCTCCATGGGACCGCCAAAACTCTGAGACCACATCGGCATCAATGTGCCCGGTCGCCCTGCAGAAATCGTTTGTTTAATAAAGTTCTCCATGCTGCTGGTCCAGGCCATCTGCTGCATGCGCAAGGAGGGATCGCCACACAAAAGCGCTGCGTGATTCAGGGGGATGCCCTTACAGTCCAGCCCTTCACCAGAATAGCTAGCGCAGTCCTGGGCCAACCCATTTACACCATGACATTCTGCACAGCTCTCGTGAAAAATCACGGCCCCTTTCTCAATCTGCCGGCCGGCAAAAGCATCGGCTGTCTCCTCTAGGCGGGCCGGTTCAAACAAAGCAGCAACGCCCAGAATGATCATCACCAACATAAAGGAAATGGTTCCGATGACGACTTTTATTTGCATATCTAATCTTCCTCGTATCCCGAGTCAGCGTGACGGAAAGCCACTCGTTCGGCATCGACCAGTACTTCTCCACTAACTGGATCTTTTGAACTCACCTCAATAATGAGCCGTTTCATATCATGTTGTTCGGCTACAATGCGTAGCGCGGCCTTAGCATCTGGCATCGCCTCGCTGGCAAAGGTATTGGCATACCGCTCGATATTGCCTTCATTATCTTCAATGGGCTTACAGTCATCTTTCCAGACATTACCGTTGATATTGCAGCTATGCCGGTCCATTGCCGCCTTAAACTCATCCAGAGCTGCTTCCAGAGCCGGATTGGGGGCTTCTCCTCCAGGAAGGTAAAAACCCTCCTCTAAATCTTCATATGGGACGGCCAGGAGAACGCTATGGCCCTCTTGGGGAACCAACTCCTGAAAGAATTCCTGATCCGGCGAACTCTCGACCGCGTATTCCGGGGAGCCCATCCAGTTAGAAACCAGCATAAAGGCTATAAACAGCATGGTTACACTGAGACCACCCCGCCGATCGACGTAACGGCGGCCCTTACCTCCCTCGATATAAGCCATGACAAAGAACGCCGTCGCCAGAGCCGGCATAAAAATAAAGGCCACGAGCACCTTATCGGCCAGCTTGAGCCAGCCCTGCGACCAGGCCAAATACCAGGGGGCTACCACATGGAGGGGTGTAACCAGGGGGTTGGCCTGGCTCTCCAAGGGCGCGTTATAAAACCAGAGGGCGACGACTATCAGCAGTAGGGTAGATAGCGCCGTCCACATGAGTTCACTGGTGAGAATGTCGGGGGTGAAATAGGTGCGATCACTCTTCGGCACGCGTTTGGCCGTATCCTCGCCAACCTTCTCCCGGCCGGGGGGCAATGAATGGCCATGCAAAACGACCTTATAGTAGTGAACGAATAGAAAGACGCCGGTCAACAATGGCAAAACCAGCACATGGAGCAGATACCATCTGAGCAAACCGCCATCTCCAAAGGTTGGCGCGCCACGAATAAGCAAATTGATATTGGTACCCAATATTTCGGCCGGTGGGGCAGCCTCGGCCGCGCTTACAGCAACGGTAACAGCCCAAAATGCCAACTGGTCCCAGGGTAATAGATAGCCGCTAAAGCTCAAAACCAGAGTGAATACCAACAGTAGCATTCCCGTCAACCAGGTAAACTGGCGTGGTTTTTTGTAGCTACCGGTTAAAAAGGTGCGCAACATATGTAGGGCCACAACCAACACCATCGCCTCAGCTCCCAGACGATGCAGGTTGCGCATGAGTTCACCCAGGGGGACATTGGCCAGAATATTCCAGATATCAGAATAAGCTGTGCCCGGCCGCGGGGTGTAAAAAATCATGAGGAAGATGCCGGTTATAGTTTCCCAAACGAACATGAAAACCGAGAGCCAGCCCAGGCGAAAAGTCGGATAAATGTGAGTTACTTCAGTGTGGTAGAAACTGGGGCGAATGTGAAACCAAAAACCATCAGCATGGGGTCTCAGGCGGGGATTTGGCCGGCGCGCCTCATCACCACGCAATGCCGAACGAATGTCGCCGGTATTCATACCGGCCGTTACACGCTCGACAATTTCATCGGATTTGGCAATGGTAGCTTGTTTCAGCCCCATTTCCCTGACCTGATCATAGAAGGTAGCCATAATCTCCGTGTCTCCTCTCCCCTCTCGTTAAGGGCAACCCTGATGAAAATTGTCTAGCAACGGCTGTCCTGTGCCTTGCTTCTTATCCCCGGTATCAATCAGGAGGAAAGCCGCATTCGGCGGAATGGTCAGGGTGTCATATGTTCCATCAGAACTGATTTCGGATTCTGCAATGACGGTATCGTTTTCATCTAGCGCAGCCAATTTGAATCGATCCAGGTCGCGCGGAGCGGGGTCTTCGATCCGCCGGCCATCCAGGCGGTACTTCGAGCCATGGCAGGGACATTCGTAGCGGTTGTTGGCATCAACCCAGGCGTAAATACAACCCAGGTGAGTGCAAACCTTATAGATGGCCGCGGCGCCCTTAATAGTGCTCTCCTCCTCATCAGCGTTCCACATGCGTTCGCAACCAACCATGACTTCATTGTCAACGTTTACTAACCAAAACCGGCCATCGGGAAAATTGAAGGGCGGAGCGTTCACTTCCGGTAGGTCATCGATTGGCAGCCTAAAAGCACCACCAAATTCACCTTCGCGGAATCGAGGAAGCATGAACCATACTAACAACCCGGTCATCTCAATCGTTACAAGAGCGATCGAAGCTCCCCAGATGTAGTATAGAAACTCGCGCCGGGTAAGGCCGCCGGGACTTACCGTCGCTGTTGCCATAGGCTATTTCTCCTGTGATTAATGTAGGAATCTGACGTGAAAATGGAGCGCACCACTTATGTTAGTTATTGCAAGTTGAAAAAAATTATATCAGACGGCACTGGAACCGCAATAATATGTGGGCGCTGAGGGACTCGAACCCCCGGCCTCTTCGGTGTAAACGAAGCGCTCTAACCAGCTGAGCTAAGCGCCCAAAGCACGGTTTGGAATTATAGCCGTTCAAGAAGAAAGTGCCAGCCCTGGACGCTTTTGGATTGGGGCAACGATCTGGGATTATTTCTTGATCTAATCAGGTCAAGACCGGCCGGCCAACCTGCTCAATACGACTGCCAACCTGGCCACACCCTGCTTTATCTCCATGCGACGCAATCCACTGTAGCCTAGCAGGATGGATGGCCGTTCCGGAGGACCTACATGATAGGCGTTGCCCGGATATACACCAACGCCGGCCGTAGCCGCTTCTCGTACGACGGCCGCTTCATCGAAATCAGGATCCAACAATAGCATCACGTGAAGACCGGCTTCAACCCCCGAATATTGGACCAATCCAGGAAGATCTTGTTCCAGGGCCTGGACCAGGACCCGGCGCCGCTCGCCATACTCCTTACGCAACACGCGAAGATGGCGTTCGAAATGCCCCTCATTGATGAAGTCCGCCACGGCCGCCTGGGTTAGAGTTGGTGCACCACGGTCGACCAATCGCATGGCCTTCATAAAAGGCGCCAATAACACATCCGGCAAAACGACATAGCCCAATCTCAAGGCAGGAAAAAACACTTTTGAAAATGTGCCCAGATAGACAACCCGCCCATCTATGTCCAATCCTTGCAGGGCTGCCAGGGGATGGTCGCTATAACGCAAATCCCCGTCATAATCGTCTTCAAGGATCAGCGCATTGGCCTGGCGGGCCCAATCCAATAAAGCCATTCGCCGGGAAAGGGGCATTGTGCCGCCTCGTGGAAATTGGTTTGATGGGGTGACAAAAGCAAACCGAGCCTGACAATCCTTAGGAATATCTTCTACCGGAAAACCGTCGTCGTCAACCGGCAAGGCGGTCAATTCAGCGCCAGATGCTCGAAAAAGTTCAAAGGCATCGGCATAACCAGGGGTCTCTACCAGGACCTTGTCGCCACTACTCAGGAGTAGACGGGCCAAGATGTCTAGCGCCTGCTGCATGCCGTTAACAATGACCACCTGATCGGCCGAGCAGACTACGCCTCGCAAGCGGCGCACATAGTCAGCCACAGCCTCTCGCAATGGAAAGAAGCCGGCAACCGAACCATAACGGGACAAGATTGTATCGTCCGTGCTCAGGTAACGGACCAACAACCGGCGCCAGGTATCATAAGGAAAGATATGAGGAAAGGAACGGCCAAAACCAAAATCGATGGCCGGGCGTCCTCGTCCGCCGGGTCGAGAGAGTCTTGGTTCACCGGCCATGACCCGTCGACCCCATCTAGAAAATGTTGGTTTGTAACGGTCATCTGTGCTTCCAGACAAGGTTGGAGTAACGGTCAATTCGTGGGACACATAGGTACCCGAGCCGATCCGGCTGGTCAGGTAACCCTCGGCCTCAAGTTGTTCGTACGCCTTAGTCAATGTAACCCGGGCCAGACCATTCCTTTGGGCAGCCATCCGGCTGGAAGGTAATCGCTCACCAGCCGGATATTCCCCCGTTAGAATTCCTGCCCGGATCTGTTCATATATCTGCCGGTAAAGTGGTGTTCGCCTGTTCCTATCTAGGAAAAGTTTTAGGTCCATAGCCATGGCTATCTTCCTCGATTCAATTGGAGAGGGCAAACAAATGCCTGGCAGGATTCTCTGAATAGCGGTTGACAGTCTGACTCGGCTAGACTATGCTGATGGCAATTACGACTTATTATAGGTGGCCAATGCCTTACCGCAGTACGGACAGGACAAGACACAAGAAAGACGCTAAACGAACTGCCATGATGCAGGCAGCTGTCCGCGTCTTTGCCGATAAAGGTTATCACTCGGCCACCATCAGGGACATCGTCGCGGCGGCCGATGTGGCCGTGGGCACATTCTACTTTTACTTTCCCGATAAAGAAACGCTCTTTGTCTACCTTTACGAGGAAACGGCCGAGTTCATGTTGCAGACATTGCGGCAGGCAGTCTCAGGACGAGTTACCTTGCCAAAGCAGATTGCCGCAGCTATTCAGGCTTACGTCAATATCGGTCTTTACGAGCCGGCCGTCGTTTATCTGCTGTTGGTTGGCGGTGTAGGGGCGGTACCGGCCCTGGTAGATCGGCGAGCGGATTTTCGCGAAGGGCTGGTAAATCTCTGGCAAACCCCCCTGGATCAGGCTATGGATAAAGGTCAAATTATCCCTCAGAATACTCGAACCTCGGCCGAAGCCCTGGCCGGAGCTATTGATGAAGTAATCCTGAATCTACTCGATCAGCCCAATTCGGAAACGTCGGCTCCAGCGGTGGTTAACGACCTCACCCAGCTTGCACTGCGAGCTGTGGCTTATACCGGCACTTAGCGACGTCCGATCACAATTTCCGGATGGTGAATGCGCTATTAGTGGTCGACTTTAGAGTGGCTGATACCTAATTGCAGCCATGCAAGGCAAAGAAAATCAAATTTCATACAATGTAGACGATTCGTAGCAGTTTGTTTTGTTACCACAAGGAGGCTTCATTCATGGAGAGACTACTAACAATTGTCGGAGTACTTATTCGGGTCATGATTGTCTGGTGGCTATTAAAATTCGTCCTGAAAATGA
>PVMK01128412.1_pt1 | contig 16648 bp, 21 predicted proteins | sample 1853481 | NCBI WGS metagenome assembly PVMK01 (sample SAMN08533507, study PRJNA380276) | Marine sediment metagenome, whole genome shotgun sequencing project.
AGTATACTTTGAATCAACTTGGATTGTGACAGGGCTAGCAAGAGTAATTTCAGGCATAGATTCATCTTGAAATGAAACTGCTAATACAGCAATTGCAGCACCAAATATGATAATTGGTGCAAGGATCTTTAGATTCAATTTTGAATAATGTTAGGTAGAAAATATTAAAAAATTGTTCCAACTTTATTTTTGATTTGGGCAAATCCTTTTAACGAGATTAAAAAAACGTCTATCCGTGAATACAGAAGCAATTCTAAAAGGAAATGTATTGCATGATATTACTCACTGGGGAATCAGGGCAGCAATGGGGACCATATTCATTGTTCATAGTTTAAAGAAATTTGATCCTAGTTGGCAAGAATGGTTAATCAGTATTGGAATTCCACCTGAGATGCAAATACCAATTGCATTAGCAGAATTAATTGGAGGAATATGCCTAGTGGTAGGAGTATTAACAAGAGTTGCCGCATCTATTATGGCAGTAATTTTACTTGGTGCAATATTTCATATTAGATGGGAAAATGGATTTTTCATTTCTAATGGCGGATGGGAGTGGGATTTGATAATGTTAGCTGCAGTTCTTACAATTATTGTTGCAGGACCAGGCAGAATATCAATTTCACATATAGCAAAGAAAATTCCTAGATTCTTACAGTGATCACTTTATTTTTTTATTTAATTCTGTGATGAATTTTTTTATTTTTGGTTTTGGAATTATGCATCCACATGCCTTATCATGTCCACCACCAGAGCCACCAAGGTCAGTTGCTAAAATATTAACAATCTTCCCAAGTGAACTTTACAATTCTTAGAACCTCTAACTGAAACAGCATAAATTCCATGATCAACTCTTTCTTTGTATGCAACACCAACATCTTTTCCGGATAATCCCATCACAAAATTAACAGCACCACTTGCACCAGCGTCTAGAATTTCCATATAACCAAGATTTTTCATAGTTTTCATTCCTTTCTTTACTTTGGCAATCATCTGAGATAGTTTTTCTACTTGAATTTGAGCAAACTCAAAAGTATTTGGAATGTCATGTGGAAATTTAGAGTCTGCTAATTCTTCGACTAAATACAACAAATAATCTGGTTCTTTTTGATGTCCAACAATATTGTATGTAAGTACTGTTGCATTAATTAGGGCAAATTGCCTATCATAAATTTGGAGTAATTTTGACCCAATTGGTCTATCTTCCATATAATCAGTAATTGCGGCACATGTTGCAACAAATGATGCGTGATCATTGAGTTTAGATTTGAATGCGGTATAAACCTGAACAGCAGTACATTCATTGATATCATGAATAACTTTGACTTTGATTTTCTTCAAGGATTTTACAACAGCAGGATCAATGTCGTGATGATCAATGTAAGTGACTGCAATTTTGTTTTTTCTAAGAGTGGTCATGATGTCTATGAATTCATCTTGTGTCTTTTTACTCAGTCCAAGATCACAAATATACAAAGATTTTAGTTTTTTATCTAAAACCACTTGTTGTATTGCTTCCATTTGGCCAGGATAGTCAACAAGTATTGCATCACCACCAAAGGCTTGTCTAATTAATGCAGCAGAGCTGATTCCATCACAATCTTCTTTGTGAGAAATACAAATAACTTTTGTTCGTTGTGTCTTAACAGTTTTAGTTGTAGTTTTTTTTGCTCTAGTCTTTTTTACAGTTTTTTTACTTGCAGATTTTTTGGTTTTAGATACTGCCAATATGATTGGCAAAATTAGACCCTCATTTAAATGAAGAATGAAAAATTATGATTTTCTTAAAGACTTTTTGATGCTTTGATTAATCAAAGAACTAGAATCAAGATAGACATCATAAAATGATAATCCTTCCATCTGAGTTTGATGATCAATTTCCTGAATTTTTTTTAGATCTTCTGGTGATGCATCAAGTACCAGATCATCTAATTTTTGCAAGTGTCTACGTTCTGCAGGACTCATTAGTTTTTGATTAAAAATTATCATTTATGACCAAAAGTTGGCATATTAGACTAATTACTAAATTTCATAGACATAATTTTGGCGAAAACATAATAGAAGATTTTTTGGTATGCTCAGTATGGAGACTAAAAACATCGGTTTGCGAGGAATTGAGATTGCAGATACTAAAATCTCAAATATAGACGGAGAGAAAGGCAAGCTCATTTATCGTGGATATGACATTTTAGATCTTGCAAAAAATTCAAACTTTGAGGAAACAGCATATTTGCTGCTTTATGATAGTCTACCAAACAAACATCAACTAAACGAATTCAATGCAAAATTGATTGATGCGAGAACCATTCCAAAGCAAATGCAAAAGAACATGGGAAATTGGAGAAAAGATGCAGATCCCATGGATATGCTTCAGGCATTTGTTGCCGCACTTGCAGGATATTTTGATGAAGAATTTTCAACTAAAGAGGCTAGTTACGATAGAGCAATTAACCTAATTGCAAAAGTTCCCACAATTATTGCAACTTGGCAGAGAATTAGAAATGGGTTAGATATTGTAGACCCTGATCCTTCTCTAAGTCATGCTGCAAATTTTCTATACATGATGTCTGGTGAAAAACCAGCTCCCTGAAGTTGAGAAAATCTTTGATGTGTGTTTAATTCTTCATGCTGACCATACTTTCAATGCATCAACATTTACTGCAAGACAAGTTGCATCAACAAGAGCACATATGTATTCAGCATCAAGTGCCGCAATTGGGGCATTAAGTGGTGAATTACACGGAGGTGCCAATACAGAAGTTATGAAGATGTTGGTAGATATTGGTAAAATAGAAAAAGTTGAAGCATGGATTAAAGAAAAAATGAGTATAGGCGATAGAATTATGGGGATGGGACATGCAGTTTACAGAACATATGACCCACGAGCACAAGTTCTAAAAGAATTATCAAGAAAACTTGCAGAAAAAACCAAAGAACCATGGTTTGCTTTGACAGAAAAAGTTGAAACCACAACTATTTCTGAGATGAAACTACAGAAAGATAGAGACATTTATCCAAATGTAGATTTGTACAGTGCATCAATTTACTACATGTTAAAAATTCCAGTAGACCTCAATACCCCAATCTTTGCAATTTCAAGAGTTGTAGGATGGTCAGCTCACATCATTGAAGAAAAATTTGCAGAAGCTGCACCAAAACCAGCACTGTATAGACCAAAAGCTTCCTATGTTGGAAAGTATTGTGGTCCAGAAGGATGCGAATACAAAACACTAGACTTGAGAAAATAATTTTTAATTTCTTGTACTAAGCCACTCTTTTGCTTTAGAGTTTACATCATGTTTGTACAACACTTCAAAAACCATGTCGTAAAATGTGATACCTTTTTTCTGTGCCTGTTCATCGAGCCACTTTATTCCGTCTGCTAATTCAGGATCATACTCGGAGAATTCCACTAATTCATCGACCATCTTTGAGAAGAATGCGTGCGACTCAAGCATGAATACACCTTTCAATCTATGATCATAAATGACATATTCAAAATATATAGACAAAAGACCACTTTTTGGTTGACAATTGTACCATGTTTTTTATTCAGATGGAAATGCAAAGGAAATTTCATGGGTTATTCAAACAAAGGATTCAATAGTTGAACAAAATAGAGAACATGCAGATATCTACAAAGACAAAGTGACAAGTTTACAATCAAAGTATATTGCACTACATGTTGGTTTGTTTTGGGGAATTGGAATCTTTATTATAAAAAATGAAGATTCTATTAAAATAAAATTGGATGAAAAAATAATGTATCAACATTTTACATCCAATTTAAAAATTCAAGATGAGTTCATAGAAAAACAAATACAATTCATTAGACAATTAATAGAACAGAGAAAATTAAAAATAGAATTTGAAAAGATTGATACCGATAAAAATTTAGCCAAAAAAAATATCAATGCAAAAGAGCTTAAGACCAAAAACGATTAGTTACTTGGTGACAGCTCATTTGCGATGCTAATTGCGTTACGTGTCAAATTCATAAAAGAAGGAATTGTTTAACATCATTGACAAGAGTTAATGCTCGATTAGAGTGATCATGTGAAATTTTCAATTGATTTCTGAAATTTTTGCAAATATTTGAAGAATATCAAAAAATGGAGATTTAAGAGATGAAATCAACATCAAAAAATTAGGAAACCAGATGGCAAAATTCCAAATGTTTGTAAAATTGAAATTATGAACGTAATAGTAACGATTAGATTTATTTAGCATATAGTAAGTGATGGATCAATTATGGCAAGTATAGACAAAGCTGCAATTGTATTAACAATGGTAATTGTAGCTATAGCATTAGGATTTACAGCATCAGGGGGAATAACCCAAGATGCAGGTCCAGTTGTCTCTAGTCCTCAAATGGTTTCACCTGAAACTTCAGAACCAGAAGCATCATCAAGCTTTGGTGCAAATTTGGCTGCAGAAATTAAGGAGAAAGCAGGAACTGTAGAACTTGAAGAAGAAGTTATGATGGAAGAAGAAGAAGAAGTCATGATGAAAGAAGAAGTCATGAAAGAATCAACAGGACCAACAACAGTCCATGTTGAAATTCCAATAGGAACTTCAGTTCCAGGATGTGAAGAAACTAACGAATGTTGGTCACCAGCAGATATCACAATTAATGCTGGAGATACAGTACATTGGATGAATGTAGACACAGCCGCACATACAGTAACTGGTGGAAGTCCAGCTGATGGTCCGTCTGGCGTATTTGATAGCAGTCTAGTCATGGCTGATGCAACATACGAATTCACCTTTGATGAAGCAGGAAGTTATGATTACTTCTGTATGGTTCATCCTTGGATGGTCGGTACCATTTCAGTGAACTAACCAAAACTTTTTCCTTTTTTCTTATTTTATCTGATTTTTTTGAATAATTCTATTATATGTCACCCCAAATCTATGGGATTCATCTCGGGCATGCTGTAAAATTTTCAAAGATGATTTGTTTTTTGGAATTACTACGGGGTTTTTATTTTTTGGAACATAGACTTCCTCGTTTTCTTTGGCCAAGGAAATGCATGAAAGTTTCAATCCAAGAGACTCTAAAGATTTCATAGCTGCATTTAGTTGTCCTTTACCGCCATCAATTACGATTAGATCAGGAAGTTCAGAATTTTCTTCTAGTAATCTATAGTATCTTCTTTTTATGATTTCTCCAATCATTGCAAAATCATCTCTTCCAGACACCGTTTTAATTTTGAATTTTCTATATCCTGATTTGTTTGGTTTCCCATCTACAAATCTAGACATTGAACCTACAGCAAAGTCAGTACCATGATTTGAAATATCAAAACATTCAATGATATTAGGAATTACAGATAGATTTAGAATTTCTTTTAATTCAACTAATCCTGGTTCTCCTCCTTTTGAATAAATTAATTCAATATTTTTTAAGATCAAATTTATGATGTCTCTTTTCTGTCCTTTGTTTGGAGCTAAGATTTTTACAGTAAAGCCAGCTCGCTCTGATAGTAATGATTCTAATAATTTCTGATTATCAGGAAGTATACTAACAAGAATGAATTTTGGAATTTTATGTGTGGAATAATACTGATAAAGAAAGTTTGAAAAAGAATTATCTCCAACTAGATCAAAAAAGAATTTGTCACTATCTCTAATCACACCGTTAATCATTCTAAAATTCATAACTATAGCAGTCTGTTTTTTGATACCAATGCCAAAATACTCCTCATCAGAATTTTTGACATATTCCATTTTTTGTTTAGTTTGAAGACTCCCAAGCCGGATCAAAGTGTCACGTATGTCTTTTGCACGTTCAAATTGTTGGATTTTTGCGGCTTGATGCATTTCATCTTCTAATTTTTTTGTAAAAATTTTGGTCTGGTTTTTACCCTTGAGAACTTCTTCTAATGCAGAAACATGTTTCGTGTATCTTTCTTGTGCATCTTTAAATTCACATGGTCCTTCACAGTTTCCTAAATGATATTCCAGACATACTTTTTTTGGAAGAGTTTTACAAATTCTAATTTGAAATGCTTTTCTTAATGTGCCAATCGTAAGTAATTTTGAGCTGCCTTGAGTAAACGGACCGAAAGTTTTCCCTTTACCTAAAAATTTTCCATCCCTAGTTCTTCTTGCAACTATTAGTCTAGGATATTTTTCATCAGAGATTCGAAGATATGTGTATCTTTGTTGATCTTTTAATTCAATATTGAATCTTTGGACGATGTTTTTTGATCATGTTTGATTCTAAAAGAAAAGCTTCACTTTCATTATCAGTTAAAATAAATTCAATATCTGAAATATTTTCCACTAATTTTTGAGTCTTGTAATTCTGGTTTTTTAGAAAATATGACTTTACTCGTTTTTTTAGATTCTTTGCTTTTCCAATATAGATAATTTTTCCATCATGATCTTTCATCAAATAGATACCAGGATCAGTAGGAATTGTAATTTTAGAAATATGAAAAGTCATTTTTTTAATAATTTTTTCAAATATTTTCCAGTGTAACTTCCGGGGGCCTTTGCAACATCTTGTGGTGTTCCAGTAGATACAATTCTACCTCCTTCATCACCACCTTCTGGTCCAAGATCAATTAACCAATCAGAATTCTTGATTACATCCATGTTATGTTCAATTACCACTACCGTATTTCCCAAGTTCACTAATCTGTTAAGTACATCTAGTAATTTTTGAACATCTGCAAAATGCAAACCAGTAGTGGGCTCATCTAAGACATATAGTGTCTTCCCTGTGCCTCGTTTTGATAGCTCAGATGCAAGTTTTACTCTTTGTGCTTCACCGCCAGATAGGGTAGTGGAAGATTGTCCCAGTTTGATATAACCCAACCCAACATCATAAACTGTCTGTAATTTTCGTTTTATAGCAGGAATGTTCTCAAAGAAATTCAATGCCTCATAAACTGTCATGTTTAAAATATCGGAAATATTTTTGCCCTTGAATAGTACAGATAATGTTTCAGAGTTGTATCTTTTTCCTTTACATTCATCACATTTTACATAAACATCAGACAGAAACTGCATTTCAATTTGTTTTACTCCATCACCATCACAAGCAAAACATCTTCCATTAGCTACATTAAATGAGAATTGTCCTGGAGCATACCCACGTTCTTTTGATAGTTCGGTATTTGCATAAAGTTCTCTAATAGGAGTAAAGGCTCCAATGTAAGTTGCAGGGTTTGAACGTGGAGTTCTACCAATTGGTGATTGATCAATTGCAATTACTTTATCAATATTTTCTAAACCAATAATTTCTTTATGATTTCCCGGTCTGACATTTGATTTGTAAAAATGATTTTGCAGTGTTTTAAGTAGTACATCATTAATTAGAGTAGATTTTCCAGAACCAGAAACACCTGTTACAGCTACAAAAAGACCTAGTGGTATTTCAACATCAATTTCTTTTAGATTGTTCTCTGATGCTTTTGTGATAATTAATGAACCAGATCGATTACGAATTTTATTTTGTAGTTTTATCAAGGATTTGTTCTTGAGATAGTCACCAGTAATTGATTTGTGTCCATTAAGGATTTTGTCTACTGTTCCCTCAAAAACTACATTTCCACCATGCACTCCAGCACCAGGACCTAAATCTATTAGCCAGTCTGAATTTCGTATAATTTCTTCGTCATGCTCTACAATAATTACCGTATTCCCAAGATTTCGTAGCTTTGTTAGCGTTTTAATGAGCCTCGCATTATCACGTTGATGTAATCCAATTGTGGGTTCATCAAGAACATACAAAACTCCAGTTAGATTAGAACCAATCTGTGTTGCTAATCGAATTCGTTGAGATTCACCACCAGATAGTGTGGAACTTGACCTGTTTAATGTAAGATAATTTAATCCAACATTCATTAAAAACTCTAGACGTTCTTTGATCTCTTTTAGGATATCTCTTGCAATGTATTGTTCATTTTCAGTCAATTTCAGCGTTGAGAAAAAATCATAACAATGATCAATTGACAAGTCACAAACATCTATGATTCCTTTGTCGTTGATTTTAACTGCAAGTGATTCTGGTTTTAGTTTTTTACCATTGCATCCATTACAAGGAGTGTCTCGCATGAATTGCTTTAACCATTCACGTTTTGATTCAGAATCAGTCTCCATAAAGACACGTTGTAGGTTTGCAAGCACTCCTTCAAATGCATTAGTGTATTGCCAAGATGAATCTCCTGATTTTGAACGATACTTAAAATCAATCAAATCATCTGTTCCATGTAATATAATCTTGAGATGTTTTGGTTTTATTTTTTCAATAGGAGTCATTAAATCAAAACCAAATTTCTTTCCAACTGATCTTAATGCTTGTCTTCTAAATGATGAAAACCGTCCACTCCACGGAACAATAGCACCATCTAAAATTGACTTTGACTTATCAGGAATTACTAAATCAGAGTCAAACTCCATCTTTACACCCAATCCATTACATGTTTTGCACATGCCAAACGGGGAGTTGAAGGAAAAAGTTCGGGGTTCTAGATCACCTACAGTTAATCCACAATAAGGGCATGCATTGTTTTGTGAGAAAATTTTTTCTGTTTTTTCAAATGCAATCATCACATCTCCCTTTGATGCTTTAATTGCAGTCTGAATTGCCTCAAAGAGTCTAGATCTTTCAGATTTTTCAGTTGTAATTCTATCAACTACAATCTCAATATTATGCCACTTTTGCCTATCTAATGGTGGAATCTCCTCATCTAGGCTCAGAATTTCACCATTTAGGCGTATTCTAGAGTAACCGTCTTTTTTAATTTGTTCAAATAATTTTTCATATGTTCCTTTTTTTCTCTGGATTATAGGAGATAGAATCAGAATTTTTTTTCCTTTAAAATCTTTGAGAACAGAATCACAAATTCTTTCAATTGATTGAGTAGAGATTTTTCTCTTACAGTTTGTACAATAAGGAATTCCAATTCTTGCAAAAAGCAATCTCATGTAATCAAAAATTTCAGTAGTTGTACCTACAGTAGAACGAGGGTTTTTGTTAGTAGTTTTTTGTTGAATAGAAATTGCAGGGGACAAACCTTCAATAGAATCAACATCAGGCTTGTCCATCATTTCTAGAAATTGACGTGCATATGCAGAAAGAGATTCAACATACCTTCTCTGACCTTCAGCATAAATGGTATCAAAAGCCAAGGTGGATTTTCCAGAACCAGACAAGCCGCTGATAACTACTAGTTTGTTTTTTGGGATATCAATATCTAGATTTTTTAGATTATGATGTCGTGCTCCACGAATCTTTAGTTTATTTTCTTCATTTTTTAGTTGAATCTCCTTTTCTAATCTTTTTATTCTATCTCTGCATTCTATTGCTCGCTCAAAGTCTAAATCCTCAGAATATTTTTTCATTTGTGCTTCTAAATCAATAATATCAGTGGTAAGATCATGAACAGATTTTAGCTTTGATTCATCTAATATTGTTTCTTGTTCTGGAACTGATTTTATTATTGTTGTAGGAATGATATTATGTTCTTGATTATATTGCATTTGTTTTTCTCTACGACGTGTAGTTTCATCTATGGCGTTTTTCATTGATTTTGTAATATTATCAGCATACATTATCACAGATCCATGTACGTTTCTTGAAGCACGGCCAAATGTTTGAATTAGACTGGTAAAGTTTCTCAAAAATCCTTCCTTATCAGCATCTAAAATTGCTACCAATGAAACTTCAGGAATATCCAATCCCTCTCGTAGAAGATTAATTCCAACAAGAACATCAAATTCCCCTAAACGTAATTGCCTGATTATCTCAGTTCTTTGCAATCCATCAATTTCTGAATGCATATAGCGTACTCTAACTTGTTTTTTTGATAGATATTCAGCCAGGTCTTCGGCCATTCTTTTAGTGAGTGTTGTAACTAAAACACGCTCAGAGTTTTCCACTCTTTTGTTGATTTCTTTGATTAAATCATCCAGTTGACCTTTAGTGGACCTAATCTCGACATTAGGATCAAGTAAACCAGTAGGCCTAACTAGCTGCTCAGCAATTGTTGAAGATATTTTTTTCTCATATTCAGTAGGGGTGGCAGATACAAATATTGTATTTTTGATATACTCTTCAAATTCTTCAAATTTTAATGGACGATTATCATATGCACTTGGAAGTCTAAATCCATAAGTAACTAGTTGTTTTTTTCTGGAATAATCACCTTTGTACATTCCATGAAGTTGTGGTAGTGATACATGAGATTCATCAATTACCAAAAGATAATCATCTCCAAAAAAATCCATCAAACAAAATGCTTTTTCTCCAGCCTTTCTTCCATCAAAATGCCTAGAATAATTTTCAATTCCAGAACAATAACCTAATTCTTCAATCATTTCTAAATCATATTTTGTTCGCATCTCAAGTCTTTGATTTTCTAACTCATTTAATTCAGGTAAACGTTTTTTTAATTCTTCTTTGATAGATTTAACAGCTTTTTCTCTCACGTCTTTGGCAATAAGATAGTGCTTAGCAGGAAAAATTTTAATTTGTGAAATTTTCTTCTTTTCTTTTAATGATACATGATCAAGTAGAATAATTTTTTCTACTTCATCACCAAACAAAGAAATTCTAACTATGTCTTCAGAATATGCAGGGATAACATCAATTGTATCTCCTTTAACTCTAAAGTTTCCTGGTGCAATTTCTGTATCATTTCTCTTATATCTTGCATCAATAAATTTTCGGATGACTTCATTTCGTTTAATTTTTTCACTAGTGTTAATTGTTATTGCCAAATCTTCCCAATCTTGAGGATTTCCAAGTGAGTAGATACAGGAAACAGTTGAGACAATGATTGTAGGTTCGCCTGAAAGTAACATTGCAGTTGCCTCGAGTCTTAATTTTTCAATTTTCTCATTGATTTGAGTGTCTTTTTCGATATAGGTATCTGTTTGAGGGAGATAACTTTCTGGTTGATAATAGTCATAGTATGATACAAAATACCCAACATTATTTTTTGGAAAAAATTGTTTTAATTCTGAATAGAGTTGTGCTGCAAGAGTTTTATTATGAGATATGACTAGAGTGTTTTTGCCAGTCCTAGCAATGACATTTGCAACTGAAAAAGTTTTACCACTTCCTGTGACTCCAAGTAAGGTTTGAATCGCTCCTTTTTTGACACCTTCAACTAGTGCATCAATTGCTTGAGGTTGGTCTCCAGTAGGATCAAAATCAGATGCTAATTCAAATTGTGATATTTGTTCCAACACATACAATCCTTGAAAACTGAACTTATAGCTAACGTTTGTCTAGTGAAAACTAGGAGTCAATAATCAACAATGTCAAAATAGGAATAACCAATTTATTTCACACATGAATGACAATGAGAATAATATGAAATTTGGTGATGTAGTATGGTAGATGATCCGGATAGAGAATATCGCGATACTATGCAGGAAGTTATGTTTGAATTAAAACTCAAAACGGACAAATTCCTTAAAAAACTCAAAGAACAATCTAGGAAGGACAAAGTCAAGTTCTCAGGAAAGGGTAGATCATTATAATAAAACTGAATTTAAAGCAATACTGATATCAAACTAAAATTACCATACAGGCTCATCAACCATTTTCAGTCCATCATCAGTCACTTCAAACCCCATAATTTTCAGGGTTTGTTTAGCTGACGAAGAATTTCTTTTCAAAATCTTTTGTGCCAAATCCATTCTATCTGCAGTATTCATGTTTTGACCAATTTTGTATTTACCATGAATTGTTTGTGTAGTCACCTTGATTACCGTAACAACATCCAAAACTTGCATATCAGATTTAATTGGATCATATTGTCCCTCAGGTTGATATTTCTCCATTAATCCATTGAGTGCAAGTGTTTTTTCTTCTCTGTCTGTAACAAAAGAGGCAATTCCTTTGATTACAACACTGATGTACAAAGTATCTGCCAAAGATGCATCATTAGGATCCTCAAAATATGAAGGAAGAAATTCTAGTTCTCGATCTACCTCAAATCCAACTTTGTTGTTACGAGAAATATTATCTAATTTTTCACCTTTGACATGAGAGTGCACATAGATAGCATCATTTAGAAAAACAAAATTCATAGGAATTATTTGAGGGAATCCATTTTCATCTATACTTGAAATTCTGCCAACATGTTCTTCTTTAAGAAATTCTTTAATTTTTTCAAATGAATGAATTTTTAAGATTCCGATTAGTTGCAACAATTAAATTATAAAAAATCATTTTATAAATCAAGAGTACAAATACTCAAAATATTCCAGCATGTAAATGAAAAAACACACCCAGGCTAAAAAAGAATTCTAATCTTCTTCATCTAATTCTTTTGCCAATGCTTTAATTTCTAAAATTCTGCATCCTAATTCTGTACATTCATTTTTTAATTCAGTGCTCATAGTAAATCATTACAAAAATAATCAAAAAGGACAAACATTCTAAAATTTGACTTTATTCATCCAAACTTTTCATAAATGAAAACTGATAAAATATAGGAATAGTTCAAGACAATCTATGTATAAAATAGACAAAGAACAAGAAGAGAACACACAACAAGTCTTAGATGTTCTAGAAAAATGGGGTTCTGAATCAAGATTCATCTGGTTTAGAGAATTACATAGAATTACAGATATTGACAAAGGTTTACTTCGAAATATTATCAATGAGTTAAAAAAATCAAAAGAAGTCAAAGATATGCATGGGACAAATAATAGAATATTTTTTTGTCTCAAAAAATATTATATTAAATGCAGAGATGTAGAATTTAGATTCAAAGGAAAAGAAATCATGCTAAGGGATGGAAGTAAAACAAAAATCATTCAAGGTGAAACAAAATCCACAGCACGTACAAGAAAAAGATTGGCAAAGCAACGAAACAAACGCAGAGCAAAATCATTTACAAAAGCAAAAAACAAAAGACCACACAAGTCATAAATTAAAAAGAATCTTCAGATTGTCTTTGCATAAGACTAGATTCGGCACGTTTGAGTTTTGCTGATTCAGAAACATCTTCAGTCATATCATACAATTGATGAAGTTCCATGTTTGGAGTCAATTCATCTTCCCTCTCAGATTCTAAATCAAATTCAAGATTTGCCAAGATTTCAATATTTTCTTCTAAAATATCAAGGCATTTTTTTACTGCCTCAGGAATATCGTCATCCATCATATTTTCTAAGAACAAGTATAGTAAATGATTTTCTGTATGTAATAGAATAGAACGTCTTATTGTTTGGCTATTTCTCTGAGTTTTGGCATTACATGAGTTGCAAATTTGTCAATAGAACCAAAGTAGTTCTTACCCCAGAATCGAATTACAAAATGATTAACACCAGCTTTCATGAATCGTTCAAATATTGGAATTACATCTTCAGGAGTACCGATTGCAGTTGAAGCACGAGCAACATCATCAGGCATCTTTGTTGCAGCTTCTCTCATCTTTATAATCCAAGATTGATCAGACATTGAATATTCAGTAAAGTATTTGACAAAATCAAATCCTTCTGCTTCTTTTAATCCATGAACTCTCAAGATTTCAGGCTTGAACAAACTAACTTTTACTGCTTCTTTCATTTTTGCCCAAGATTCTTCTGCATCTTCTGAAAAGTATACATCAATATCAAGTGCAAATTGGAAGTTGTCTTTTTCTTCTTGTGTTCTATTATTTTCATCCATTGATTTTTCAATTTGTGCTTTATGATCTTCAAAGAGTAATGGAGTGTAACCAATTGGTAGCCAACCATCACCAAGTTTTCCAGTTAATGCAAGTGTACGTTTACCACCAGATGCCATGTAAGTTGGTGGTCGAGGTTTTCTAATTGGTGGTGCTTGCAAACATGCGCCTTCAAGTTTATAATATTTTCCTTCGTAACTTACTACATTATCAGGAGTGGATTCATACAATTTATGAATAACTTCAATCTGTTCTGCCCATTTAGAAACGGGTTTTTCAAATGGAATGCAAAATTCTTTTAGGTTTTGAGCTTCACCTGCACCAATTCCAAGGATAGCTCTACCTTTTGAAACTCTATCAAGAGAAATTGCAGCTAGTGCAATGTTGGATGGATGTCTTCTAATGGCATCAGTTACACATGTTCCTAGCTCCACATTCTGTGTAACTGCAGCAATTGCAGACAACATTACCCAAGGATCTAAAACTATTGCTTTTTTCCATTGTGGTACATTGGTGTGGTCCATATAGAAAATAGAATCATAACCTGTTTTATCGGCAAGAATACATGCTGTTAGAATTTGGTCTTCAGTATATCCAGCTCTTGCAACATTTAGTCCATTTTGAATACCAAATTTCAGCTTTTTTTCAGTCACGTACACTTACGACAGAATATTAGAATAAATAAGTTTAATCAGCTACTTATTTCGCAGTTTATCAAGAAAATAGAAGAAAGGTAAAAAAAATTTGAATTTTTTACAAATTACCTGCTTTGATACCTTCAAGACATTTAACGACATCATCTTTTGATATTGGAATTGGGTTTGGATCCAAATGTCCTTTATCAGTCATAACAACATCTGCAGCTTCTGAAACATCAGCTTTGAGTTCTAATTTATCAAAACCAAGTTTTTCCATTGCTTCTTTGAATCTGTCATAGAAGATTGATTTGTTATGCTTGTGTGCAATTGTAGTACAAGAAGATAGTGAATAACCATGTGGAACACCTTCATTTGAGAATACGTAGGACAAAGCATGTCCAAGTGTTGTAGAGCAATTTCCAAATCCCATTCCAGATAACATTGAACCATATGGATAGTTCTCTGGTTTGTCATTCATTATTGCATCATAAAGAATCTCAAATGCTTGTTTACATAGAGTTCTAGTCAAGTCATTACCAAGTTTGCTATCATAACCCTCAGTAGCTTGAGCACATGCATCACAAACAGAATTTTTGATGACTTGTTCTGGAGTTCCATTCATAAAATATGAATCAACTACAGCCATGTCAGCTAAGAATCTGTCTTCGTGTAACAATTTCTTTTTTCCATCAAATTTTAGAACACAATAAGTTGTCATTTCAGCTCCTGTTCCAAATGTAGTTGGAATCAAGATCTTTTCTACTCCAAAATCCTGGGCAGCATATTTTACTACATCCATTGAACTTCCACCACCTAATCCAATTAGAACAGATGGTTTTTTGTCTTTGAATTCTGAAATCACTTTATTGACATCGTCAATTGATGGTTCAGGTTTTACTTGATCATACAACATGTAATCTTTAATTCCCATTTTTCCTATCCATTTGTCAGAAAGTTCTGGAGGAACTGTTGTGACAATAAGGGCATTTTTAGGATACTCTGTTTGACCAAGTGCATCTTCTCCAAAGTTGATAACTTTTGGAATGCGTATTGTGTGCATGAAATAAAAAAAATCATTGATGATTATATATCTTGCATTATGGAGTATGTGGTATGATTATTCAAAATTTCAAAGATTTAGCAACTACTGATAAGAAAAAGGAGTGTTTAGAAATTTTGGAAGCAGGTCTTCAAGCAGCAAATCCTGAAAACATCATTCCAAAATATGTGACACCTAATGAAATCAAGATTGGAGATAAATCAATCAATATTGAAAAATATTCCAACATCTACTCTGTTGCGTTTGGGAAAAGCTGGAGATTCCATGACAAGAGCACTTAATGCAATAATTCCCATAAAAAGTGGAATTGTGGTAATTCCGAAAAGGCTCAAAGTCAATAATTAAGGGTAAAAAATTTCAGATTTTTAATTCTAGGCACCCCAAACCAGACAAGACAAGTGTAAAGGCAGCAAAGGAAGTCATGAAATTTGTCCAAAATAAGCGAAGTGATGAATTAATAATTTTTCTTGTTTCAGGAGGAGGTTCATCACTTCTTGCAATGCCAAATGAAATAACACTTGATGACAAAATTCACGTTACAACTGTATTATTAAAATCAGGTGCAACAATTCAAGAGTTTAATTGTATTAGAAAACATCTATCAAAAATCAAGGGTGGTAAATTAGTAGAGAATATGAAATGCCAAGGAGTTAGTTTAGTAATGTCAGATGTGGAAGGAGATGATCTTTCATCTATTGCATCAGGAACAACATACATGGACGATACTACATATGCAGATGCATTAAAAATTATAGAAAAATATAAAATAAAATGGAAAATGCCTGATGAAGTTTTACAAACTTTAGAGAATGGAAAAACAAAAGAAAGTATAGAAACACCAAAGAAAGCAAAAATTGAAAATTTCATCATTGCAAACAATAATGATTGCTTAGAAGCAATGCAAAGAAAAGCCAAAGAAATAGGGATATCAGGTTTGCATAATGCAGGTTTTTGGGGACATTAAAGATGTAGTTACAAAGATTCTTGAGAATATTTCAGAGAATCAAAAAACATGTCTTATTTTTGGAGGCGAACCAACAGTAAGGGTTCTTGGCAAAGGAATGGGAGGAAGAAATCAAGAACTTGTGTTTACGACTTTTGAAAAAATACTCAAAAATTAAAGAAAAATAGTCATTGCATCTATGGGTACTGATGGAATAGATGGAAATTCTGTTTTTGCAGGAGCCATTACAGAAAATACTAGAATGGATTTCAGTCACTAATGAAAGAGTTTCTCAAAAACAGTGATTCAGGAAGATTCTTTCAAAAACAAAAAGGAAACATTGTAACTGATTTTACTCACACAAATCTTA
>PVMK01141555.1_pt1 | contig 16647 bp, 13 predicted proteins | sample 1853481 | NCBI WGS metagenome assembly PVMK01 (sample SAMN08533507, study PRJNA380276) | Marine sediment metagenome, whole genome shotgun sequencing project.
ATTCTTCATTTACCGGTTGACGCTTTTTTGCCCTGTTTATAATTTTGAGCGTCGTAGTTGTAGGTTGGGTTAAGCGACTTTAATGTTGGGTAGTGCTATTGCAGAAAAATTAAGTTAGATAGCAGCTATGTCGTTATTTAGTTGAACTAAGCTTTACCCGACGTTTATGCCCGCACAACCCAACCTACGATAAAAAGTGTAAACTACTTTTGGCGTCATATGAAGGATGCCCGCTGCGCTCTATCTTTTATAACTTAAAATTGATAGAATTCCTTACTTCGACATTTGACATTCATTATTCTCTTTTTATGCCTTCCTTCGACATTCATTATTCGATATTCGCTTTTTTAGAGTCTCTTTCTCGATCAAACTAGCCGCTTCAGCGGCCAGCGGCGGCGCTGAACCCTAACCTCTGAACCTTACACCCTGAACCTTGAACCTATATTCAGACAAAGAACAGCAGCACCACAATCGCCAGTAGAATGTAACCGATATATAGGTGAATGTCCCCGTGCTGCAGCCACCGCAGTTTTTCGAACAGCGCCAGCACCGGCCGCACCACCACGTTGGTCATATGCAGTTCGGCAATATCACTGACATGGCTGTGGTAATGGCTCTTTTCCGGGAAGCGTCCCCTTATTTCCGGATGATTTTCGGTCAGCGGGGCGACGGGTCTGAAAAATTCCAGAATTGAAGCCGCATAGGAAGATCCTGTGTATTGCATTTTAACCGTTGGTCGTGTAAAGCCGCAGCCCCAGGTACTGGAGCGGGTCACTGTTTTGCCCCGGTACAATAGTGTGCGCAGCGCCAGAATCAAAAAAAATACCGTAAAGATAAGTACCGCCGTCCGCGTAATATTGCCGGTCAGCTCGATGAAGGGTTCAAGGGGAATAGGACCGTAACCCAGACCCAGAGATGCTACGGCCTTAACCGCCATTGTCATGAAAAAGGTTGGAAAGACACCAATCACAATGCAGGCGGCCGCCAGAACCAGCATGGGAACGAGCATGGTCAGCCCTTTTTCATCTGTATTTTCCGCAACCTGGCTGCGAGGCTCACCTTGAAAGACAACGCCGACAACTTTCGTGAAACAGGCCAGTGCCAGACCCCCAATAATTGCCAGGCTGACAATGGCCAGCAGGCACATCGCAAAGGACGTTTTGTCCAGTGCCAGACCCCTAAATCCGCTCATGTAGACTAAAAACTCGCTCACAAAACCATTCAAAGGCGGAAGCCCGGAGATGGCCAGCGATCCGATCAGAAAGGTGACTCCGGTAATTTTCATTCTTTTAATCAGCCCCCCCATCAGGTCGATGGAGCGTGTTCCGGTTTTGTGGATCACCATGCCGGCACCCATGAACAAAAGCGATTTGAAGATCGCATGGTTCAGCACATGCAGCAGGCCGCCGGCAAAGCCGAGAACCGCCATGACCGGTTTACCTGCGGCGGCGCCGATCATGCCGATGCCGAGACCGATCAAAATGATGCCGATATTTTCAACGCTGTGATAAGCTAACAAACGTTTGAGATCATGTTGTCCCAGTGCATAGACGACACCTAGGATGCCGGAAATCATGCCGGCAATCAGAAGAAAATGGCCGAACAGTGGTGTGTGCCAGTCCAACATCACATACATGCGGATGATTCCATAGATACCGGTTTTGATCATCACCCCGGACATCACCGCTGAAATATGGCTGGGGGCGGCCGGGTGAGCATGGGGCAGCCAGACGTGAAAAGGGAAAACACCGGCCTTGGAGCCAAAACCGATAAAAGCGAACACAAAAACGATGATCTTAGCCGTTTCGGGCAGGGCTGCGGCATCCGCAAACCCGAAATTTCCAGTATGGGCGTAGATCAGGCCGAAGGCCGCCAGGATGAACATGGCTCCAATCTGGGAAAACACAAAATAGAGGTAGCCGGCTTTGCGGTTTTCCCCGGTTTCGTAGTTGTAGACCACCAGAAAAAACGACGAGAGGGACATGATTTCCCAGGACAGCATGAACGCGATCAGGTTGTTGGCGGACACCACCAGAGCCATGGAGACCGTCAACAGGCTGAAAAAAAAGTAGTTGCCGGCCGTACGAAGCAGCTTTTTGGCGTTGTCCATGTAGTGGTAGCTGTAAAGGGCGGCCAGCAGGCAGACCGTGTAGATGGCGACCAGAAAAAATGCGGACAAAGCATCGATTCGAAAGGATAAAGAAAACACGTTCAGATAATCAAAGGCAGCGTTATAGGGTCCCGGACGGAAGAGTTTGATGCCGGCGTCGATCAGTCCCAGAAGACATCCACCCCCGATCGCCAAAATGCCGATGGTCTTCATCAGGACGAAATGCCGCCAAAAAATCAGGGAGGAGAAGCCCCCGCAGAAAATAAATGCCAGCGATAGAAAAAAAAGATTCATATTCTTCCCATTTTGTACGATTGAATATTTTCGATTGAAGATTGAATATTTAAGGTATTCTTTCGATTTTATAAAGGGCGGAGCGAAGCGACATCCACAAATCTTCAATCTTCAGTCTTCAATTTTCATTTCCCTAACCGCCAAGCGTCACCGGCATGCCCATCAGGGGCCAGAGCACAAAGACGGCAAATCCGGTCACTACCATCAGCAGGATACTAGCGGGGATTCCGTACAGAAAAAATTCACCGGTGGTAAACTGTCCGGAGTCGTAGGCAATGGCGTTGGGGGCCGCACCGACCAGCAACAGGAACGGCATCCCGGCGGTGACCAGGGCGGAAAAAAGGATCACCTGACCCGACACCCCCAGATAGGGCGCAATCACCAGGGCCACCGGCAGCGAGATGGCGATGGCGGCCACATTCATGATGAAGTTGGTCATCATCAGGACGAAGAAGGCGATGCTCATCACGAACACAAACCAGTTGGCCTCCTGGAACATCACCAGCCAGTTAACCGCCATCCAGTTGGCGGCTCCGGTTTGCCACAGGCAGTTGCCGATGCTCATGGCGCCGGCGAAAAGCAGAATAATGTTCCAGGGCATGGCTTCCAGATCATCTATGTCCAGGATGCGGGTGATAAAGAACAGGATGGTCGAAATAAGCAGGATGGCGGTCTTGTTGACGGGTGTCAGGGCTGGAATGAATCCTAATTCGCGTAAGGCCAAGATAAGGATAGTTGTCCCGACGATCAGGGCCGCAATGATCTCATTGGATTTCATCCGTCCCAGGTCGGCGTACAACTGCCGGGCCTTTTCCCGCAGCCCCGGAATCGTATTCTTTTCGGGTTTGAAAAAGACCATGAAAAAGCCCCAGAGAAGGAACGTCATTATCCAACCCACCGGGAACATGTACCAGGTCAGCTCAAAAAAGCCGATGTCCTGGTTCATAATGTCCTTATAGAAACCCAGGGCCACGGCACCGCGGGCGGCTCCCAGCAGGGTGACGATACTGCCGGCCCCGGCGACATAGGCCATGCCGATAAAGAGCCCCTTGCCGAACTTGGTCTTTTTATCGCCTTCACCGTAGAGCGCATAGATCGATATCAGAAGGGGATAAATCGTGGCCGCCACCGCCGTATGGGCCATGATGTGGGTCAGGGCTGCGGTGACGACGAAGCATCCAAGATAAATCATACTGGTTTTTTCTCCGACGATAATGAGCATTTTGTATGCCAGGCGCTTGGTCAACCCCGTCTTGGTGAACACGAAACCGATCATCATCGAGGCAAAGATAAACATGACAGAGGGCACCATAAAATCCGTAAAGGCATCCCTGGCCGAGCGGATTAAAAAAAGCGCCTGCAGGACCCCAATGGCCAGGCTGGTGACCCCGATGGGGACCACTTCGAAAACCCACCAGGTGCCGGCCAGCAAAAATACGGCGATGGCGCCCTTGGCCTCCCGGCTCAGCAGGAAATGTTTTCCCATGGGGTCTACTGCGTCGGGCCAGGTCGGTGACCAGTAAACCACCGCAAAAAGGGCCATGCCCAGAAACAAATATCCCATCTTATTCCAGTCGATATTTCTCGTTGCAGCAAAATCGTCACTCATAAATTCCCTCCTCCTCTACTGTTTGAATCTGCTATATGAGTTGGCTGAATATCTGTGAGATTCTTCAGGGCCTATCCTATGCTTCCAAACACTCTTTCATCTTGTGGAACACGGCGGCAAACACATCGGTCAGACGTAAAACACCCACAATTTTTTCGCCGGCGGTTACCAATAAAGATTGTTGGTGTCCCATAATCAACTGATGAATAGCGACATCCAGGGATGCGTCTTCGGAGACATATTCGCCCTCGGTGGGTGTATACATAAATTTTTTGACGCTCTGCTCGCCGGCTTTGCGGCAGATATCATCCAGAGGGTTGGCAAAAAGGTGATAATCCTCCAACATGGATTGCATGAAATGTTTGGAAAAGCCATATCGGTGCGATCCCTCCCCCTCGGTCATGTCCTGGTACTTTGGTTCCAGTGCTCTGAGCACATCCAGCTGACCGAGTTTGCCGACAACCTTGTCGTTTTTATCCAGGATGAGAATTGCCCGGTGGCGATAACGGGTGTGCTTGTCCTCGAATTTTTCCTGGGCCTCCTCCAGAGACAGGACGGCTTCGTAAAGGGTGGCGTCTTCAGTCACGGTTGCATACTCTTCGAGCGGCACCATTAAATCTTTCACCAAGTATGATTTCACGGCTACCTCCATTTCTTTTGGTAAAATTTTAGGACCATTTATCATAATTCGAACATATTGTATAGAATTTCTTGGCTTTGTTCCTGTCCGGCCCCGATTATTGTCATTGATGTGTAACAATGTGTTACGGAAAAATTACCTCAAGTTTACTTTGACATTTGATTAATTCTTTTATAGTTTGACGGTTTCGTAAAAAGTCGAATTTCGCCATTCATCTGGATCCCCGCCTTCGCGGATGTGACAATAAGGAAATTGATATAGTAACTTGTATATACAGATATCGTTTATTGGGTGATTAGTTGATTGGTTAAGTGGTTATAAATATGGATTTATCCCATATATGCAAAATAAAAAGAGCTGTTTTCATAGTAAATTAGGAGGTCTGATATAAGGGTGTCAACTTCGTGGGCCTAAACGATAAATCGTAGGTTGGGTTAAGCCGATGGTCTGCAACCGATCTTGTTGGGTTCGCTAATTTTGATGCTATTTCAGACTGTGGAGGCACATTAAGATAGGCGAACCCAACAAAAATTGTGCCGTTAACCCGCTTAACCCAACCTACTATATGCGCAAGGGCAGCAAAACGGATACCCCGATTTGTATAAATTTGATTTAGGAGGCATAAAATGAGGACGATAACGGTAAAGGAGTTGACGGTGCCGCTCGAAGCGTATGCAACGGTACCCCGGGAGGCGACTCTGCGCGAGGCGATCCTTGCTTTGGAAAAGGCTCAAATGACGCTTGCCCCGTCCCGGCATTTGCATCGTGCCATACTGGTGCTGGATGAGAGCGGTAAGGTTGTCAGTAAAATAACCATGAAAGACATTCTGATCGCCCTTGAACCCAATTATGGAAAAGTGGAAGGCATGGGAGTGCTGGAGCGATCAGGATACAGTTCGGATTTGATCAAGTCCATGCTTGAAGATAACGCATTGTGGGCGGAACCGCTGCAGTTTGTCAGCGAACGGGCAACCAAGATGAAGGTGAGTGATTTTATCCAGGCGCCTTCGGAGGGTGAGTATATTGATGAAAATGCCACTATGGGTGAAGCCGTCCACCAGCTGGTTGTGCAGCCATATCATTCTCTGCTTGTAACCAGCGGGGATGAAGTCGTGGGAATATTGCGGCTGTCGGATGTGTTCGCCAGAATTTGCAACGAGATCAAAACCGGCTGACGTTGAATCCGGATATTTTAAATAGGTCCAGATATCGTTGATTGGTTGATTAGTTGATTGGTTAAGTGGTTGTAGATATGGATTTATCCCATATTTGCAAAATAATTGGGACAGTTCATGTTTCAAAAATCGTAACATTCTGAAATTATGACTATAATTTACCTAATCAACTATTCAACCAGTAAACTATTCAACCGGATCTGAATTAGATTTTTAAGAAGGGAGTTTTTTTGATGAACACTCATGGGGAAAAAACGGGCATATTCGCCAAAAAAGGATTGTGGATTGGAATTGGCGCCGGTATTTTTATACTGATTGCCTTTATTTTACCCACGCCCCAGTCGCTTATCGAGGTGATGGAAAAATACGGCTATGTCGAGAAGATGATTGAGTGGGAGATCGCCTCTAACGCCAGGGAGGCTTCCGCTAAAACGATGATCGTGCTGGGGATTGTTCCCATGGCCGTCGTCTTTTTTGCCATCGAGGCCCTCCCGATCGGGGTGACGGGCCTCCTGATGCCGCTTATGGCTTACTTTTTCGGACTTCTGCCTTTCAACATGATTGGCAAGACCTTTGCGGGGGATGCACCGCTGTTCATGCTGGGCGTTTTTGCCCTGGGAGCGACGGTGGTAGAAGTCGGTTTTCATAAACGACTGGCCGTCTGGCTGCTGGGATGGACCAAAGGGTTCTGGGTGCCCATGATCGTGCTGTGCTTCAGCATGTCAATCGTGGGATCATTTATGTCGGCCCCTGCCATGTGTTCCTTTATGGTGCCGGTGATGATGGCTGTTTATTACGGATCGGTCAAGGCCACCAGCCCGGAGGGGGAGGTGGTTCACGATCCGGCTCTGGCCAAATATCTGCTTTTTTCCCTTTGCTTCGCCCTGAATATGGGCGGGCCCGGAACACCCCTCGGCCGGTGGGCGCAATGTGATCATGATGGGTTTTTTTACCGAATACGGCATACCGATTACCTATTCCGGCTGGATGCAATACGGCTGGCCCCTGGTGCCGCTCGGCAGCGCCATGTTGATACTCTATATGGCAACTTTCTTCAGTAAGAAGATAAAGACCCGGGACCTTACCCCCGGGCTGCAGCATATTAAGGAAGAGACGCGCCGAATGGGCAAAATGAAATATCCCGAGTATGTCACCGCCGGGACCCTTTTTCTCATTGTGGCTCTGTGGATATTCGGCGGCGAAGCCACGGGATTGGGGGGGCCGGCGCTTCTGGCCCTGGTCATACCGGTTTTGTTCAAGACCGTGCAGTTTGAACAGATAATTAAGCGTATTTCCTTTAACGCCTGGTTCATGTACTGCGGGGCCCTGACCCTGGGTGCCCTGCTTAAGGAAAGCGGCGGGGCCCTGTGGCTGGCGACAACCTTCCTGACCGCGCTATCACAGGTCGGCATGGATCAGGGTTACGGGTTGTGGGTCGGAATGTCCGCTTTCTCCGGTCTGGTTACCAATTTTATGTCCGATGCTGCCACCGTCGCCCTTATCGGACCCATTGTCGTCCCCATGGGGATCATGACCCAGGTTGCCGGCGAGCCCTGGGCCATCGGCATGGCTGTGGCATTGGCATCCTCTTTTGCCCATTTCCTGATTGTGGGGTCTCCCGCCAATGCGCTGACATTTGCACTGGGGGTTTATCCGGATACAAATAAGCGGGTCCTTGAAGCGATTGATTTTGTAAAATATGGTTTTGGATTTTTTGTACTGTCCATGCTGCTGCTCTGGCTCGTTGGATTTCTGGTGGTCTACCCCATCGTTGGGTTTCCGGAGGGAATTCTCGAACAGGCAACGAAAGTGCTTGAAACTGCCACGAGGTAAGACGGGGTACGCGTTGCGGGGTACGCGTTGCGGGTTACGCGGTGCGGGTTGCGCGTTACGGGATGCGGGTTACGGGTTGCGCGGTGCGGGTTGCGGGTTGCGTGTTGCGGGTTACGGGATGTGGGTTACGCGGTGCGGGGTGCGGGTTGCGGGTTACGGGTTGCGGGAGGCGGGGTGCGGGTTACGGGATGCGGGATGCGGGATGCGGGTTACGGGTTGCGGGTTGCGGGTATATATAGTTGATTGAGTTGTTGAGTTGATTACAGGGGGTCGGTTAGTCAAATAGGCTGAAATCCTTTAACCTAATCAACTATTTAACTTATCAACTATTCAACTAATCTTGCTTGCGGGCTTTGGCTTCTTCTATTTTTTGGGTGAGGAGGTTTAAATCGGCAGGTTTTTCGATGACATCCATGGCGCCAAGCTTGATGGCCTCGATGCATTTTTCCTCCGGTACGTTGGCCGTCAGCAGGATAATTGACATGTCGGGTCGGGTCTCTTTAAATAGTTTTAAGGCCTTAAAACCGTCCATTTCCGGCATCATCAAATCCATGATGACGGCATCATAGGATTCTTTCAGTACCATTTTGAGGGCATCTTCGGCCGAAGTGGCGGTGGATACCTCCATGCCCCGGGCCCCCATGCGCTCAGCCATGATATCTAAAAAATCCTTTTCGTCGTCAACAAGTAAAACCCTGGTGGACATTAGATACAGACCTCGTTGAATAGTTTACTGGTTGAATGGTTGATTAGGTAAATTATAGTCATAATTCCTGAATCCGGCGGCGAAACACCTTCAGTTTCTTACAACATATTGTCAGAAAATCGCTCCTAAGGGCCTAAACATCGTTCAAAACAGACATCGGTGATGAGGCACTATGGCTTATTTTGGCTGTCCGGATGCGATCTTCCTGATCGGCCTTGCGGTCGTGAGCTTTGTCGATTTTTGCGGTCAAATCATCGGTTTCACACGGCTTCATCATAAAATCAAAGGCGCCAAGCTTCATTCCTTCGATAGCCATTTCCATAGTTCCATGTCCGGTCAGCATGATGACTTCAGTCAATGGTTTCAGGCTCTTAATTTCGCGCAGAACTTCGGTTCCTTCAATCCCCGGCAAACGCACGTCAAGGATAACCACATCAAAATTGAAGTTTTTTATTTTCTCAATGGCATTCTCTCCGGTCAGGGAAGTCGTTACGTCATAGTCGCGCATCGACAATCTTTCAGATAACGTCTCAACAAACTGCTCTTCGTCATCAACAAGTAACAAACGGGATTTCATGTTCTTTTCTCCTGTTCAAAGTGGTCGTCAAATGGTTGAATATTTAAAGAGCAACCGTTCAGGGGTTCAGGGTTCAGAGCAAATCCGAACCGCTGATTCTTGCCATACAATCCGGGTGCTTTAAAGCCGGTTGCAAGTTCAACGAAGAAAGATAACCCTGAACGGTGAACCCTGAACCTTTGAACCCCTACGTTAAAGATTTTACCGGCTGAATTCATTGTCAATGTTTTTCAACAGTCGCAGAGCGATCTCTCCCTGTTCGGGTTCTGCCGTCAAATCGGCCTCCAGCACAGCGAGCAGGTTCTTCTCACGATCAGAAGGAAAAGTTTCCAACAGCGCCTCAGTAAGACCTGCCAGTCGCCGGAACCGAATTCGAACGCTGTTTTCTGTTTCTTCGACAACAAGCTCCACCCGGTTTTCATCTCCGCCGGCCGACATGGAGAAATCCAGGCACAGCCAGAGTAGGTTCATCAGAAAAAATGGAGCTGTCGAGATCGTTATCGGGCTTCCCGGGAGTTTCAGGTCCACCGTAACAGCTCGCATGGCGGCAATCCTGGCTGTCAGGGCAATGACCAGCTCAATCGTTTGATCCAGATCAACGGTTGTGACGGTTTGATCGATACTGTGAGCTAACTGGTTCATATTCTTAATGATCCCGTCCGCCCGGTTAATTTGCTGCTTAACCTTTCCCGCCATTACCTTTAAACGCGCCGGATCAATCGGTATCCCCCGATCCGCCATCAAGGAAAAATCTTCCAAAAGTCCGGCATTTTCATTAATGATCGCCAGCACATTCTTAATTTCGTGCGATATCGAGGCCGACATCCTGCCAAAGAACTGCAGACCCGTCTCTGCGATAATATTCGGTTTAACTGCCATACAAAGCCCTGCCTTCCTTTATATCTTATATGAACATTTTCTTTTTCAATCAAACTTGTCGCTTCGATGGCCGGGCTTGGATTGAACAGCAAACAGATTGAACGTCGAACATCGAACGTCCAACATCGAACGTCGAATATTGATGACGCTACGCTTTATCGATTTTAAAACAAGCGAATCACGCTGAAGACGTGATCTAAAGACCGCAGCCTGCGACGAGTTCCCCTCGACGTGCTCGGGGCCTGAGCCTGTCGAAGGCAGCCGAGTTGAATTTCAAAGGGTAGATTCGCTATGCTCAGTTCTTTAAATAAAATCGATAGGATTCATTATTCGATGTTGGACGTTCAATGTTCGATGTTCGACGTTCATCAGTTTCTTTTCCGATCAGACTGGCCGTTTTTTTTGGCCAGAGGCGGCGCTCGTGTGAAACTACATTGCCCAAGTTTCTTTTTGCGATCAAACTGGCCGCTTCGGCGACCGGCGGCGGCGCTAATTATGACGATGTCTTTGGCATTACCAGGGGGATGCTGATATCAAAACAGGTTTCCCGGCCGGGGCGACTCTGAACGCTGATCGTGCCCCCGATTTCCTGCACCAGGGCATAGGTGACCGCCAGGCCCAGACCGGTCCCGCTGTGACCGGTTTTAGAATAATAAAACGGTTCAAAAATGTTCTTCAGGTCCGACTCCGGGATGCCGCGGCCGTTATCGGTAAACGCAACCGAAATATAATTATCATTCTTTCGCGTGGCCGCAATCTCCAGATGACCACCGTCACTCATGGCACCGATGGCGCTGTTAAACAAATTGAAAAAAACCTGCTCCAGTTTGCCGCGATCACTCTCAAAGGTGGGGAGGTCCTCCGACACCGTTATCCCCACCGTTATCGATCTGAGTTCAGCCTCTTTGGTTAGAACGCTTTTGACCTCATAGATGATTTCGTTGAGGTCGATGGCCTGGATGCTCAGATTGAGATGACGCGTAAAATTCAATAAGTCCCTGGTTACCTTCGCGCAGCGCTGCACCGTGGAAATAACCGAATCCACCAGCCCGACGAGTTTGGGATCTTTGGCGTAGGTGTCGGACAACGTGAATATATCCCGGATGTGTCCGGCCTTTTCGTTAATAATGGCCAGCGGATTGTTTATTTCATGGGCCACCCCGGAAGCCAGACGTCCCAGGGATACCATCTTGCTGGCGTATTCCACCTGATGCAGGGTGTCGACCCGTTCCTGGTCGGCTTCGTGGATCTGATTGACCAGGTGCGTGGCGACCCCGAGCGTAACCAGCAGGATCATAATGACGCTTGCCGCCAGAATTCCGGTAAAGGCCCAGGTCGTTTTGTACCAGGGCTGAATCCTTTCGCCTTGTTTTTGGATTATCATCAGAATATAAGGGGTATCCGGTATATGGGCATAACCGATGACGATTCGATCTTTTTTATCATCGATGCCTTCAAAAACCAGCGTCTTGGGAGAGTATTCCGGAACCGCCATCGAAATTTTATTAAAGATCGGACCGTAATAGCGGGAAGGGGTCTGCAACACACCCTCTCGGTTGATGATAAAAAGATCCCCCCGGGTGCCCACATCAATTCTGGCGATGGATTCCGTGAGCTGTTCCGGCTTGAGAACCGCATGCAGCACAAAAAAGGAGCCGTCCGCCAATTCGCGCTTGACCGCGAAATCAACATGGGGCTCGTTGAGCGCTCCCGTGACCAATTCACTGATATAGACACCACGGTTCAGGACTTCACGAAACCAGGGGAGCTGGTTGTAATCCAAGCCTTCCATTTGATGCGAGCCGGCCTGGGATAATTGTTTTCCGCTGCTGTCGATAAAACCCAGATCGATGAAACCGCCAAACCGTTTATTGAGGTTCTGCAGAATGTCGGCCAGGCGGGCAGGGTCCTCCAAGGTTTCCAGCCTATGATCATGGGCAATACAATCCCGCACCGATCTGCGTTCAGTCAGAAACATGGAAACCGATCGCCAGGAATTCGAAACAAGCTGGGAGGTGCGCAGCACGAGTTCCGACTCAATGGTTTCCATGGTAAGCCGGTATCCGGCAAAGGCCCAGATGATTAAGGGCACGAGCGCGACGGTCGCCGTCGCCAGAATTGCCCGCTTCCAGATCCGCATAAAATCAAAGTGGTGTTTGTACAGTCCGGCGGTGATATCTTTGTGATCCAGAAAAGCGGGCTTAAGTTTTTTAAGTATAGACATGTTTTAGCCTAGGTTGAGCGGTTCAAGGTTCAAAGTTCCGGGTTGAAAAACTCCCGACACAGCTCTTATCACAGACCTCGTTGAATAGTTTACTGGTTGAATGGTTGATTAGGTAAATTATAGTCATAATTTAAGAATGTTACGATTGTTGAAACATGAAGTGTCCAATTGTTTTGCAAATATTGGATAAATCCATATTTACAACCACTTAACCAATCAACTAATCAACCAATCAACAGGATCGTGCCATCATTCCACATTCCACATTCCGCATTCCACATTCCGCATTCCACATTCCGCATTCCGCATTCCACATTCCGCATTCAAGAATCCCTCAATCCCCCAATTCCTGAATTCCTCAATCCCTTAATCTTCTCTCCTCTTCTTCTGCCGAATCTTTTCGTTGGCTTTTTGAATCATTTCGCTGAGCACATTGATGTCCAGGGGTTTTTGCAGGTAGGCAAAAGCACCCAGGTCCATGCATAACTTCCGGTCTTCTTCGTGACCGTGTCCGGTGAGAATGATGACCTCGATCTCCGGGCGTGTTTCCTTGACCTTGCGCAAAACATCGAAACCATCGACTCCGGGCATTTTAAGATCGACAATGATGACCTCCGGGTCGTCCTCTTTGATCAGGTTAAGCGCCGACTCGCCGTCATAGGCGACCGCCAAACCCATGTCCCGCATCATCAGTCGCTCGGACAGCGTTTGAACGAATTCGCGTTCGTCGTCCACCAGCAGCACTTTCGACGGCATTTCAAAATCATGCTTACGATAGATATCGGTTTTGTGAAAATCCTTGCCGATTTTCGTTTCCACCGATTTGACTCCGTCAATCGGTTCGGCGATTGATTTGAGTTCTTCCTGGAGCCGGTTGAGCCTGAGAACATGTTTGTTGATGGTCAACGTAATGGCACCGTTTTTAGCGCTAACCGCCACGGTATGTCCTTCCCGGACCAGCGCTGCCTCCGTTTCAGCCGCCAGCCGGAAATCCTCCAGCGCCTGTTTGGAATCAGCCGTTGGTTGGATGATGTCCTTGCCGGCATTGTCCGCTATGAGGGCTGCTGCATCCTGTACAGGCATTTTATCCACCGGTATAACAATATCGTAGAGAGCGGGATCCCAGGGATCGCTGTTGCTAAAAAGGGTATCTATCCAGAATGAACAATCTTCTGCGCGCCTTTGAACAAGCCTGGCGGCATCTTTTTCCGATAACCCCTGCTGCTCGGCTGCAGCCGAAATTTGGTACTTTTTGGGTGCAATCAAACACACCCTCAGGATATGGCTGACGGATCTGGGGATAAGCTGCCCGGAAAAGCAAGTGATTAAGGCATTGTCGGTGGTGATCAAATCGGCAACCGCCAGTTTGATATAGGCCAGGGAGCGCTCTTTTTCGAGGGTGAATTTATTGAATACCGAGGTCTTGGACGATAAGGCCCGCTTGATCTTGTTTTCCGCCATTGTCGAGCGCCGGCTTGCTTCGGCCACGACTTCATCATCGGTAATTTGCCGTAATCCAGTACGGGCAATGACTTCCTGGACAACAGGGCCTTCCTGGCAAAAACCGCCGCTGAATATGGTAATGATCGGCATTTAATTCTCCCTTGTTTGAGGTGACCGGGTAATGCGACAGACGGTCGTCAATGGACAATCTTTTTCCTTCCCGCCCCGGTGGGTCATTTCATGCACCGCATTGATGGCGATTTCAATTGCCGGATAGATATGATCCTCGCCGATTTTTACAATCAAATGGGTGCGCCTGAGCACTTTCATGACGGATCGGTTCACGCCGCTCAGTGAAATATCAATTCCGGCGCTTCTGACCCGGTCGACAGTCAAAGATAAGGCTTCTTCGCCGGATGAGTCAATATCATTAATGCCGCCGGCTGAAATGATAATGTGTTTGAGATCTTTTTTCAACCGCCGGCGGTTTCTGATCTGGTCTTCCAGGTAGCTGGCATTGGCGAAAAATAAGGGGCCATCGAAGCGAACTACGTCAATATAGCGGCATTCCTGCAAACCCGCTGGCTACGGCGTCATGAAGGCTGCGGTCGACGTCCAACGAAAGATCAACCACCTTGGGGCGCATGCTTTTATAAAGAAAGACGAGGATGGACAGGCCGGCGCCAATCAGGATACCCCGATCGAGGTGGGGGTGCGAACGCCAGGGTACAGATAAAGGTAATGATGGAGATCGCGCCATCATACCACTGGGCCTGCCAGGCATGGATAAAGCCTTTGACATTTATCAGCCCCACGACCGCCATCATAATAATCGCCGCCAGCACCGATTGGGGCAGATGGTAGAAAAGCGGCGTAAAAACCAATAACACGACCACCACGGTCAGACTGGTGAAGACGCTGGACAGGCCGGAGACGGCTCCGGATTGAAGATTGACGGCCGATCTGGAAAAAGAACCGGAAGTCGGGTAACTTTTGGTCACAGCGCCACAGATGTTGGCCAGGCCCTGGCCGATGAGCTCGCGGTTGGGATCCAGCCTCTGGCCGGTCTTGGCAGCCATCGCTTTGGCAACGGAGATGGCTTCCATAAACCCCAGCAGTGCGATAATGACCACAAAGGGCAACAGATGCACAACGACATGGTAGTCCACCCGGGGCCAGGACAAAGACGGCAGACCCCGGGGAATGTCGCCGACCACCTCACCGCCCCCGATCATTGGTAAACGGTCTGTTTGCAGGGCGGTGTTACCGACTTTAAGTCGCCAGATGCGGCCGTCCCCTTCAGCGTGGCCGGCAATTTCGTTGATCGGATAAAACGCCATTGCGCTGGGATTATCTCCGACACCCTCAAACAGGAAGCCGCGTATCTGCTTGCGGTAGTCGGCGGCGTCCTCTTTATATTGCCCGATTCGCAAGGTCATGCGCTCCGCCGCATGCCTGGTGTCGAGTATCGCGTGTGAATCCAGCGCAGCCCGGTTCACATTGAGCGTCTGTATCAGTTCCGCTTTTTTTTCGGTCATACTTGTGATGGATCCGATGGTGTGGTTTAATTTTATAATCGCCTGTTTGACTTTTTCTGAGTGGATGGCCGCGATATCCACAGCAACGTTGTTTTCAAACCCAAAACCCCAGGAAAGACCGGTGGTAACAACCACGGCCGCGAGAACATTCGGAAGCCTTGGTGACACCCGCTTTAACCCATACATAATAATGAAGGCCAGAGCGCCCATAAACAGCGTGGGCCAGTGGGTATAGTGTCCGGCGGCTTTTATTACCCGGTAGATCATTTCATAGTGATGCGGGGCCTTGTCGATATGGATACCGAATAATTTTGGCAACTGTGAGGTGGCGATGATAAGAGCCGCTGCATTGGAGAAACCGTTTACCACGGGATGGGAGATGAAGTTGACAACCAGCCCTAATTTCAGCACCCCAAGGGCGAATTGAAAGACGCCGACCATCAGCGCCAGCAAAATGGCATACGCAATGTATTGCGAACTTCCGGCGGTGGCCAGGGGTTCAAGGGTTGCGGCGGTTAAAAGTGAGACCACCGCCACGGGGCCGGTGGCCAACTGACGACTGGAGCCGAACAAGGAGGCGATGATCGGTGGCAGAAAAGATGCGTAAAGTCCGTAGTAAGGCGGCAGTCCTGCCAGTTCGGCGTAGGCCATAGACTGGGGGATGAGAACCAACGCCACCGTCAGACCGGCGAGGATATCCATTTTCAAGCTGTTGCGCCATAAGCTTCAGGCCAGTCAAAATATGAAATCAATCGTTTCATCGTCGAGTCAAATTCCAGTCCTATTCGTAATCCAGACCTCCAAATTTGCTATGAAAACAGCTCATTTTTTTGGACATTTTCGGGCGTAGTGAAGCCTTTTCTGAGAATAGGTGTCAGGTGTTCCGCCGGAGGCGGACCAGGTTTCAGGCCGGCTCTCACTTTTTTACTACTGACACCTGACACCCGACACCTGAAACCTGAGCGTCAGTGTCCAATTATTTTGCAAATATGGGATAAATCAATATTTATAACCACTTAACCAATCAACTAATCACCCAATCAACGATATCTGGTGTATGTGTGCGGCAATGATTTAAGTCTTCCTGTATAATGATAGAATGTTCAGTCAACTTTTACGTTTTTAAACCAAACCGGTCAAAAGTTCAAGGTTAAAGAGGTTCGGGGTTCAGAGGTTCAAGGGTTCAGAGGTTCAGGGTTCGGGGTTCGGGGTTCAGAGGTTCAAGGGTTCAGGGTTCAGAGGTTCAGGGTTCAGAGGTTCGGGGTTCAGAGGTTCAAGGTTCAGAGGTTCGGGGTTCAGAGGTTCGGGGTTCAGGGGTTCAAGGTTCAGAGGTTCGGGGTTTCAAGGGTTCAGCCCCGGCGATGGCCGCTGAAGCTGCCAGTTTAATCAAATAAAAAACTTAACGGCCTATATAGTCCTTTTTCTGACAGGATCAACCTGGCTTCGCTAAAAAGCTTCGCCCTGGCAGGCAGGATGGACAGGATAGAGAAATACAAGTCCAAATTAAATCCTGATAATCCTGTAAATCCTGTCTAAATAAATGTTTCATATAAAGAGTGCTCGCATGAGACTCCGTATGGCCGAACAACGAACCGCCGAATTTCGAAAGGTGGCTTCGC
>PVMK01129134.1_pt1 | contig 16646 bp, 16 predicted proteins | sample 1853481 | NCBI WGS metagenome assembly PVMK01 (sample SAMN08533507, study PRJNA380276) | Marine sediment metagenome, whole genome shotgun sequencing project.
AGGTGGTTCCTTGGTGTACGCGAACACCTTGCCCACGCCGACGCAGGAGTTCTTTCGAGCACAGTCTTGCGGTCTCGTAGTGAGGCGCGAGCTCGGCCTCCCAGTCAGCGAGGTGCCCCCAAGACTGCGCTCGAAAGAACTCCTGCGTCGGCGTGGGCAAGGTGTTCGCGTACACCAAGGAACCACCTCCGACGCCCACGCCGTGAAGCACCGTCATGTGTTTCAAGAAGGACATCTTGAAGATGCCTTGCAAGCCGATCGACGGGATCCACATCCAACGTTTCAAGTCCCAGTTCGTCTTGGGGAAGTCCTCCGGCGCAAAACGCCGCCCCTTCTCGATGACGAGGACCTTGTAGCCTTTCTGCGTTAGCCGATGTGCCGATACGCTTCCCCCGAATCCCGATCCGACGATGATCCAGTCGTAGTGCTCTTCCGGCATGCCGGTACTGTACGATCGGATCTCCTCGAAATCGAGACCGATCGGCGGCCTCATTATCGAGGGCGTCATCGGCGTGTTTGTCGGTGCCGTACTCGTCGCCGTTGGTTACAAGCTGTTCAATGCGTGGCTAGAGAATACGCCTTGGATCGGGCGCTCTCGAGCCACCGAGAGGCAACGATCGTCGAAGCTCGTTGACCTGATGGTGACGTGGCGATGTGAAATCAGATGAAGTGAAGTGACGAACCGTGATGACGGCGATTCGGGCAAGTCCCAGTGATGTTTGAGGTTTCTAAGTCATTCCAAGTCGTTGTGATGGTCCGCGAAAACCGGCATTTGTGAACTCATAACCCGAAGGTCGTCGCTGTGTTCACACGACCCTGATCGCGCGCCGGAGCGCGAGCGCTAGTGCTTCGGCGTCCGAATGAACCCGGCACCGTGCCGGGTTTGGCTGCGCTTTGCTGCGTCTTACTGCTCCTTTCGGCACTTCGCCCGATTCACTTCGCCCCGGAAAACGCGCGATAACCTTACTTTCGTGATTGCGCTCCGCCCCCTCCGGAGGGAGAGGTCGGGGGTTCGAATCCCTTCGCGTCTGCCAACCAATATGGGGAGCCGGGGTTGAGCTTGGCGGAGCTGCGTGCAGGGGTCGCGCTTGTCGGTCAATGCGCTGGCGAGGTTGCGTGACATTTCGACTTTCCGCTCAACCACGGCCGGGTCACTGCCGATCCCGTACTCTGCTACGCTCCCGTCGAGCGATGTTCAATCCTGCGGCTCCCGAGCCGTCCACCACAGCCATTTCCGCATTGTCGCTCTCGCGCGCCGAGCGCATCGGACAGCTGCGCGCGCTCATTGGCAAAGCCGATCCATCGGTGACCCAGCTGACCATCGGTATCCGAGACATCACTGCGCGCCACTATGACCGGTTCGTCATGCCTCTAATTCGCCAGCATTGGCCGGCGCTGCTTCGCGATCCGTTCGCCGTGAAGCTGCGCCTGGCCGCGTGCGATCTATACGCGTCGGCGCCCTACACGGTGCTATTCTGCGCGCGGAAGAGGCCGCTGTCCGTGTCTTTGATCACAGGGCTCGGGAATCGGCTGGTCTTGCCCAACGCCGTTCTCGCTGTCGCGGCACGCGCCGCGCTAAACGTTCTCGGTCGCGTTGCCCTAGCCGATCAGCACCGGCGAATCATTCTCATCGCTTCGTTCATTGCGGTGATCGATCACGCCTTTGACCATTGCATGGATGACCCGCCACAAGAACGCGGTCGCAAGCTTCATGCCCTACTCGATGGCAGCTGGGAGCCTGACACGCCCCCGCTCAAGCTGACGCGCGCCCTTCCAGTCGAGATGGAACGCGCGTTACCGCCAAGCGAGCGAGCCCTGTTCGAGCAGGCGATCCGAAGGCTCAAGGACTGGGTGGACTCCGAAGTTGCGGGGATGAGCGGCGTGGCCGACACAACCGGTCTCGGCCATCGGCTGGCCGGGGATTCAAGGAACGATCGACGGTCTGCTGTTTCCGGTTCACCGTTATGCAGGAGAGGCGGCGCGCCCGTGGATGTACGAGGTTTCGCTCTTCATTCAGATGATGGACGACTACATCGACATCGAGACCGATACCGAGGACGGGCGATTGACGCCGGTTATCTCCGGCGAATGGACGTTGGAAGACATCGCGCGTACCTGGCAGAACACGGTAGACGGCATTGAAGCGCTCACGCGGGCGGGTGGGCATACGGCGCCCCACTACGTCCGATTCATCCGCAAAGCGTACGTGCTCATGATTGGCGAGGTTCTAGCAGGAATGGCTTCAGGCCTTGCCGATTAGCGCTGCACGCTCGGGGGCACACGTTTCCCTTGCGCCCGCAGTGTTCGTCACGGGCAAGGGTGGCGTCGGCAAGACCACAGTCGCGGCGGGCCTCGCGCTCGCGGCTGCAGAGGCCGACGGCGAAGCGGTTTACGTCGAGTTCGGAGACGGCGCCGGCGGGCGACGCCTCCTCCGCAATCGACCGAGTGGCCTCGAGTGCGTTGTCATCGATCCGAGTCGTGCCGTGGTAAAAGCCGCCGCGTCCGTGTTTGGGTCTGCGATGCTTGCAAAGGTCGCTCTCGACAACTTCGCGATGCGCCCTCTGATCCGCGCAGCACCGGCCATCCGGGAGCTAGGCGTGTTGGAGTTGGCACGACAGGTCGTCGAGGAGCATCCGGGCAAGCGGGTGGTGTTCGACATGCCCGCCACGGGACATAGCGTGGCGTGGCTAAAGGTCGCGAGACAGGGACGAGAGCTCACCGGTCGTGGGCCGGTGCACGATCTCTGTGCGAGGCTCGAAGACGAGCTGGTTTCCCCGGGGCACGCTTCCATCGTCGTCGTGACGCTCCCCGAGCGCCTCGTTTTGTGGGAGACGTTGAGCCTTTGCGACACCGTCGAAAAGGAGGGGGGTCTTTCGGTGGACCGGCTCATCGTGAATCGTGTGCCGCACGCGCTACCAGCCGGCGCGCTCGACGACGCTCTGGTCCTGTCCAAGTCCTCAGGTCCGATCGGCGAGGCAGCGCAAAAGCTTGCGGCGCTTCTCTCCGTACGCGATGCGATTCGCGAACAGGTCATGCACGCGCTCGATGACACGGTGCGCCGCTACGGAGAAGAACGGGGCGGCGATACCGGGCTGACGCTGTTGCCGTTAGCGGCCAAGGACCCAACAGCGGCAACGGCGGCAGACTGGCTGCGAAACGCAGGTGCGGGATGACCCACCCGGAGGTCATCGTGTGCGTGGGAGGCGGCGGCGTGGGCAAGACAACCGCGTCTGCCGCGTTTGCGCTTGCTCTGGCGAACAATGGATACCGCGTGTTGATCGTGAGCATCGATCCGGCCCGGCGTCTCGCAGATGCAATGGGCGTCGAGCTAGGGACGCAAGTGCGAGCTCTTTCGTTGGATTCGGGAAGCGGACAGCTCTACGGGCTGATGCCCAATCCAGAGGACGCCTTGCGCACGTTTGTCGAGTTTCTCTTCGAAGAGGAACCCGAGGCGGTCGAGCGGCTACTTCAAAACCGCCTTTATCGAGTCCTCGAAGCCGCGGTCCCCGGAATCCACGAACTGGCGGCGATCAGCCTCACTTGGCGCGCAATTGTCGAGCACGATGTCGATGTGGTCGTGATCGACACCGCGCCCTCTCGAAACGCCGTGGACTTCATCAGCTACCCGAAGAGCTTGGCCAAACTTCTTGGCGGCCGTGCGGTGGGTTGGATGGCAGCGATCGGCAAGCGCACCAGCATCGCGTCGCAAGATGACAAGATGGGTCGCGTCGAGCAGCTCCTGGTGCGCGCGTTGGGCCCCGTGGCGCGCGACGTTGCCGGACTCTTCGCGGAGATGGCCCGCGTTCGAAAACGCTTCATCTTGCTCAACGAACATACGGGCAAGCTGCTGCTCCGCCCCGAGACGCGCTACTTTCTGGTCGCCTCACCCACCGCGGCAGCGAGAGATGACATTGACTACGTCATCAAAAAGCTCGGCAAGCTCGAGATGGCTCCGCGGGCTATCATTCTCAACTCGGCTTTCGTACCGCAGCGCGATTGGATCCACGTGCTCGAGACCGCTGAGGTAACCACCACCGCGATCCACGAAGTTCTCGCTACACTGACGCTCGACAGGGAAGCCCGCCAACGGGCGACCGCTCGCATCACCAAGGAGTTTTCGAAGCGTTATCCCAATCTACCGCAGGTTCCCTTGCCCTTCGTCGAGGCCGTCGAGCCTCGAAGCATCGTTCATGCGCTTGCCCAGCATCTCGATATTCCTACGCTGCTCGCCCCAGGACCCAGGCGCCCCCGGACTCTTGATTGAGTACGAGCAGTGTGCGTGGTCGGGGCATGGGTACTGCCCGCCAAACTGAAGCGACTCAAGGTTCGCGCCATTGAAACTGCGTGAATCACGTTCCCCAGGAAAAAGCTGGAGAACGTGCGCTGCAATCGTGTGAGCCTGATGCGATTTGGTGGCTACGGCTCCGAGTCGCTATCCTGATTCCATGCGATTCGTCTCATTGGTTTTCGGGTGTGCGGCGTCTGTGTTGGCTGGATGCAGTGATGGGGCTCAGTCGGGTGGCCAGCCAACAGTCCGCGGCGTTGAGGCTACCTTAATCTCTTATGATCAGGCCATGCAGAGGCCGGTGGCGATCGGGGACGCGACACAGGAGTGCCCCGAAACGCAGTTGAGCGGCGATCAAATCGTCGCCGAGATGGATCGCCATCTCGATGCGATGTACCGCCGGTGTGTGGTGAGCGAATCGAGACGCGGCAGGGTTCCGAGCACGGTCACGATCGACATCGCCATCCTTGGCGACGGCTCGGTACAGGGCGCAACGGTCTCTCCCGGAAGCAAGCGCTTGCAGGGCTGCATTGGAGGCATCGTGGAGGACATCCGATTCCCGAAGTTCACGGCGCCTCGCATGGGCGCCCGCTATCAGTTCCACACGAGCTGATCTGCCAGGCGCAGGCCCGAATCCCTTCCTGTAGCCATCCACTATCTCTTCGTACGCAGCCCGCGGTGGGAACCTCTCGCGGAGCATGCCTGGCGCTACATTCGTTCCGTCAGATCGAGCAATAGCACCCGCATTTCGTCTTGGTCTCGCCAAGGGCTCCACGGCCCATGGCCTGAGAAGAGTTGATTGAATCGGTATTCTGCCAGTGCGGTGAGCGACTCTTTGTGAGCAGACCACGAGTACCAACATGCGTCGCGAAACGCTCGCATTGTGCTCTGCTCGTAGTCCCAAGTGAGAGAGTCGCCGGTAAAGAGATAGCTCTCGTCGAGCAGATAGACGACGCTCCCCTTGGTGTGACCCGGCACTGGGATCGCGGTGAGGCCGTCACCGAGGTCGGTCGGCTGTTCGGCCGATGATCCCTCCAGGATGCGAGAGGCGAATGGCGCGGCGTCTTGGTCGTCGCGGTGAATACAGACTTCAGCATCGAAGTGCTTCGCCCACTTTTCGGCATCTGCGACGTCATCGCGATGACTCAAGAGGATCTTCGAGATTCCGCCCATCTCCTCGAAGGGACCGACGAGCTTGCGTGTGAACTGCGGAGAGTCGAACAATAGGTTGCCACCGGTTCGCAAAACGAAATACGAATGGGCTCCAAACGAGGAGCGATCGTTATGGCCGCAGAGGTAGACCCCCTCGGCCAACAGGTGGGGGTAGACCCCCGGTGGTGGCCGCAGGTGGCTCTCGGTTCGGATCGAGCGGGTAGGGCAAAGCTCTGCTGCCAGCCACGCTTGGCGCAGCTCGCCCGGCGTGCTCGGTTGTCGCTCGAACACCGAGTAGTCGCCGTGGCGCGCGATGAGACCGGGGGCGACGTGCCGCGCTGCAGCGCAGTTGATGCACCGCTGGTCGATGAACCAATCGCCTTCTGCGCTTTCGGGGTTTCGCTCGGCGTCGCCCTTCATCGAACAGACCCTAGGGCGCGCGGACGCGTAGGTCCATGGAATTGGGTGAATTCCAGGTTCCCTTAATCCAACTGCGAGTCCTCGGCGTTGGTGGCGGCCGAAGGCGGACGCCGCGCAAGGTGATACGGATCATTTGGTATTCGAGCTCTTCGAGCTCGATAAGCTTGATTAGGGCGGTGTTCCTATCAAGGCTTCCACTTGAGAAGCAGGTCGATCAGGCTGTTCTGGCGTCCGGTGTAGGGTGGGTAGAAGAGGGAGAGCAGCGAGACTCGGGGGTTGCGGAAGACGGGGCGCATCTTGCTGAACTCTACGAAGCCCTCATGGCCGTGGTACTGGCCCATGCCGCTTGCGCCGATGCCGCCAAAGGGCAGGTCGTGCTGCGCTATGTGGATGATGCAGTTGTTGATGGTAACGCCGCCGGAGATCGTGCTGTACAGAAGCTTTTCCTCCCGCGCCCGGTCGTTGGTGAACACGTAGAAGCCGAGCGGCCGGTCCCTGGTCGTGACGTAGTCGATGACCGCGTCGAGGCTCTGGTAGGTCATGACCGGAAAGAGCGGGCCGAAGATCTCCTCCTGCATGATCATCATGTCGTCGGTTACGTCCAGCACGAGATGCGGCGGGATTATGCGCAACGCGTCGTTAAAGGAGGCGTTTGGCACGAGTGGCACGAGTGTCGCCCCCTTCGCCGCCGCATCGTCGAGGGTCATGCGCAGGCGTCGATAGGATTTGTCATCGATGACCGAGGTGTAGCTGCCGTCATTCGGGTCGGGGTAACGTTCGGGCATGATGCGCTCGGCTGCAGCGACGAAGCGATCCCGGGCGGCCTCGGGAAGGAAGACGTAGTCCGGCGCCAGGCAGGTCTGCCCGGCATTGACGAACTTGGCGTAGAGGATTCGCGAGGCGGCCTCGTCGATGTCGAAGTCGTCACAAACGATGGTGGGCGACTTGCCCCCGAGCTCCAAGGTAACCGGCGTCAGGTTGTCGGCTGCCGACCGCATGACCGTGCGGCCCGTCTCGGCCGAGCCGGTGAATATCATGTGGTCGAACGGCAGCGTGGAGAAGTCGCCTGCCCGCACGCCTGGCAGGATGGCGACGGTGTCTTCGGGGTACACGTCGTTAAACTTTTCTTGCAGCAGGCGGCAGAGGTGCTGGGAGTTGCTGGCCATCTTCATCATGGCGCGGTTGCCTGCGGCCAAGACGCTGACGAGCGGGCTCAAAGTGAGGAAGAGAGGGTAGTTCCACGGCGAGACGATGCCCACGACCCCCTTGGGCTGCGGGATGACGCGGTTGGAACCGGTGGCGAACAGCACCGAAACATGCCGGTGCTCCGGCCGCATCCACTTGTGGAGCTTTTTTCGTGTGTGACGGATCCCGTCTACAACCGGGAAGAGCTCGAGGATCTTGGATTCCTCGGCGCAGCGATGTCCGAAGTCCTGTCGGATGGCGTCGACGATGGCATCCGTGTTCTCCAATAGAATCCTCTCGAGCGCGCGGAGGCGCTTCCTGCGTTCCTCGAGGCTTGGATACGGATCGCGTAGGTACGCTTCGCGCTGGAGCTTGAAGATACGCTGCGCCTCGTTCTGGACAACGTCGATGGCGCGGAGTTGAGCAGTCTGGGCCATGATGTCTCTCTTGTAGCGTTACTACGTGCTCGATCGCAAGCCCAACGTTTGTTCCTCACACAGCCTCGTGCACTCCCTACAGTTAGCCATCTCCCTGCTACAATCACCGCACCGATGCCGACACAACATGATTTAGTGATTCCTACCCTCGGTCCTTGCAACTTCCGGTCTCCGCTCGAGGCCAAGGGGCGGACGTTTGCCGACGAGTCGATTCGAGTTCGTGTCAAGCGCCATGTCGGGCACGAAGCTTCGGAGGCGGACGGGCTGTCGTTCGAGGAAGCGGGGCCGAGGCACAAGCTCTTCTTCGATCCTGCGGAAACGACCGCAGCGTTCGTGACCTGTGGCGGACTCTCTCCGGGGCTCAACAACGTGATCCGTTCGGGCTTCCTCGAGTTGACGTACAACTACGGGGTGCGCCGGGTCCTCGGGATCCGAAACGGCTACGTCGGCCTGAATCCGGACTCGGGGCTCGAGCCGACGTTCATGACCCAACGCTTCGTCGAGAACATTCACCATCTTGGTGGCACTGTGCTTGGCAGTTCGCGGGGTGCGCAAGAGCCGGCGATCATCGTGGACTTCCTCGAGGCACGACAGATCGACATGCTGTTCTGTATCGGCGGCGACGGAACGCAGCGCGGCGCGCACGCCGTCTACGAAGAAATCGCAAGGCGCCAGCTGCTCAAGTCGGTTATTGGCATCCCGAAGACCATCGACAATGACGTGCCGTTCGTCGAGCTCAGCTTCGGTTACGTCACCGCGCTCGAGGTCGCCAGCAACGTGCTCCGTGGCGCCCACGTCGAGGCGGTCGGCGCACCGAACGGCATCGGCCTGGTCAAGCTCATGGGTCGGGATGCAGGGTTCATCGCGGCGGGAGCGGCCCTCGCAAGTCAAGAGGCCGATTTCGTTCTGGTGCCCGAGGTGCCGTTTCCGCTCGAGGGAGAGGGCGGTTTCCTACAGACGCTCGAGCGGCACATCCTGACACGCGGCCACGCATTGATCGTGGTCGCCGAGGGAGCCGGCCAGCATCTGCTCGCCGGCGAGGATGTGGAGCGAGACGCTTCAGGAAACGTGCGCTACGAGGACATCGGCATCTTCTTGCGTGACCGGATCAAGCAGTACTTCGCGGAGCGGAAGCTCGAGCTCAACCTGAAATACATCGACCCGAGCTACGCCATCCGCAGTGTGCCTGCGAACGCCTGGGACCGGATTCTAACCGACCGAATGGCGCGCGCTGCGGTTCACGCAGCCATGGCGGGCAAGACCGACGCGATGATCGGCTACTGGAATCAGGAGATCGTGCACGTGCCCATCGCAACCGCAGTCGCCGAGAAGAAGCAGATGCCCCTCGCGTCGGACATTTGGAACGCCGTGCTCGCCACGACCGGCCAACCCGACTGGCGGTAGGGGCGAGACTTGCGGTAGGCCGATTGTCCGCGCTGTGACGCCGGACGGATTGGCGCTAGAACCGGGCCGAAGGAGCGGAGCACGATGAGTCTCAACGAATTGGGAGAGCTGATGACGGGGGTGGGCCTGGTGGGGCTCCTCTTTGGTGAGTGGAAGGACCAGCCCGGGGTTCGCGCCGTCAGCAAACCGTTGGCCTCGCTGGGGTTCATCGTCGCCGCCATTGGGTTCGGGGCGCTCGATTCGCGTTACGGCAACATCGTGTTGGCAGGCCTGGTCCTCGGCGCCATCGGCGACGTCTGTCTTCTCGGTCAGGCGAAGAAGTATTTCATTGCAGGCCTGGTGTCGTTCCTCCTATGGCACGTCGCGTACGTCGTGGCGGTCAGCGGCCTCCCGATCAGCCTCACGCCAGCCCTCATCGCCGCGGCTGTGATAACGCCCCTCATGGCCGTGATCGCCCGCTGGGTGTTTCCGCACGCCCCCGGTATGCGTGTTCCCATCGGCATTTACATGCTGGTCATCGCAGCGATGTGTGTCGTGGCCATCGGTGCGGGAGCGGCAGGTGCGCCATGGATGATTCCGGTCGGCGCCTTGATGTTCACAGCGTCCGATATTGCGGTCGTGCGCGACCGGTTCGTTGCATCGGGATTCATGAACCGTCTTTGGGGCCTTCCGCTCTACTACGCAGCGCAGCTGATCATCGCCTGGAGCATCATGGCGGTAAACGGCTAGGCAGAGCCCGCACCGCCTTCGAGGCACTCGCGATACCAAAGCTCCAGAATCATCATCGTCCAGATTTGAGAGCCTCGTGGCTCCCCACGCTGATGGCGGGCGAGCATGTCCTCCACCGCGGCCGGGTCCAGGATGCCACGCTCCCGTGCCCGTTGGTCGAGAAGCACGTCTCGCGACATTGGGGCGAGGTCTTCGCGCATCCAGCGGTCTATGGGCAGCCCGAACCCCTGTTTGGAGCGCGTGATGATCGGCCGTGGCAAGAGCTCCTTGGAGATCTCACGTAGCAAGAACTTCGTCGTGAGGCCCCGCAGCTTCATCGAGCCGGGAAGGGAGGCGGCGAAGTCCATGAGCTCCTGGTCGACCAGGGGACAGCGCACTTCGAGGGAGTGAGCCATTGAGGCAATGTCCACCTTGGTGAGGATGTTGTCGGTGAGATAGGTCTGGATGTCGACGTCGAGCAGCCGGTTGACCACGTCCTGCGCGCGCGACGCCCGGAACAGCCGCTCGAACTCTGCGGCGACCTGGTCTTGTGCGAAGCGTTCGCGCATCGCGGGGCTGTAGATCGCCATGCGGTCCTTGTGCGGGATGGGCGCCGCCAGGCCGAGGAAGCGCACGGACTCCGGTTGCATGATGCGCTCGCCGTAGTCGCGCACTTCGCGGGCCTGCGGAGTGGGCAGATGCGTGAGCAGCCCGGAGAGGAGTTGAGGCACCGGCCACGGAAGGCGGCGAATGTTTCGCGCGGTGCGGCAGTGCTTGTAGCGGCGGTACCCCGCGAACGCCTCGTCTCCTCCGTCGCCGCTCAGGGCCACGGTCACGCCAGTGCGGGTGTATTGGCAGAGGTACCAGGTGGGAAGGGCGGAGGTGTCGGCAAAGGGCTCCCCGTAGTGACGCACGAGATCGGGAACGACCGAGGTCATGTCGGGTTCGACCACCATCTCGTGATGATCGGTCCCGTACCGGTCTGCCACCATTTTGGCGTAGGGAAGCTCGCTGCGGTCCTTGCTCGTGAAGCCGACGGAAAAGGTCTTCACGGGCTGCGACGTGTGCCGCGCCATCAGGGCCACGATCAACGACGAGTCGAGGCCGCCGGAAAGGAAGGCACCAAGAGGGACGTCGGACATCATACGGATGCGAACGGACTCTTCTACGACCTCCAAAAGCTCGCGCTTGAGATCTTCGACACTCCCGTCCTTGCGCGGCTCATCGAAGCGCAGCCGGTAGTAGGCTTCAGGTTCGTGGACGACGCCGTTCTCACAAACGAGTCGATGCCCCGCGGGCAGCTTCTTGACGCCCTCGAATGCCGTCCGCGGCGCCGGGACGTATTGCAACGTGATGAACTCGTCGATGGCATCGAGGTCGGGGCGTTTCTCGAAGCGCCCCGACGCGACCAAGCCCCCGAGCTCGGATGCGAAGACCAGACCCCGTCGCCCCGCGTGATAGAAGAGGGGCTTCTTGCCGAAGCGGTCCCGGGCTAGCACCAGGCGCCGGCGCGGCTCGTCCCACAGGCCCAAGGCGAACATGCCGCGGAGGTGGTCGACGAAGTCGACCCCGTATTCCTCGTAGAGATGCAGCACGACCTCCGAGTCGGATCGCGACTTGAAGCGGTGTCCACGCTCTTCGAGGTCCTTTCGGAGCTCGATGAAGTTGTAGATCTCTCCGTTGACGACCACCGAAATAGTGTCGTCTTCGTTCGTCATCGGCTGAGCGGCTTCGGGGCGTAGGTCGATAATCGACAGACGGCGGTGGCCGAGCACGCAGGCGCCGGCCTTTCTCAAGCCGTGGTCATCCGGGCCGCGGTGAACCATCGCGTCGCACATGCGACCCACCGTGTCGACGTCGGGCGCTGCCTGTTGATCGACTGATAACAATCCCGCGATGCCGCACACGTGAAGAGATTCCCCGCCTAGAGGCCAAAGAAAGGCGGATAGTTGGCGATAGGTCCGAGTCCGTCAAGCGACCCCCGGGGTTGCCGCGGACGTGTCGATGCCCCATCGTCTCGAACGATGCGTCGTTCCACTTTCGCATGTGTCGTTGTTTGTGCGCTCGTGCTCGTAGCGGGGGCGACGGTGACCGCGTCCCCGGTCCCGGGCGCAGTGGAGAAGTGGATGAACGGGCCTCACCGGGCGCCTGGAAACGCGGCTCGCAACCGGTTTCGCCATCCGCAAGAAACGTTGACCTTCCTCGGCCTCGACCCTTCGATGACCGTGGTGGAGATTTGGCCGAGCGGCGGCTGGTACACGGAGATTCTCGCCCCGGTGCTACGCGAGAACGGCAAGTATTACGCGGCAGGTTTCGCACTGACTGCGAAACGGACGCCTGCGTGGCGCAAGAAGGTCCAGGAGGACTTTCAAGTCAAGCTCGCCGCGAACCCCGAGCTGTACGACCGGGTTGTCGTCACCGAGCTCTCGATCCCCGAGCGGACTGAAATGGCGCCGCCGGGAACCGCCGATATGGTGCTCACGTTTCGGAACGTGCACAACTGGATGAACGGCGACTACGCACCTGCCATGTTCGACGCCATGTTTGCGGCCCTGAAGCCCAGGGGCGTCTTGGGCGTGGTGGAGCATCGCGCCCCGAAGGGCACCAGTCGTGCGCAGATGGTGCAGAGCGGCTACGTCACCGAGGCACACGTCAAGGCGCTCGCCAAGAACGCTGGCTTTCGTTTCGTCGAGAAGTCGGAGATCAACGCAAACGCGAAGGACACGGCGGATCACCCGGCGGGCGTCTGGACCCTGCCACCCACTCTTCGCCTCGGCGAAAAGGATCGCGCTAAGTTTGTCGCGATCGGGGAAAGCGATCGGATGACGCTCCGGTTCATCAAGCCAGCTCGGAAATGATCGCTTGGTCGAGCGCCTCTAGCAGAGGGCCCCGTACTCGGAGTTTGGTCTCGGCGTGGGCAGGCATGTCGAGCTTGGATAGCGCGGTGGCAGTCTCGCGAGCCGTGGCCAACAACTGGTCGGACGAAGCGACACGGTCGAGGAAACCCGGGGCGATGGCCTCTTGCGGAGTGTACATCTCAGCGAGGATCGCCGCGCGGTTGAAGTACGGCGTCGTGAGCCGATGCCGAGCGATTTCGACCGCAAAATAGGGGAGGGTCATGCCGATGGCGACCTCATTCATGCCGATCTTGAAGGGGCCGTCAGTACCGATGCGAACGTCCGATGACATCAGCAGGAACGAGCCCATGGCGATGGCGTGCCCGCCGCATGCCGCGACCACCGGAAACGGGAACGACAACATGCGCTCGGCCAGCCTCGCGCCGACTCGGAGCACTTCCATTAGCGGCTCCGGGCCTTGTTTGAAAACCGCAAGGTCGAAGCCGGCTGAAAAAATGCCCTCTCGCCCGGTCAGGAGCACCACAGACTCGTGCTCCTGTGCCTGATCGAGGGCGGCGTTGATCTCTGCCATCATAGCGACGGACATGGCGTTCACCTTGCCGTCATCCATGGTGATCGTGCTGAAGCTTTCCGAACGCTCGTAGGTGACCCTCTTGCCCATCTTCCGACTCCTTTGGCCTGGCATTTTAGTCCCTGCCCTTGTGACCGGTCAACCTGAGTAGTTGCCGTGTCACCCAGGGGAATAGCAGGTACATCCAGTAGTAGACGCGCATCATGAAAGGGTAAACCGCCTCGCGGCGCGGCCGGCGGATCATGCGCGCGATGATCTTCGCGCACTCGTCGGGCGTGAGGGTGCGGACCGTCATGGCCAACTTGGGGATCCGCTCTTCGGCCCCGGGGTTGTGATCGAAATACTCGCTGGACACCTTGCCGAACACGAGGTGGCAGCTTCGTACACCGGTCCAATAGAGGTCGTCGCACAGCGCTTGGTGCATTCCCCGCATGGCCCACCGGGAGGCGGCGTAACCCACCGATGAGGGAAAGGTGAACAGCGATACGGGCGAGCTGATGTGGATGATCACGCCGCTGTTCCGATCGAGCATCTCATTCATGAACGCGTGCGTCGTGTTGAACGCGGCGAGGTAGGGTGCGCCCATCATCGACAGGCCTTCGGCGGGAGGTGAGTGCTCAATGCGCTTCCACTTGCCGGCGCCCGCGCTATTGATGATGACGTCGGGAACCCCGTGCTCGCTCCGCACGCGCTCGGCCATGGCCAGTACTGCGTCTCCGTCGCTGGCGTCGCACGGTTCCACCACGGCTGCGGCTCCAATGTCGGCGGCGACCGCATCGAGGGCTTCGCGGCGCCTTCCAATGAGCACCACTTTGTAGCCTTCCGCCGCCAACAGACGCGCCGTCGCGGCCCCGATTCCGCTCGATGCCCCCGTGATGAGGGCTAGCCTGGAGGTCTGGCTCATGGCGTCTTCTACCGAGCGGCGTGGAAACAATCAATGTTGCAGGGGGTGCAGGCTTCTACGCATTGGGGGAAGGTGGTAGTCTCAGACGGGAGATGGCCACGGTTGATCAACTACTGAACCAGAAGGGTCACGGCGTCGAAACCACTGCCCCCGACGCCATGGTTTACGACGCCATCAAGAGGATGGCCGACCTCGACATTGGCGCCTTGGTGGTGCTCGACGGCACTCGGGTCATCGGCTTGATCACCGAGCGCGACTATGCGCGCAATGTGTTCCTCAAAGGGAAGGCTTCTCCGACCACGCCCGTGAGCGAAGCGATGGGCGATGAGGTCCTGTCGGTTGGGCGCGAGGACACGACGCGCGACTGCATGGCCATCATGACGGGCAAGCGGACGCGGCACTTGCTCGTGATGGAAGGTGGCGAGCTCCTCGGTATCCTGTCGATAGGTGACCTGGTACGAAGCATCGTCGCCGAGCAGGACATGACCATCGACCAACTCGAGCAGTACATCCACCGTGGGTAGCCCATGAGCGCCGGCGGCACGGGATGGTTGGAGCACTTCACGACCGACGAGATTCGGGAGTTGCGCGCCATTCGTGAGCACCGCGCGTGGCTCACACTGTTGGTCAACTACGGACTGATCGGGGCGGCGATGGCGTTGGTGGCGTATCGGCCGAACGTGCTCACTGTCGTGCTGGCGCTGTGCATCATCGGGACACGGCAGCTTGGGCTTGCGGTCCTGATGCATGAGAGCGCGCACTACACGCTCTTCAAGAACCGATCGCTCAACGACTTCGTGGGCAACTGGCTTACGGGGTACCCGATCTATCTGAGCGCCGGCATGTACCGGGTGCACCACCTCGAACATCACGCCAAGACATGGACCGAACACGATCCAGACCTTCCGCTAGCAAACAAATTCCCTGTCTCGAAGGCAAGCATGGCGCGCGAGCCAGCGATTCGCATGGTCATCGGGACCGTCGTCACCAACCTCATCCTGTTTGGCGTGCTGTGGGCGCTCGGGCAGCCGATGCTGTACCTGCTTTGGCTCGGCGCTTGGCTGACGACGAACAAGCTCGTCGCGCGTATCCGGTCGATTGCCGAACATGCCGTGGTGCCGGACCCAACGGACCCGATGGGCCAGACCCGGACGGTCCGGGCAGGCTGGCTCGAGCGGCTCTTCATCGCGCCGAATCGTGTTCAGTACCACTTGGAGCACCACCTGCTGATGACGGTGCCGCACTACAACCTGCCGAGGTTCCACGAGATGCTGCGCGCGCGCGGGGTCCTCGAAGGCGCGTGCGTTGCCGATGGGTACGCGCAAGTTTTGCGTCGCGCGATCGTTTGATGTCGCAGGGACGGGATCTCTCGTCGCAGAAGGTAGTGATTCGTCGCAACACGAGCATCGGCAACGAAATCAGCGACCAGGTGTTCAACATCAATTGACGCGCTCCCCTTCAGCTCAGGGTCGCAACGAGGCACGCGGCAACCAGGGTCAGGGCGACATACGTGGTCGAAACGCGCCCATGGAACCACCCCGATTGGTTGAGGCGCTGGTAGATGTGCGACTTGTGGGCGTCGAAAATGTTCTCGCGCCTGACGAGGCGGCGAAGGAGGGTGAAGACCGCATCCGCGAGGAGCGGGGCGGTCACGGCGCCTGCCCACCACATGGTCTTCGCGTCGGGTGCGTGCAGCAGAGCCAAGGCGACGGCGCCTCCCAGGACCGTGCTACCCGAGTCGCCCATGAAAATCTTTGCCGGTGGCCAGTTCCATAGGAGAAACGCGAGAAGGGAGGCCACCAGGAGCCACCAAACGGGCTGGTGCAGGTAGAGCGCGAAAAACGCGAACTGCACGGCGCTCGTTCCGCCGACGATGCCGTCGAGCCCGTCCATGAAGTTGTAGAAGTTGATGAATGCGGTGAACACGAAGACGGTGACGACAGGGCCAAGCCATGGCGCGCCGAAGTTTCCGAAGATCGGCTCGAGCGCCGGCAGCGGACCGAACCAAAAGACGGCAAGTCCGGCCGAGGCGAGGTGAACCAGGTAGCGAGCGCGCGCGGAGATGCCCCTTGAGTCGTCTGCCGCGCCCACGAACAAAAGGGGAAGCAGCACGACCGCGAGCCGGTAGAGCGTCGGGACGGCACCGCGATCTTCGACCGGTACGATCCACGCGGCGACGACGACGACCGCTAGGAACGCCGGCACGAACGCGATACCTCCGCCGCGCGGCGTCGGCATGGTGTGCGAGCTTCGCTGGGTTGGCAGATCCATGAAGCGATGTGCGAAATGCCGGCGCAGCGTCCAAGTGCCGACCCAACTCAGCACGAACGCGAGCAGCGACAGGACCATCCAAGTTACTGCGGCGTCAGCATGCATCGTAGGCCTTCGTCGACGCTGAAAGGCGGCGTCCAATCGAGTCTTGCGCGAAGCGGCTCGATATCCACGTAAAGCGAGGACTCGAGCCGTCGAAGGGTTGGCGTTCCGAACGGCACGGCAGTCCCAGTCGCGGCGGTCCATGCATCTGCCGCTTGGGCGATACCGCGTATCAGGGGCGACGGAACCGAGATCAGCGGCGTGCGTACCCCTGCGTAAAGAGCGATCTTGTCGATGAGCTCCGGCGTAGACAGATCATCTCCGTCGGAGACGAGGAACGTTGCGTCTCTGGCGTTCGGAACCTCACGGACCTCACGGCGGTCGTCCTCTCCCACCCGAACGCCAGAGA
>PVMK01123395.1_pt1 | contig 16643 bp, 17 predicted proteins | sample 1853481 | NCBI WGS metagenome assembly PVMK01 (sample SAMN08533507, study PRJNA380276) | Marine sediment metagenome, whole genome shotgun sequencing project.
TGAAGAGCTCGGTGCGCGATACGTCCTTGAAGGAAGCGTACGCAAAGCGGGGATAATATCTTCGGCTAATCCGTCGGAAAAATACTCCTGCTCCGGATCACCGCTCATGTTTTCAAAGGGGAGAACCGCAATAGCAGGCTTCTGTAAAAGCTCCAGCTCGATAGGGTCGACGGCGGCAGCACTGTGGGCCTCGCCTTCGGCCGCCTCACCTTCCAGCGTAATGCGATACACCCGAACGGGTTGGTCAATATTCTTGACCTGCCGCTCACCCAGGTCCTCGAACTCCAGTCCAGCCTTGTTGCGGACGTGATCGAAAACCGTGCCGGAGACGCAGACGCCGCCGGCCTTGGCCAGCCCCTCCAGCCGCGCCGCGATATTTACTCCGTCGCCGAACAGGTTGTCGCCTTCCACCATCACATCGCCGAGGTTGACCCCGATGCGAAAGCGCATACGACGATCTTTGGGCAGGTTGGTATTGTGGGTTTCTATTTCTTGCTGGATTTCGACCGCGCAACGCACAGCCTCAACTGGGCTTGAAAACTCAGCTATAACGCTGTCGCCAGCGCTTCCAAAGATCCGGCCAGCATGCTCGTCGATCCGCTCGTCGATGAACTTCCGGAAAATGTTCAAGAGTCCCAGTGTGGCTTCCTCATCCGCCTCCATAAGGCGCGAGTAGCCCACGACGTCGGCAGCGAGAATGGCGGCAAGCTTGCGTTCCAAGCGAACTCTCCCTCGACCTGGAGATTAACGACGATGCGGGGGAGAATCTATGCTGATGGGATGGATCCCGGATTTCTGTCTCATCTTCACTCCTTGGCGGTTACGATGAGCCAGAAATCCTCCCTTGTTCAATTCCCTAAATCTGTCTCACAGGTGCTGACGTTGGATAGATAGCATCCACGCCCTTTGGAATTATATCCCTTCGCCGAATTCTGCCCGCTCGTTCCCGCCTGAGCCGCCTTCGGGCACTCCGGACGGCTTCGCCTTGCCAGGAGATTCCGGCTGAATGGCGTGCGGGTGCCGGAGACGGCCGGAAACTCCCACCGGGAATTGCAAAGGGATTGGTCAGTCCCCCCTCATTCTTCTGTCTGTCCCTCCCCGGTGTTCGGCCGCTCCGGTCACCCGAAATCTCCCTGTCGGCCTTTCTGGAAAGGCCCCACTTAGAAGCCCCGGCCCCCCGGGGCTTCTTTTTTGGATCCGTGTGGCCGCTTGACACCGCGAGCCTGTCGTGCGGTCAGTCAAGGCCACAACTGGGGAGGTAGGGGCGCATGTCCGAAGACGGGCTCATCGCCAAGACGGCCGTCGAGCTGGTCGGCCTCTTACGCATGGGCGAGGTCTCGAGCCGTGAGCTGTTGGACGCCCTGGAGCGGCGCATCGCTGCCGTGGACGGCGCGGTAGGCGCGCTGCCGACCCTCTCGTTCGACCGCGCCCGGCGCCAGGCCGAGGTCCTCGCGGCCCGGCCGGTGGGGGACCGCGGCCTGCTGGCCGGCCTACCGGTGCCGATCAAGGATCTCACCAAGGTCGCCGGCGTGCGCACCACCGAGGGCTCGCCGATCTTCGCCGATCGGGTGCCGGACGCTCCGACATTCTGGTTGAACGGTTGGAGGCGGAGGGCGCGCTGGTCTACGCCAAGTCGAACACGCCCGAGTTCGGCGCTGGCGCCAACACCTTCAACGAGGTGTTTCCGCCGACCCGCAACCCCTGGGACACGCGCCTGTCGGCCGCCGGCTCGTCGGGCGGCGCGGCGGCCGCGCTGGCGAGCGGCACCGCCTGGCTCGCCCAGGGCTCGGACATGGGCGGCTCGCTCCGGAACCCGGCCAGCTTCTGCGGCGTCGTGGGCTTGCGGCCGTCGCCGGGCCGGGTCGCGACCGGGCCCTCCGACACCCCCTTCCAGGTGCTCTCGGCCAAGGGACCGATGGCCCGCAACGTGCGCGACTGCGCGCTCTTCCTCGACGCCATGACCGGCCAGCACCCGAGCGACCCCCTGTCGCTCATGAAGCCGGAGACCTCGTTCCTGGCCGCGCTCGATCGGTCGGCGCCGCCCAAGCGCGTCGCCTTCAGCCGCGATCTCGGCCTCACGCCGGTGACCCGCGAGGTGGCCGATCTCTGTGAAGCCGCGGCCCGTGCCTTGGAGGACGCCGGGGTCGTGGTCGAGGAGGCCCATCCGGACCTCGGCGAGGCGCATGAGGTGTTCCAGGTGCTCCGCGCGCTCGATTTCGCCACCGATTTGGGACCGCTGCTCGCCCAGCACCGGGCGCGGATGAAGCCGGAGGTGATCTGGAACATCGAGCGGGGCCTGGCGCTCACCGCCGGGGAGATCGCCGCGGCGGAGCGCAAGCGCGGCGCGCTCTATCACCGGGCCGCGGCCTTTTTCGAGACCTATGACCTGCTGCTCACCCCCGCCACCATCGTGCCGCCCTTCCCCGTGGAGCAGCGCACCGTCGCGGACTGCGAGGGCCAGGCCTTCGCGACCTACATCGACTGGCTGGCGATCGCCTACGCCATCACCCTGACGAGCTGCCCGGCGATCTCCATCCCTTGCGGCTTCACCCGCGACGACCATCTGCCGGTTGGCCTGCAGTTGGTCGGCCCACCGCGCGGCGAGGCGCCACTGCTCGCCGGCGCGCTCCTCATGGAGCAGCTTCTCGGCCTCGGGCCGATCACGCCGATCGAACCGAACGTCACCCACTGAGCAACGCCATTCCGCTGGTGGGGTTAACTTTGCTAGGTTTCGAAACCTGATCAGACCTCATCGGCAGATCGAATCATGCTCCCACTCGACCGAAACGCGGTGATTCCCGAGTCGGAGCTGACGCCGGGGGCCGAGTTGCTGGCGGCCGGGCGGGCGCTGGCGAAGAGCTGGACCGTCGGCCCCTCGGCTTTTCTGGCCGAGGTCGGAGAGACCTCGGAGGCGGCCTACAAGCGAAGCCAGGTGGCCCAGGGCCGCGTTATGCGCCACGCCCAGATCGGCTACCGGAACCCGGAGAAGAGCCGCCGGGCCTACGCCGAGATTTACGACCGGGTGGCCGCGGCGGGGGCGCGGGTCGACCGCTACGGGCTCTGCCTCGACTGGTCCATGGGCTATCCGCTGGACCGGCGCGACGAGGGTCTGCGCGGCACCGGCATGATCCTGGAGGGTCCGGAGGCCTTTGCCAGGCTCACCACCGCGGCGCCGGTGGCGCCTCATTTCGGCGACTTCGTGCTCGGCTTCCCGGCGGCGGTCGAGACCACCCAGGCGGCGCTCGCCGCCGGCAGCACCGCGATCGGCAATCTCGGCCAGTACTTCACCTTCCGCCTGCCCGGTTGGGACGACGAGGTGGCGACGACGGCGGCGACGGTGACGGCGCTCGGCCTGATCGCGGGCCAGGAGGTCGAGGTCCTGGTCCACTCCAATCTGGACGACGGCTTCGCCGCCACCTTGAGCGATCTGGCCAGCGCCCTGGGCGCTGCGCTGATCGAGAAGTATATCGTCGAAGAGCTGATCGGCGGCCAAGTCTCCCACTGCTACGGCCACCACTTCTCCGAGCCGGCGACGCGGCTCGCCTTCCAGATCGCGCTGGCCCGCGCCAACCCGACTCCCGGCACCATGGTCTACGGCAACACCACCAGCTACCGCGGCGACGCGGCCGCCAACTATGCCAGCCTCGCCAGCTATCTGCTGGTCGACGTGCTGGCCCAGGCCCGCAATCCCAGCGGTCACGCCGTGAACCCGGTGCCGGTGAGCGAGAACCGGCGCATTCCCGAGGTGGACGAGATCGTCGACGCCCAGCTGTTCGCCGACCGCTTGATCGAGCAGGCGGTCGACCATCGGCCGCTGCTCGATCCGGCCGAAGCGGAGGCGCTGGCGGATCAGCTCCTAACCGGCGGCGAAACCTTCCGCGACCGGGTTCTCGCGGGTCTCGCCGAGGCCGGGTTCGCCACCGACGATCCCATGGAGCTGATGCTCGCGCTCAGGCGCATCGGGGCGCGGCGCTTGGAGGCCCTGTTCGGTCCCGGCCCGGCGGAACCCGATGGCGGTGGCAAGCGGCGACCGCTGGTGCCGGCGAGCGCCCTCCTGGAGCTCGACCGCATGGCCGAGGAGCGGCTGGCACTCACGAGCGAAACTGACCGGGCGCTGGTGGCGCAGGCCGGCCTGAGGGCGCTGGTCGCCACCACCGACGTGCACGAACACGGCAAGGGACTGGTGGAACGCCTGTTCGCGGGTCTGGGCGTCACGCCGCTCGACGGGGGGGTGTCCTGCGACCCGGACGATCTCGCCGAGAAGGCCCGGCAAACCGGCGCCGACCTGATCGCGCTCAGCACCTACAACGGCGTCGCCCTCAGTTTCATGGCGGCGCTGAAACAGGAGCTCGAAGACAGGGGCCTGGAAATTCCGGTGCTAATCGGCGGCCGGCTTAACCAGATCCCGGAAACGTCGAACACCAGCCTGCCGGTCGAGGTGGACGATGAGCTCGCGGCGCTCGGCGCCATCGTCTGCCGCGAGGTCGAGGACGCCCTGCCGGCCCTCGTCGATCTTGTGTCGATCTGGCGCGGACGCGGCCGCACCGACCCTGAGGCCGGTCCCGTCTAATCTTTGCGGAAGATCAGCGAGCGGTTGTTGGCCGGCATCTCGACGATCCCTTCGAGCGTGAGGCCGTTTTCCGCGGCGCAGTCCGTCACATCGTTCACGTCGCGCAGGCCGAGGGTCGGGTTTTGCGCCCTGAGCGACCGGTCGAACCGGCGGTTGCCCTGGGAGTTGTGCTGTCCGTCGCGCAGGAAGGGGCCATAGATGAAAAGGCAGGCGCCGGGCTTCAGGAGCCGCGCCGCGCCCGCCGTCAGCCCCTGGCAGGCGGCCCAGGGCGCGATGTGCAGCAGGTTGATGGTCACCAGGCCGTCGAATCCGTCCTCGAATCCGGCCGGGCCGCCGGCATTCTCGGGCCAATCCGGCCGGGTCATATCTAGGTCGAGCGGCTGTGCGACATTGGCGAGACCCGTGTCGGCAATCCAGGCGGCGATGCTCGCGCGGGCGCGTGGGTCCGGGTCGCTCGGCTGCCAATGCAGCTCCGGCCGCGCCTCGGCGAAGGCCACCATATGTACGCCAGGACCGCTTGCGACCTCCAAAATGCGTCCCGCGCCTGGCAGCAAGGGCGAAAGCGCCTCGAGAATTGGCGCGCGGTTGCGCTCCGCGGCTGCTGCTGTCTGTTTCATGTAGGTAGTGCCATCCTGGCGAGGACCGCCGTCAATAGACCCGCCAGCGCGGGGTCGCCAACAGGCGGCGCACCATGGGCTCGAAGGCCGAAAGCGGCAGGGTGTCGTAGTCCGGATCGAAGGCGCGCTGGTCCCAGCGGTCGCAGAATTCTATGGTCTTCTCGTAACAGGGATGGCCACGGTAGCGCTCCCGCATGTTGCGGTCGTCACCGCGATAATGGGCGAAATAGTACGCCTGGAAGATGCCGTGGTGGCGCACGACCCAATAGGTCTCCTCGGAGACGAAGGGGCGCAGCACCTCGGCCGACGCCGCCGCGTGGTTGTAGGGCGCGATAACGTCGCCGATGTCGTGCAACAGGGCGGCGACCACGGTTTCCTCGTCCGCTTCGTCGCGGTAGGCCCGGCTCGCCGTCTGCAGGGAATGCTCCAGGCGGTCGACCTGCCGGCCGTGCTCGTCCTCCGACGCCCGGAGCCCGGCCAGCATATCGAGCGCCAGGCCGGCGGGATCCGGCGGATAGGCGTCTTTGTAAGACTGCAGGACGGCGAAGTCCTCGGCCGTCATCTCGTCCATGCGGGCGTAAGCCACTTTACCGCTGGGTTTTGCCATCACGCGGTCTCCCGCCTCGTCTTGCTTAATTGAATCTCGCCGAACCGAATCTCGTACCGTGACCCCGCCATGGCAAGTCACGCGAGGTATGCCGTGGCCCGGCCCAGCCCCTCGACTTCGATCGCCGCCTGCAAAACATCCGCCTCCAGCCAGATCGGGTCGACCATGGTTCCGGTCAGCACCACCTGGCCGCCCTGCAGCGTTTTATCCTGCGCGATCAACCGGTTGGCCAGCCAAGCCAGCGCCTCAAGCGGATGGCCGAGCACGTTGGCGCCGCTCCCGGTGCCGGCAACCCTGCCGTTCAGAAGGGTTGTTCCGCCGAGCGCCGCCAAGTCCAAGTCCTGCCAGGCCGCGACCGGCGAACCGACGATCGCCGCGGAATGGAAGAAGTCGTCGGCGATCATCAGGCCGAAGGGGACGCTGCGGAAATCGCCGTAGCGGTTGTCGACGATCTCCATGGCGGCGGAACAGGCGGCGACACAGGGGCGGATGCTCTCACGGTCGTAGGGCGCGTCGGCCGGCTCGGGCGCGCGATTGATCCAGAACGCGATCTCGCATTCGATTCCCGGCCGCTGCAGCGGCGCGCGCGCGATCTCGGCTTCGCCCCAATGCAGTCCGGCCGCCAAGATTCCACCGTAGGCCGGCCCCGGCACCGCCAGCAGGTCCTGTACCGCCTGGTTGGTGCAACCGATCTTGTAGCCCACCAGGCGGCCAAAGCCCTCCTCCGCCAGGACACGGTGTCCGGACGCTTGAAGGGTATAGCCGGTCTCCTCGGTGGCCAGGCGGTGGGCCAACGGGCAGGCGCTCGCCAACTGGCCGTCCAACCGTGCCGCCACCAGCCAGCAGGCGGCTTCATCGATCTCGTCGCGGGTCATGGCGCAGGTCGACATGGATTAGCGTCGCTTTCTCGCAAGATCCCTGATGGTGGCCAGCGGGAAATCCATCGTGCGGCAAGGTGGCCGCCGCCGAGCAGAAACTCGCGATGGCGTGATCGCTCTGCCGCGAATTTGACACAGTTGCTCAATATAGGGTGAAGCCAAGCCATGATGATCGATTCCACCCTGATTGGGGCCCATAATGCAAGGTAGTGAGCGTTGGCTTTCCGGCGAACCGGCCTTGGACGACATGCTGGCAGACCCTATCGTGCGAATGCTCATGGAGCACGATGGTCTCAGCGAAGAGTCGGTTCGCTGCGTCTTCCAGGAAGCGGCTAAGCGCTTGCGGGCGCGCTCTGAAGGAGTCAATCGGGCCGTCTGAGCCGCCGCCCGGACTCAGTCTTCAACCGGGATGTAATCGTACGGACCGACCTCCTGTACGATCACGAAACGGCAGCGGCCGCCGTTCCGCCCCGCCACCTGATGCGGTGTGTTCGGCGAAACGCTACAGCTATCCCCAGCCTGCGGTTCGTGCTTGCCATCGGCGCTCCTGGTTTGAACAACCATCGGCCCCTCAAGACGGACGAAGGCGTCCGTAACTGCCGTATGATAGTGCCAGGGGACTTCCTCGGCGCTTGCCAGCGCCAGAATCTGCGCGCGCAGGTCAGGAGTTTCGGCGATCAACCGGCGATCTTCGATGGTGTAGCGCGCATCTTTGCTGACGGTCATGGGCGGGCCGCGCTTTGGTTCGACCGGAGGTCTCGATCGTTCCCTCGCATCACATAATGAGCAGGTGCCGTCGTCGAGACAAGGCGGGCCCGATCATCGTTTGACATGAATCGACCGTGGTCGGTTAATGAATTCGCAGAGGACTTTGTCATCCGAGACGAGCGACTCGTGACAAATCCGGGCAAAGGCAGGGGGAGTCTAGGCCATGACGGGGAGATACGACGTCATCATCCTCGGCGGCGGAAATGCCGGATTCGGCGTATCGGCCGTCGTCCACGATGCCGGCAAGAAGATCGCGTTTGTCGAGGAACGCGATTTCGGCGGCACTTGCCCGAACCGCGGGTGCACGCCCAAGAAGGTTCTGGTCGCCGCGGCCCATGCGCTCCATGAGATCGCCATCGCCGGCGTTCATGGCATCGAGGTGGGCGCACCGAAGCTGGACTGGGCGAAGCTGATCGGCCGGGAGAAGGAAATGGTCAGATTCGTCCCGGGGGCCATGGAGAGTTCGGCCGGGAAACGGGGCGACGTCTTCAAGGGCACCGCCAAATTTGTTGGTCCCAACGCCGTCGAAGTGGATGATACGGTCCTGGAAGGCGAGAACATCGTGATCGCCACCGGTTCAAAACCGCGCCCCTTGCCGATTCCGGGCGCCGAACACCTGATCACCTCGGACGAGGTCTTGTCGGAGGAGACTCAACCGGGTGAGGTCGTCTTCATCGGCGGTGGCGTGATCGCCATGGAGTTCAGCCACGTTTATGCCCGGGCCGGGACCAAAGTCACGATCCTCGAGGTTTTGCCGCGCCTTTTGCCGCGCGTCGAGGCCGATGCCGTGGCGGCGGTGCAAGCCGAGAGCGAGAGGCTCGGCATCGCGGTGAAGACCAGCGTCGAGGTGAAGGAGATCTCCAGGGCGAACGGCAAGCTTCGTGTCATCTACGAACACGACGGTCGTGAAGAGACGGTCGATGCCGATCGGGTCGTCAATGGCGCCGGGCGCATCGCCAACGTCGACACGCTCGATCTCGACGCCGGAAACGTCAAACACGACCGGATCGCCGTCGAGGTCGACGACTACCTGCGCTCGACGTCGAATCCGTCGATCTGGGTCTGTGGCGATTGCCTGGTGACCTCGGCCCAGCTATCCCCTCTGGCGACCTACGAGGGGCGGATCGTCGGTCAGAACATCGTCAACGGCCCGACCGTCAAACCGGACTACACCGTGGTCCCGAGCTGCGTCTATACGGTGCCCGCGCTCAGCACCGTCGGCCTAACGGAGGACGAGGCAAGGGAACAGGGTCTAGACGTCAAGGTCTCCGTCAATGACATGACCGGCTGGTTCTCCGGCAAGAGCTATGCCGAATCCGTCGCTTGGGCCAAGGTTTTGGTGGACGAGGGAAAAGATCGGATCGTCGGCGCGCATATGGTTGGCCACCAGGGCGAGGACTTGATCCACCTGTTCGCGCTCGCCATGCGCCATGGCATAGCGGCCAGCAGGTTGAAGGACGACCTCTTCGCCTTCCCGACCTTTTCATCGGATGTGAAGAACTTGTTCTAGGATTCTCGCCGCGCTGACGCACGCGAGAGTCCCGCCAGCGGAGCAAGCCCACGGAGCAAGAAAGACTAAAACCCGACCGAAACCGCCGGATTGAGCCGAAAATCCTGCTCTTTCCTCGGCGGAAAAGCCCGATGACCTTAATGCTAGATCGTTCGGTTCTGAGCGGCTACACTCGCGCCGATTTTCGGCGGATTTCGGGATTGGCCGATCCATAAGTAGGGGTATTTGCGGGATGGTTACAGCTGTCATACTGCTCTTGGTCGTGGTTGGCACCGTCGTGTTTCACTTTTGGAGCCCTTGGTGGTGGACCGAGATCGCCTCCAATTGGGGTTACGTGGACGACACCATCATCCTGACATTCTGGATCACCGGCGTGGTTTTCGTCGCCGTCCTTTTGTTCGTGGTTTATTGCGTGTTCCGCTATCGGCACAAGGAAGGACGACGGGCGGAATACGAGCCCGAGAACAAGAAGCTGGAGTGGTGGCTGACCGGACTGACCACGGTCGGCGTGGCGGCAATGTTGACTCCCGGCCTGTTCGTCTGGGGCCAGTTCGTCTCGGTTCCGGACGACGCGGTGGAGGTCGAGGTCTTGGCCCAGCAGTGGCAGTGGACCTATCGTTTGCCAGGAGAGGACGGGGTGATGGGCACCTCGGATACCCGGGACATCACCTTTGAAAACCCCTTCGGTGTGAACCCGGTTGACGTGAATGGCCAAGACGACGTGTTGGTCGATAGCGACGAGCTTCACCTGCAACTCGATCAGCCGGTCAAGATGTTGCTCCGCTCCATAGACGTCCTGCACGACTTTTATGTACCCCAGTTCCGGGCCAAGATGGATATGGTTCCAGGTGCGGTCACTTTTTATTGGTTAACGCCGATCAGAACCGGCACTTTCGACGTTCTCTGTTTCGAGCTCTGCGGCGTGGGTCACTATGCCATGCGTGGCACGGTCGTGGTGGACGAGGAGAGCGACTATCAGGCGTGGGTGGAAGAGCATCCGACCTTCGCGGAAACGATGGCTGAAGCCAGAAACGGCACGGCGAACGAACCGAAACTGGTTCTCAACGATGACGAAGCGGCTCCCGCAGAACGCGCATTGGCACAGTGAATCTCTAGCCAATTTAGGCGCATGGACAAGAACAAAAGGGTGATGTGATGACCTATTTCGTACCCACCGCAGTCGAGGACGTCGCGCCTGCTGAAGTGGCGGAAGTGGATCTCTACCATCCAAAGAGCTTCGTCACGAAATATATCTTCAGCCAGGACGCCAAAGTCATTGCCATCCAATATGCGTTTACGGCGATTGCGATCGGACTGGTGGCGCTGGTCCTGTCGTGGTTGATGCGGCTGCAGCTGGGCTTCCCGGACTCCTTCGACTTTATCTCCGCCGAGGCTTACTACCAGTTCATCACCATGCACGGCATGATCATGGTGATCTACCTGCTGACCGCGTTGTTCCTGGGGGGCTTCGGCAACTATCTCATTCCGCTGATGGTCGGCGCCCGCGACATGGTTTTCCCTTATGTGAACATGCTGAGTTACTGGATCTATCTGCTGGCCGTGATGGTGCTGCTGTCGAGCCTCTTCGTACCGGGCGGGCCGACGGGCGCGGGTTGGACGCTTTATCCGCCGCAGGCCATCCTTTCCGGCACCCGGGGTCGGAGGCGGGCATCGTCTTGATGCTCGTCTCCCTGGCTCTCTTCATCGTCGGTTTCACCATGGGCGGACTGAACTACGTGGTGACGGTGTTGCAGGCCCGCACGCGGGGGATGTCCCTGATGCGCATGCCGTTGACGGTGTGGGGCATTTTCGTGGCCACCATCCTGGCGCTGTTGGCCTTTCCTGCCCTCTTCGTCGGCGCTGTGATGATGACGCTGGACAAGCTCCTGGGGACCAGCTTCTTCATGCCGGCCATCGTCGAGTTCGGGGAGCTGCGCGACTACGATGGCGGCAGCCCGCTTCTGTTCCAGCACCTGTTCTGGTTCTTCGGCCATCCCGAGGTCTACATCGTCGCCCTGCCTGGGTTCGGCATCGTCTCCGACCTGCTCGCGACCCATGCGAGACGGAACATCTTCGGCTATCGCATGATGGTCTGGGCGATCGTGATCATCGGCGGCCTCAGCTTCGTCGTCTGGGCGCACCACATGTACGTCAGCGGCATGAACCCCTACTTCGGGTTCTTCTTCGCCACGACCACGCTGGTCATCGCCGTACCGACCGCCCTCAAGGTCTACAACTGGATCCTGACGCTGTGGCGCGGCGATATCCACCTGACGATCCCCATGCTGTTTGCCATCGCGTTCATCGTCACCTTCGTGAACGGGGGGATCACGGGCCTGTTCCTCGGCAATGCCGTCGTGGATGTCCCGCTCTCGGACACCATGTTCGTGGTCGCCCACTTTCATATGGTGATGGGGGTGGCGCCGGTTCTGGTGATCTTCGGGGCGATCTACCACTGGTTCCCAAAAATCACCGGCCGCATGTTCAACCAGACTTTGGGCCAGATCCACTTCTGGATCACCTTCATAGGCGCCTATTCGATCTTCCTGCCGCTCCATTATCTCGGCTTTCTGGGCGTGCCGCGGCGCTATTACGAGATGGGCGATACCCTCTTCATCCCGGATTCGGCCGCAACCCTGAACGCCTTTGTCAGCGTCGTTGCCCTGACCGTCGGCGTCGCCCAGGTGATTTTCTTGTTCAACATGATTTGGAGCGCCTACAAGGGCAAAAAGGCCGACAGCAATCCCTGGCGGGCCACCACGCTGGAATGGCAGACGCCCGAAACCCCGCCGGGCCACGGCAACTGGGGTCCGGAGCTGCCGGTCGTCTATCGCTGGGCTTACGACTACAGCGTGCCGGGCGCCAAAGAGGACTTCATCCCGCAAAATGTTCCGCAGGAAGAGGTCCCCAACGCCGAGGGCGGCGTCGGCCTGGCCGTTCCGGCCGCCCATCCCGCCGAATAGGGGCGGGCGATGACGCGGGTGAGTTTGCCGCCGGTATCAGGCGGCCTCGGGAAAACGGGACTGCAGGACGTGCTTCCGTGAGCATCTTCCATCATTTGACAGAAAAGCCCTGGGTGGCGAGTCAATCCCGGCCCGCCGATCTTCCCGAGGGAAGCGTCTTTCCCTTGCCTGCACCGACGGTCGCGCTGAGGCTTATACTCGCGGTCGCCACGGTCGTGTTCGTTCTCTTCATCGTGGCTTACGGCGACCGGATGGCGGTTGACGACTGGCGCCCCTTGTCCGAACCGTCGCTCCTGTGGGCCAACACAATCATCCTGATCTTGAGCAGCGCCGCCTGGCACTGGGCAACACTCAACGCGCGTCAAGGGCGGATGGACGGCGTAAAGACCGGATTGCTGGCAGGCGGCGGTTTCGCTTTTGCCTTCCTGATCGGGCAGTATTGGGCGTGGCAGCAACTGGAGGCCGCGGGTTACTACGCCGACACAAACCCTGCCAACGCCTTCTTTTATTTGCTGACGGCGGTGCACGCGGTGCACCTCTTGGGCGGTTTGGTGGCTTGGGGCAGGACTGTTTCCAAGGTGTGGCGTGGTGCGGAAGTGGCCAGAGTGCGTTTGAGCGTTGAGCTGTGCGCCGTTTACTGGCACTTCCTGCTGGTGGTCTGGTTGGTCTGGTTCGCGCTCTTGTTGTTTACCTAGAGGGGACTAGGAGCATATGGCAGAAACTGCGGTGACAGATACGGGTGGAACCGTCATACGGCCCGACGGCATGTCAGGCTTCGTCGACGACTGGTCGTCCGACCAGCGGGCATTCAAGAATGTCCCCTGGGGCAAGGCGATGATGTGGATCTTCCTCCTCAGCGACACCTTCATCTTCAGCTGTTTCTTGCTGTCGTACATGACGGTGCGAATGTCCACCACGGTGCCTTGGCCAAACCCCAGCGAGGTTTTCGCTTTATCGTTTGGGGGCGAGCCGATTCCGCTCATCCTGATCGCCATCATGACCTTCATTTTGATCACGTCGAGCGGGACCATGGTCTTGGCGGTCAATTACGGCTATCGGAAAGATCGCGCCAAAACCGCGATCTTGTTGTTGATCACGGCGGCTTTCGGCGCTTCCTTCGTTGGCATGCAGGCCTTTGAGTGGACCAAGCTGATCGTGGAGGAAGGCGTGCGTCCCTGGGGCAATCCGATGGGGGCGCCCCAGTTCGGCTCGACCTTCTTCATGATTACCGGGTTCCACGGCTTTCACGTGTCGGTTGGCGTGCTCTTCCTGATCCTGATCGCCCGGAAGGTGTGGCGGGGCGATTACGACACCGAAAAGCGTGGCTTTTTCACCAGCCGGAAGGGCCGGTACGAGATCGTCGAGACTATGGGCCTGTATTGGCACTTCGTCGACTTGGTGTGGGTCTTCATCTTTGCATTTTTCTATCTTTGGTAGGACGAACACATGGCGCAAGCAGATACGCACGTAGAAGGCCAGCAACATCCGCTCGGCATTTACATCAAGATCTGGGGTTGGCTATTCGTTCTCAGCACTTGCTCCTATCTCGTCGACTACTTCCACGTCGAGGGGTATCTCAGGTGGTCGTTGATCCTGATATTCATGATGCTGAAAGCCGGGCTCATCGTGGCCGTTTTCATGCACATGATGTGGGAGCGGCTGGCCCTGCTGTATGCCATTATTCTCCCGCCAGTGTTGGTGATGGTGTTCATCGCCATCATGGCGTTCGAATCGGACTACACCTTCATCACGCGAAACTTCTTCTTCATCGGCGGATCCTAGTGGATAGAATCTAACATACGGGACCCGAAGGGCGGCTTCGCGAGCCCACCGGCCACGTTGCGCGACACTTGTTATGCGGAAGGCGTCACGCGGCGTATCGCGCGCCTTGCTCGCGGCCGGAGCGGGCCTGAACGCGCCGCCGCATACCCTCCGATTTGCCGACGACCCCGGCGCGCGTCATGACATAATCTTGCATCGAGATCGCAAGTCGGAGCGCTAACGCGCCAATCATCGAGACTTGGTATTAAGGCGCTATGGTCTTGCGATAGAGGTGCCAGGTCGCGTGTCCGAGCACCGGCATCACGATGGCAATGCCGACGAAAAACGGTATGGAGGCGATAAATAGGGTGACGGCGATGATAAGGCCCCAAATGGCCATCGTGATGGGGTTCTTGATCACAGATCTTATCGACGTTCCCAACGCCGTCATCAGGCCGACATCCCGGTCCAGAAGCAGCGGAAACGACATCACGCTGAGGGTGAACACAACGGCGGCGAAGATGAAGCCAATGGTGCAGCCCACGATGATGAGCCCCCAGCCGGCCCCGGTGGTGAAGATTTGGCTGATAAACGCCAGTATCGATTCAGGTTCCGCGGCCCCAAAGTACAGCCGGTAGAGGCCCTGCGCCGCGAACAACCAGATAAAATAGATCACCATCAGAAAGATGCCGAGGAACGCAATGGAGCGGATCGATGGTGATCGAACGACTTCGAAGGCATGCAATCGGGAGATATCGAGCCCCAATTCGCGCCGCCGGCTCAACTCGTACATGCCGGTCGCTACTATCGGGCCGATCAAGGTGTATCCGGTCAGGAGCGGGAAGGCGAGCGGCAGCACGTCGGATCCCGCGTATGTCCTGGCGCCGATGAAAATAACGACGGGATAGATCCAGCAGAAATGAACCAAGTGAGTCGGCATAGCCTTGAAGTCGGCAATGCCCTTAGTCAAAGCGTCTGTGAGGTCCGCCACGCCGATCGTGTGGATAGTCGGTACAACGGACCTATAGACATCCGCATCGGAGATCGACTTTTCATTCGCCATGGTCATGCCTCCTGATCCGCTGGCCCGGATCCGCCAGTCTAGCGACCGTGACGCCAAAGGTGGCACAGAACGCCAGTTCCGGCCACCGCCGACGTCGAGCTGCGACCCGCATTACCGAACAATTATAAGCCGCCCGTCGAGCAATGTCGCCTCAACATTGAGCAGATTTCAAGTCCTTTGGCCAAGCCGCCGAGCTGGCGCCTTCAGGGGGAACAAAACGCTACTTCTTGAGGCGCCCGGCCAAATCCCGAAGCAGGCGGAAGGCCAGCAATGCCCCGAAGCCCGCCAAGGCGCCGGTAATGGCCATCATGACGCCCTCGACGAGACCGCCTCGCGGGAACCCAAAGCTCAGATCCACGACGTCTTGGCTTTGGAGGTAGGCGGCGGCCATCATGCCGCCGATGACATCCACCACGACGGATCGCCTTGGTGCGCTCATGTCGCGAACTCTCAAACCTGTTGCAAGTAGGACCTTCTGGCTGATCCTATTCATAGCGAGCCGCCAAGCCATTGAAACCCCACTCTTCCGGGGGCGCGCCGGCAGCGGGTCTCGACCGCCGCCGCATTCCGAGCCGTCGCCAAGCCGAGGCCGACCCGGTTTCTCGGGGCGTCGAAGACCCTCGACGATACTTCGACATCGCCAGCGGGCCTTCTCCTGCCGAGAAACCGGGCTATTGGGGCTGTTGAGTTCGGGGACATTTCGATTATGCTGTGCGCCGAGTCCAACAAGAGCGAGTTCGGGGTGCGATGTCAGAGGATTTTGAGAACAAGAATGTCGGACTGGTCGCCGGGATCATTGGCGGTGTCGTCCTTTTGTTGGGATTGGGCGGCCTGTTCCTGGGTCTTTCCTGACCGGGTCCCCTATCGCCCCCTGGGTAAGCGGGGCTCTCCGGCGCGTTTCATCCTGGCTGACCCGTGCGGCGTGGCGCCAAGCCGCGCCTGTGCGGACCTCACGGACCGGTAACCCGGGAGGTCAACGACGCTTTCATGCGGCCGCGGTTCAGCCACATCGGACAATAGGGCTGGTCCTGTTCCGGAACGAACGCGCCTGGATGCGCTCACTGGTCCTGTGATTCGCTGTCGCCTTGGCGGGCCAGCATACGCCGGCGCCACTTTTTTTGACCCACATAGAGCAGGCCTAATACCAGACCAACCCCCAGGATGATGAGTAGGGTGTCGCCGCCCCCGGTGTTTCCGTCGTCAGCCATGAAATGGCCCGCAAACGCGGGTGAAATCAGCATCCCGACCTCCTAGAGCCAGCCGGCCGGGATCTTACTGCGAATAGAGCCGCGTGGCGAGCCGCGCCGCAGGGGCGGCGCGATCAATAGTCCCACTTGAACTTGACGCCGACTTCGCTTTGGCCCTGTTGGCCCACTTCGGACCCGATCGAGATATTGGGGGTCAGTTCCACTTCGACCTCGGCGGAGCCGGAGTCTACTTCCGTGCCCTGCTTGGCGCCGATGTAAACGTCGTCGGTCAGGTATTTCCCGGCGGCGACGTCCGGCGTCGAGGAGTCATCCGTTTCGCTGGACTCGAGACGAAGCACATCGATGCCGAGAGTCGAGCGGACCCGGCCGAGTATGCCACTCACGCCGCCGGCCTGGCCGGTGAGTTCCGCAACCGAGGCCGCCAACTGTGCCGCCTCGATTGCCGAGAGCTGGCTCGTCGACTTGCCGAACAGGATCTGCGAGACGATCTCGTCGTCGGGCAGTTCCGGCACCGAGGTGAAGGCGAGCCCTGGATTGCTCAGCGGTCCCGATACCGTGATGGTGACGTCGAGGTCATCGGTCTCGCGGCGTGCCACGAAGTTCAGATCCGGGTCGATCGACGCGCTGCCGAGGAATTCCACGCTTCCCTGGTCGAGCTGGAAAGTCTTGCCGACGGCCGTGACCTGTCCCCTCACCAG
>PVMK01127082.1_pt1 | contig 16642 bp, 16 predicted proteins | sample 1853481 | NCBI WGS metagenome assembly PVMK01 (sample SAMN08533507, study PRJNA380276) | Marine sediment metagenome, whole genome shotgun sequencing project.
GAGTGGCCCAACTTCGCGAGCGCTGGGCTCGGCGCATTGCCGCGACCTTCGTCGCGCAAACCCGATTCGACCCGCTCCGCGACGGGAAGACCGCGCAGCGCCTGTTCGATGCGCTTCCCGGTTGGCTCGAGGCCTTCGGCAGCCATCCGTCGGCAACCGTGGAATTCGACGTCGGCCAGACGACCAAGAGCCTCCAACTCGCGAGGCGGGATATCGTCGCCGAGGCTGCGGATGTCTACGACCACCTCGCAGATCGCGTCGCAGCGGCGCGGCGCACGGGTCGAGGGCTCGCGGTTAGGGTGGGATCCGTTCTGGCCGGCCTGCCGGGGGCAACAGAACACCTCGCCCAGATCTCGGGAGTTCGCATCGTCGAGCTTCCGGCCGGTGCCGGAGCGCTCGGTGCGCTCGCCTGCGCGAAGGACATTCGCTCCAGGCCGGGAAAGACGGCCCTTGTCAGATCCCTCGGTTGGCGAGAGCCCGCGGGCCTACTTCCCGCGCTGCGACCCGATGAGTTGGATGACCCGGTATCGGAAGCGACTCACCTCCTGATCCACGACATCGCGCACCCGATTGGCGAGGGGGATCTGCACCTGCGCTTCGGTGAAGCCGGACAGCTGCAAATCATCGCGAAAAGTGCTGATGACCGCACAGGCTTCGCGCTCCGACGCTCCGAGGTCGGACTACAACTCGAGTACGCCGGGGATGTGGGCGTGCTGGTCAACGCAATACCCGCAGAAACCGGCACCCGACTCCACTCCGGCGATCGCATTGCAGTCGCCGGATCCACTGAAGAAGCGCAGCTGATCACGGTGAGCAGCGATGGTTCGTAGACCGGTCAACGTATTCGCGCTCTCGTTTCTCGATTGCATCTGCTGCGGGTTCGGAGCAGTGATCCTCGTTTTCATGATCATCAGCGCGAAGATCCAAGAGGTCTCCAACGAGAAACTCGAAGGCCTCGAGTCGAACCGTGTGCGGCTAGAGAGCCTGGCGATGGCCGGCGAGCGAGTGCTCGCTCAGCTGCGGGCTGAACTCGGTCAGACATCCAACCGGCAATCCGCAGCGAGTCGGATCAAGAACCAACTTGGCCAGGACGTCCTCGCCGCCGAACGCGAATTCGAAGGCGAGAAAGACCTCTACCTGGACGCGAAGGCCGACCTCGAGGCACATAAAAAAAAGCTCGCCGAACTCGAGAGCATCAAACAGGTGACTGCTGCGATTCCCGAGCAAGACGGGAGCCAGGCGCGGTCGATCACGGCTGAGGGCGACCGACAGTACCTGACCGGATTGCGCATGGGTGGCCGGCATATCCTCATACTCGTCGACGCATCGGCCAGCATGCTGGCATCGACGATCGTCAACGTCGTCCGACTTCGCTACCTGCCCGACAAAGACAAACTTCGCTCCAAAACAGTGGAAACAGGTGGTCGGAACGGTCGACTGGCTGACCGCCAACATCCCAGCGGACAGCCGCTTCCAGATCTACACTTTCAATACGAAGGCCACTCCAGTACTCGACGAGAAGGGCCGCGGCTGGATCGATGTCGGCGACGGTTCCGTGCTCGATGAGGCGGTCGAACGCCTGCGCGTGACCGTCCCCAAAGACGGAACCAGCCTTCATTCCGCGTTCTCCGTGGCCGCCACGATGAATCCACGGCCGGACAACGTCTATCTGCTCGTCGATGGTCTTCCGACCCATGGCGCGTCACCGCCAAAAGGGGACGATGGTTTCAGGCAAGCAACGGCTGAAGAATTTCACTCGAGCGATTCGGAATCTTCCGCGCGGTGTACCGATGAACGTGATCCTTTTTGCGATGGAGGGCGACCCTTACGCGCCCGACTCCTTCTGGAAGCTAGCGCGCAATACCCAGGGCTCGTTCATCAGCCCGTCGTTGGATTGGCCGTGAGTCAGCGACGCCGCCGTGAAGTAGAGGCCGCGGGGCTCTCGTTTCTCGACTGCATCTGTTGCGGTTTCGGTGCGGTGATTCTGCTGCTCGTGATCGTCAAGGTACACGACCCGATTTTTACCGAGGAGCAACGCGTAGAGCTCATCTCAATGATCGCGCGACTCAAGGCGCAGATCATCGACGTCGAGCAGGAGACAGAGACCGTTCAATCCGAACTGCTCGAAGCCCAGAGCGAAACGGAGCGCGTTGAATCGGATGCGCGGGATCTCGCCGCACGCCTCGCCCGACTCAGAGGGAGCGTCGATGATACCCGAGGCGAAGCCGAGGTGATCGCCGCCCTGCAAGCGGCGGCGAAACGCGCAGAGCAGCAGCTTTCCACCGAAGCCGAAAGGCTTCGCAGATACCAGAGGACCGCACAGGAAGACACCGTGGGTGGTATCCCGGCCGACAGCGAGTACATCATCTTCGTCATCGACACGTCGGGGAGCATGCAGAACTACAGCTGGCCGAAAGTCATCCGGAAGGTTGCGGAAACGCTGGCGGTCTATCCGAAGGTCAAGGGGCATCCAAGTCCTGAACGACATGGGAAACTACATGTTCACCCAGTACGCGGGTCGCTGGATTCCGGACTCGCCGCGTCGGCGCAAGATCATCCTCCAGCAGCTGAACAGCTGGCGCGCGTTCAGCAACAGCAGCCCCGTCGAGGGGATCGAAAAGGCGATACGCACCTTCCACGACTGGGACAAAGAGATCAGCATCTACGTATTCGGCGACGAGTTCACGGGTGAATCTGCCCAAAGGGTGCTCGACCGCGTCGCACAGCTGAACCGCCCGGATGCGCATGGCCGCCGCCTGGTGCGCGTGCACGCGGTCGGATTTTCGATCGATACCAACGATGCCGAATTCCAGCGCACGAGCCGCCGCTTCGCGTCGTTGATGCGCCGCCTATGCATCGAAAATGGCGGTACCTTCGTAGGGCTATGAAGACACCTCGCGCTCGAAACGCCCAGGGGGCCTGACGATGCGAAATGCGATCTTCGCGATGGGCGCAATCTGGCGCGAAAGGCGTGGCTCTCGATTTGCCGCGGCCTGCCTCGCGCTGGGATTCGAACTCGCAGGTGCACCCGCGGCCGTTGCCGATGACATCGACACGGAACCTTCGACTTCCGAGTCGTCCGAAGAAAGGATAGTGTTGCTCATATTGGAAGGCGGTCTCCGCTACGAGGGCACCATCCGCAACAGGAAGATGCACGGAGAGGGGACAATCACGTTCCCCGATGGACGGATCTACGAAGGTGAATTCGCAGACGGACAGATCGAAGGAGAGGGAGCCTATACCTACCCGGATGGCCGCAGTTATGTCGGCGGATTTCGCGACGGCATGCGCAACGGCTACGGAATACTCGAATTCCGAGTGGGGAAATCTACGAGGGAAACTGGCTCGACGACAAGAAGAACGGCCAGGGAATCGTCATCTGGTCCGATGGCGAAAAATACGTGGGCGGTTTTCGCGACGGCAAGATGGATGGAAAGGGCACCTACACCTACTCGAATGGCCGCGTCCGGGAAGGCCTCTGGGCGAACGGAAAGCCCCAGCGAGGCGCTGCTCCTTAAACACCGCTTCGAGAGACTCGCCTCAACCCACCTAGGCGAGCAAACGCCGCCTCGAACGGCTCGCCTGATCGAGCGGGGGCAGCCGAATGCCGTCTCTAGCGGCTCGCCTCATTCAGCTGCAGCGGCGAGTTGATCCCAGCGGTCCGCGAACACCTCGAAGAACTGCGGATCTTGGGTCGAGACACCGATTTCGCGGTTGAGTCGGTAGGACGGCTCCGACCAGTTGAAGCTGCCGAAGATCGTCGTCTTCAGGCTGGGCGTTTCGACGAGCGCGAATTTGTTGTGCATCGGAACCCACTCGTCGGCGATCAGGCGGCGAACCGAGATCCCCGCATGCACCAGCCGCTGCTCGACTTCGAGCGGTACGCGGCGGCTCGTCGCTTCCGTGAGTATCTCGATCTTCACACCGCGCGCGGCGAGCGCGCAAAACCCACTCAGCGAGGAGGATCCACTGATGTGGGATGCCGCAATGCGCACGCGGGATCCGCGCTCCAGGGCGAGCAGCAATTCCATGATCGGATGGCGTCGCGCGCGCGGCCAGAAATAAACCGAATAGCCGCCGTGCTGCAGCCGGCGGTTCGCGCTCGCTGCAAAGCGGTCGGAACAGCCGTGCCGCGCTACGTGAAGACTTCGCGCGCGGTCCCTCAGCGCGCGCACGAGATCCGGATGGCTCAACTCGACGAGCAGGTTGTGGGCCCGATCGTGGTCGCCGATCACCTCGATCACCTCCGGATCGGATTCGGGTGAGTCACTCGATGGGTTGAAGGAACCGACGAACGCGGCCGGAGTCGGATGTGAGAAGCAGTAGAGCTTCTCGTGCAGGCGCGGTCGCGAGATCTTGCCCAGCGGTGTGCCGTCGAGTCGGCCGCGCACGACGCGAAGCCCGTTTCCGAGACCGGCCCCGAGTATTTCGATGACCGCATCGTTGGCGTGCGGCGTTCTCGGGTGACCGTCGAGTGTCACCCGCACGTCGACGCCGCGCTCGCGCGCCTCGACGAGCGCAGCGGCGAGTCGACGATCGCGGAAGTAGTAGGTCACCCAATCGATCGAGCCGCCCGCGGGAACGCGAGCGACCCGCTGCGCGAGCAGGTCGCGCAAGAACCCGACGGGACGATCGGGGCCGCCAAAGTGAACCGGGTCGTCACTCATCGTCGCGCTCGTCCTCGCCGTGACGCTGCGTGTTCATCCACCGATCTGGTACATCTCGATCTTCGCTTTTCGGGTCGAGGGATCGCGGTTCTCGGTCAGTTCGGCGCGTTGCTCCGAGTAGCGATCCGTCCGACGGGACCAGATCGATTCGATGAGATCGCGAAGCTCGCCATCCGATGCGCCCGACCGGAGCGGCGTGCGCAGATCGGTACCGGCGGCGGCGAAGAGGCAGGTGACGAGCTTTCCCTCGATCGTGAGGCGCGCGCGTGTGCAATCTCCGCAGAAGGGTTCGCTGACCGAGGCGATGATTCCGATCTCACCACCGCCGTCACGGTACCGATAGCGGTTGGCGACCTCACCGCGATAGCTGGGATCGATCGGCTCGAGCGGAAACTCGGCGCCGATGCGCTCGATGATCTCGGCGGCGGTCACGACCTGCGAGAGGTCCCACCCGTTGAGGGTTCCGACGTCCATGAACTCGATGAAACGAACGATGTGGGCCGTGCCGCGAAACGAGCGCGCGAGGTCGACGATCGTGTGGTCGTTGACGCCCCGCTGTACGACACAATTGATCTTGATCGAGCCCATGCCCGCGCGATCCGCCGCCTCGATGCCCTCGAGAACGCGCTGCGGACCAAAACCGCGGCCGCTCATGCGCTCGAAAACGGCTTCATCGAGGCTATCCAGGCTCACCGTAATGCGCCGGAGGCCCGCGTCGCGTAGCGCCGAGGCCTGTTTTCCGAGCAGGTAACCGTTGGTGGTGAGTGCGAGATCGCGCAGCCCTGGAATAGCCACCAACCGCTCGATCAAGTGAGGCAGCTCATGTCGGAGCAGCGGTTCGCCGCCGGTGATTCGCAGCTTTTCGACGCCGAGATCGACGAAGAGGCGCGCCAAGCGCTCAATCTCTTCGAAGCGCAGGAGCTCGGGTTTTGGCAGGAATTGATAGTTCTCGCCGTAGAGCTCCGCCGGCATGCAGTAGGGACATCGGAAATTGCAGCGGTCGGTGACCGAGATCCGGAGATCGTGGATGGGTCGGCCGAATTGGTCAGCGGAGGGAGGCACGGTTTCCTCGTTCGCCCTGCAGCCGGACGCGGGAGCCGCTCAGTGGGCTTCGGGTCCAGTCAGCGGGCTTCGGGTCCAGACAGAATGCTTAGGGTCCAACCGAACCGCACCCGAAGCCGATCAGAACAGCTTCACCGGCGAACTGGACGCTCCGCCGCGGCTGCTGCGGCCGCCGCGGTCGCGCCGGCGCCGACGGCGCATTCGCGAGTGCAGCTGGCCACGCCGCGCAGAGAGCCATTTTTCGCGCGAGGCCTTCGCACCCTTGCCGCCGATGAGCTTCTTCTTGCTCACGCGGTACTTGCAGAAATCGTCGTAGGCCTCGATCTCGTGTCTCAGATCCTGGACGACGAGTTCGATCATGATTGCGTCGTCGAGGTAACCGAGTCCCGGGATGCGGTCGGGAATCAGGTCCTCACCCTCCGCGAAGTAGACCAGTCCGTCCGCCACGCGCGAGCGATCCTTGCCCTCCATGTCCCACTCTGTGTCCTCGAGCATCTTCACCATGCGCTCGAGCTTCTCGAGGCGCTGCACGACGAACCCCGCGGCATGCGCACCGCGAATCTCCTCGATAAGCGACCGGACCCCGGCGATCAGCTTCGATTCCTCGATGCCGGCGCTCTTCGCGCGCACCTCGGTAATGATGCGCTTGAAATATTTCAGGTCCTTGTCGCTGAGCTCGAAGGTGATTTTCATCGGCATGGTTTACGCTCCCCATTCTTCACAGGTCTTCACTGGTCTTCGCAAGTCTTCGCAGGCCTCAAGTCCCGCGGGTCCCGGGCCCTCGTCGGGCGATTCGGCGCACACACCCGCGGCCGCACCGATGTGGCGTGAGCCCGGCGCCAGATCCTCACCGGGATCCAGAACAGACCATTCTATCGGCTCTGGCTCGAGAGCGGGAGGCCGCCCCTTCAGAGCCGCGCAGGAACCGCGACCGAACCGCGACCGACACCGCGATCAGAGCCGCGACCAGAACCGCAATCGAACCGACGGCGCTCCTGGAAGTGCGCGGCCGGCCGCTACCAGAAGTGCGCGCTCCCCAGCCCCTGCCGGAAGCGCTCCGCGCTGGCGCTTCCCCAGAAATGCACGACCCCGGCGTTGACCGAGGCCGTTGCATCCAGACTTCTTCGTGGCCCGAAACTAGGCGGGGCGCACGTTGGTGGCTTCGGGTCCCTTTCGACCCTGCCCCGATTCGTACTCGACCTTTTGGCCGTCCTGCAGAGATTTGAACCCGTCACCCCCGATATTCGAGAAGTGAACGAACAGGTCGTCCCCTCCGTCATCCGGCGTAATGAATCCGTAACCCTTTTCGTCGCTGAACCACTTCACGGTGCCGATAGCCAACTTACTTCTCCTCACTTGCGTCTACCGCGGAACCCAGGTGTCCTGGCCGCTGCTTGCGCTGATTGCACGATTGCGAAACCCAGGTACCCAGGCCGCAGCCGCGGATCCTACAGGAATCGCGTGACCGAGTCAGCAAAATTCCTCACGGGATGTGTTGAAAAACACCCAGACCGTCACAATCTCGGATTCTCGTGAATCGACCCGATCAGATCGATTCGAGTGCTCCATCGAGCGCTGCGACGAGTTGGTCCGCATTGGCTTGGCTGAAGACCAACGGCGGCCGAATCTTGAGAACATTGCCGTTCACACCCTCGATGCCGACGAGTACGCCGTCCTCGCGCATCGCGTTGACGATCGCGTCGGTCTCCTCCGTTGCGGGCTCGAGAGATTCGCGATCGCGCACGAGTTCAACGCCGACGAAGAGGCCCGAACCGCGCACGTCGCCGATCAGCGGATGGCGGTCCGCGAGCGATTCGAGGCCCGACCGAAGATAGGCGCCGACGCGATCCGCGTTTTGCTGGAGCTTCTCACTCTCGAGCACGTCGAGCACCGCGAGACCCACCGCACAAGCCACCGGGTTTCCACCCGTGGTCGAGAAGAATTTGGACTGGCCGACGAGCGAACGCACGATTTCGGGTGTCGTCACCACCGCCGCCATCGAGTAACCGTTGCCGATCGGCTTGCCGAGCGTGACGATGTCCGGGATCACCCCGTGTCCCTCGAAGCCCCAGAAGTGGGATCCCGTTCGCCCAAAACCCGACTGCACCTCATCGGCCACGCAGAGTCCACCCGCCGCGCGAACCTTCGCAAACGCGGCGCGCAGGTAGCCCGGAGGCGGAGCCAGAATCCCGCTGCTCGCGAGGATCAGATCGAGATAGAACGCGGCGGTTCCGTGCCCGCGTTCAGCCAGCGCTGCGATGGCGTCGTCGAGGTAGTCCGCGTAGCGCTCGGCGTAACCCGGCTCATCGCGTCGATGTGCACCGCGATAGCCATCGGGCGCAGGGACGGCGGCGATGTGCGGAGTGGGCGACTCTCCGGGCTTGAGTTCTGACGGAGAGAGATCATTCACAGCCTCCGTCGTCCCGTGATAGGCGCGCTCGATCACGATCCCGCCGTCGTTTCCCGTATGGGCTTTGGCGAGCCGCCAGGCCAGATCGTTCGCCTCGCTTCCCGAACAGACGAACATGCAAATACTGAGGTCTCCGGGCATCGTGGCCGAAAGGCGATCCGCGTATTCGAGCACGGATTTGTAGATATAACGCGTGTGGGTGTTGAGCGTCGCAGCCTGCCGGGAAAGCGCTTCTACGACGGTCGGATGACAGTGCCCAACCTGTGGAACATTGTTGTAGGCGTCGAGGAAGGCGCGGCCCGAAGCATCGATCAGCCAAGGCCCGTGGGCGCGAACCACGTGCAGCGGCCGATCGTAGAACAGGCTGAGTCCCGGCCCGAGCCGCTCCACGCGGCGCGCGAGCAACTCCTCCAGATCGTCTTCCTGCGGCCCAAACGCCTCGTCTGGAATCCCAAGGATCGCGTTCGGATCGGGTGATAGCTCGCGCCAGGCCGCCCACTGGTCCGCTTCGCAAACGCGGGGGAAGGCTCCGGGAACCTCGAGCAGGTCTGTGAGAATCTGGAAATGAACCGGAGTGCCGCAAGGCGCAACCCGGCCGATCGGATCGCCCATTCCGACGCGACTACCGGGCCGAAGTCCACCCGACTCTGCTTCGGTCAGGTTTCCGTAACGCGTGTAGAACCGAATCCCATCCCCGACATCGTGCTCGAGAACCAAATCCCTGAGGCCCTCTTGCAATTCCGGAGGCCGCTTCGATTCCGAAGACGGCTTCGACTCCGGAGACGGCTTCGACTCCGGAGACGGCTTCGATTCTACCGGGGTGAGCCGGTGTACGACTCCTGCGAGTGGCGCGCGGATCGCCGTACCGCTCGCCGCAAATAGGTCCGTACCGAGGTGCGTACCGTCACATTCGGTCGCTTCGCTCGCCGCATCCGCGCGTCCGCCGGGTACGTGATCCGTGCTGCAGCCGGTTGCGCGATCGGCGCTGCAGCCGGGCGCGCCATAGGGGTGGAGACCGACGTCGATCGCATCGAGAAGCCCCGCAGAGCCTGGGTCCGTGCCACGGCTCCATCCACGCGCGTGCTCGCTCGAGAGAACGCGCTTGCGCATCCGCGCGAGATCTCGCTCGAAGATTGGCCCCACTGCGTTCGCGTTGGCGGTCAACCAGCCCGCAACCCGAGGCGCGTTCACCGATGCGGGTAAACCGCAGGCGGTGCGCAAACAGGCGTGAAATAAATCCGACTTCCGATCCAACATCCACGCGAGCATCGTCTTGTTGTCGTCGGAACCAGCGGTGATGTACGCGTGATTCTCGGGGTGATCTGCGGCACGCCAGGCCGAGATCGCGATGGCCATTGCGGTCCGCGCCGCCACGAGGTCGAAGATGATGGCAACTTCATCGGCGGTCAGCGGCTCGACCGCGCAATAGCCCGCCGTGATCTCCATCGCGACGCCGAAGGGGTCGTCGACCTCGACGATCAGTTCAGAGATCGGCACTGCGAGGTCGCAGACGAGCGGCGCGTGAATCAGATCGCCAAAGTCGATCACACCCACCACGCGATCAGCATCGACGAGCGTATTCATGCAACTGACGTCGTTGTGGATCACCTGGGCGCGCATGCCCTCGAGGGCGGGCAGCACCTGTTCCGCGTGCCGGTCAAACACGTCCTCGACCATCCGGCGAACGTCGGGATCGTCGATGAAATGGGTTCGCTCGCGGAGCGAAGGCGCCTGGGTGAGATCCCAGAGAAGCTCGTGGCGCGCGGCGGGGTGGAAGTAGCCGCGCAAAGCCTGACCGAGTCGGGCCGCGCTCGCGCCGACATCGCGCAACAGAGCCCGCGACGGTTGCCTCTCGTCGAGCAACCCACCTGGCAAATAGCTGAGCAAGCGCGTGATGAAGTGCCTTCCATCCGCGCCTTCGATCTCACAACCGGGAGCGTCATCGATGGTGGACACCAGATGCGGAACGGGGAGTTCCGGATTCACGCGCGCAATGTGCAGCAGGGCATGGGTCTGGAAATCGAGAACCGCCGGATCTTCAGCGGGGTTCGCGATCTTCAGCACGTATTCTCGACCGTCGTCAGTACGCAGGTGAAAGTTCTGATCGCGCTCGCTCACGAGTGCGCGGGCCGAACCGCTGACGCCGAAGTTCCGCTTGGCGATTCCTTCGGCTTCTTCAACCGAAAAGGCCGGGGCCTTGGCTTCCAACACGCTCATAGATTCGCAACCGGGTGCAGAAGACACGACTGGGGAGACTCCGTGAATGGGGATCCGAACGGTAGCGAATGCGGCCGCCCCTCGAACAGGGTGGTAAGCTACGGCGCCCAACGGATACGCGATGACATCTAGACGGACCCGCGACGGCATCCAGAGGGATCCGCGAAGTCAGCCAGAGCAAGAGGAGGCCCCCATGGCCGGCAAGATTTTTGTAACACGACGGATTCGCGATGCCGGACTCGATCTGCTCAGCGAAGCCGGAGTCGAATTGCGGGTCTGGCCCGGTGCCGAGGAAGCTTGTCCGAGCCGCGACGAGGTGCTCGAAGGTGCGCGTTGGGCAGACGTCGTGCTCTCCGTGCTGACCGAAAAGATCGACCGCGAGGTGATGGAGGCCAACCCACAGCTGCGCGGTGTCGCCAACTTCGCGGTGGGTTTCGACAACATCGACGTGCCGGTGGCCACCGAACTGGGCATTCCCGCGAGCAACACCCCGGGCGTATTGACGGATACCACGGCGGACCTCACCTGGGCGCTGCTGCTCTCCGCGGCGCGAAACATCGCAATCGGAGACGTCTACATGCGCGGCGGCAACTACAAGGCCTGGGGGCCCAACATGCTGCTCGGCGAAGACGTATCCGCGGGCGGTGACGGCCGCCGGAAAGTACTCGGTATCCTCGGTTTCGGGCGGATCGGCCAGGCCGTCGCGCGACGCGCGTTGGGCTTCGACATGCGCGTGCTCGCCTACGACCCATTCGCGCGCGAGACAATCGAAGCCGACGACCAGGCCGAGTGGGCGGATCTCGACGACCTCCTGCGCGAGAGTGATTTCGTGAGCGTCCACACGCTGCTCTCGGACGAAACGCGTCACTTGATCGGCGAGCGCGAACTCTCGTTGATGAAGTCGACCGCGTATCTGATCAACGCCGCGCGCGGCCCGATCGTCGATGAAGAGGCTCTGGTACACGCGCTGCGCAAGCAGACCATCGCCGGAGCGGGCCTGGACGTCTACGAACGCGAACCCGCGATGGCGGAGGGCCTCGCGGAACTCGACAACACGGTCCTGCTCCCCCATCTGGGAAGCGCAACACGCGGCACCCGCAATCTGATGGCGACGAAGGCCGCCACCAACGCGCTCGCAATGCTCAAAGGTGAGCGCGCACCCAATTGCCTGAATCCCGAAGTCTACGATGGCGAGGCGTATCGAAAACGATCGGGTTGAGGGCGACGACGCATCGAGACGCCGCGAACAAGGATCGATCGGGCTGATCGCGAAGCGGCATCGAAGCGCTGTGGGTGGCGATCAAAAGGCGTCCAAGAGGCCTTCAATCTCGGCCAGGTCCGCGATCACGCGATCGGGAGAGGGTCCTTCGTATGCCCGAAGCGCGGCTTCGCGGTCGGCGATGCACCGCGTGATCCAAGCCGTGCGGATGCCCAGTGGAGCGGCGCCGCCGATATCCGCGGAAAGACTGTCCCCGACGTGAAGCGTCTCCTGGGGGGCAACACCGAGTTCGCCGAGCACCGCTTCAAAGATCTCGGCGCGCGGTTTGCGGATGCCAATTGCGTCGGAAATCACCAGCGCGTCCAGGTGGCTGCGAAATCCGCAGTCGTCGAGCAGGCCCAGCGCCATCGCTGAATGACTGAAGTTCGAGCAGAGACCCAGGCGCACCCGGCGTGCGAGGGCGCCGAGAATTTGTTCGTGACTCTCGGGAACGCTGACCTGATCGCGAATCATTCCCATATGGGTTTCGGTGAGAACTTCGGGCAGCTCCGGCGCGTCGATCCCGAGCTGATCGACCACGGCCTCGAAGCGCTCCAGCGTGGGAAGTTCGAGCCCTTGCGCGTAGCGGGTCTCGCGAAACGCGCGATCGACCTCGGTCAACGCAGCGATGAAACGCTCGAAGTCGACGTCCGAGTGGTTCGCGACAACCTCGTGCAGAGCGCCGGCCGTCGAGGGAACCGATCGGCCTCCGATCTCGACGCGCGGCAGCCCATGCATCGATAGGTCGACGAGCGTATCGAAAAGATCGAAGACGACAGCTCGGATGGCCATTCGACGATTTCACCTCGAAGCGGCGGACAGCACCCCAGTCGGCGCTGCGCGGGCTGTCTCGCATCGTACGAGTACGTGCGCCCAGGCGCTGGATCGACCCATCATCCGAGTGCTCACCCGCGAGATCATCGAATACGTCGATCAGGCAGGCTGCCGCCAGAAACGCAAACGATCAGTGCCGTAGGGATTTAGCGTCCTCTCCATCGCGGTGCGGCCGGAAGATCGCCCGGATCAAACAGATCAGCGTACCCACGAGGCCCGCCACACACGCCCCGGAGCTCGGAATCGCGAGCCAGGCGAGTGCTTCCTTGGCCGCGGAGGTACTGCCGAATTCGGGCGCGATCAGGCCCGCGACCAACCAATAGGCGCTGTAGAAGAGCGCCCCTGCCCCGAGCACCACCGACGAAAGCCGTTCGAGAACGCCCGGCGGCCCGAGCAGTGCGAGCAGCAGGATCGCCACGAGAGCGGTGGTTCCCAGCCCGTTGGCGTGGAGGTGGGCGCGCTTGAAATAGGTCCACGACTTGCTGACGACCGAATCGGCCTGTGATTCATCTCCGGCGTAGACACTCTCCAGGACAGCCTGCGCACTCGCGTGAAGATGGTCCTTGAGATCGTCTTCGGCAGCGCCAAACGCGATGCCGAGCCCGAAGCCAAACGCGATCGAAGCGAATGCAAGCAAGACTCCTGGCGTCAACGGTCGCAGTCTTTCTCGTGCGAAGTCGCTCACCATCTACTGTCCGCTATGCGATTTGCGGGGCAAGGCCTCCTTTTGCGATTTGCAGGGGAAGGCCTCATCTCCAGTCTAAATGAAGTCCGTGATCGACGCGAGCCGCCCGATCCCCGCTTCGGGAACCAGTGAAACCGTGCCGCCGAACTGTTTGACGTAAAGTGCGAGCTTAGCCGTCTCCTCGATCATGGCCGCGCGCGTGGCGGCTTTCCGCAGGTCGTCACCGACCGCGATCAGTCCGTGGTTTTGAAGGATTGCGCCGCGGCTGGTCTTCAGCGCCTCGAAAACGGCATCCGCCAATTCGCTCGAACCCGGCATCAACCAGGGCAGCGTCACGGTATCGGCCAGCGCGACGGCATCCGTGTTGATCGGTTCGAAGCGCTGGTTGCAGATTCCGAAGGCCGTCGCGATGGGCGAGTGGGTGTGCACCGCGCCGGTCGAATCCGGGCGCGCCTCGTAGGCGCGAAAGTGCATCCTGAATTCGATCGAAGGCTTGTTGGCGCCCTCGACGATGCTGCCATCGGCACGAATCCGGACCAGGGAATCCTCAGAGAGCGCCCCTTTGAACAGACCACTCGGTGTGATCCAGACCGTCTCGCCATCGCGCGACAGGCTGCTGACGTTGCCTCCTGTGGCCGTCAGGTGCCCATCGCGGTAGAGCTCGTTCACGATCTGAACGATTTGCTGTCGCGCCTCTCGATCGCTGGCCATGCCATCTCCTTCGCCGAATTCCCTCCACCCGGCCGTGGGGTGCACTCCATGGTAGCCGGAGCAAACTGCCATGAGGGGCCTGTCCGGCGCTCCCGCCCCCGTTATCCTTCCGGGTCGCAAAAGGAGAACTGACGATGGGCGCCGAGAAATTCGAATTCCAGGCCGAGGTCAAGCAGCTCCTCGACCTGATGATCCACTCACTCTACTCGAATCGGGACATCTTCTTACGCGAGCTGATTTCGAACGCCTCGGACGCCTGCGACCGGCTCCGCTTCGAGGGGCTCACCGATTCGGATCTGCTACCCGACGAGCCCCTTCTCGGTGAACATCCAAGTCGATCGAGAGGCGCGGCTGCTCAGCGTATCCGACAACGGCATTGGGATGAGCCGCGAAGAAGTCGTGAAGAACATCGGCACGATCGCCAAGTCGGGAACCGCCGAATTCCTGCGAAGCCTGAGCAAGAGCGCCGACCAAAAGGCCTCCCCCGAGTTGATCGGTCAATTCGGCGTGGGTTTCTACGCGAGCTTCATGGTCGCGAACGAGATCACCGTCCTCACCCGCAAGGCCGGCGAGAGCGAAGCAACTCGGTGGGCCTCGTCGGGTGACGGCAGCTACGAGATTGAAGATACCGAGCGCGACAACGCAGGCACGACGATTCAGTTGAAGCTCAAACCCGCGGAAGGTGACGACTCCATCGCTGACTACACCGACGAGTGGTTGCTGCGACAGATCGTCAAGCGCTACTCGGACTTCGTCGCCTACCCGATCCAGCTGAAGATCGAGGGCGCCGATCCGCCCACCTCGACCGAGCCCATCAACTCGATGAAGGCGATCTGGAGGCGCCCCACCGAGGAGGTCAGCGACGAAGAATACGCGGAGTTCTACAAACACATCGCCCACGATTGGAATGAGCCCCTGCTGCACCTCGCGACCCGAATCGAAGGCAACTTCGAAGCGCGCGCCCTGCTCTACCTGCCGTCGCTCGCTCCATTTGATCTCTACCACCGGGAGACCGCGCACCGGGGCATTCAACTCTACGTGAAGCGCGTCTTCATCATGGACGAATGCCGCGACCTGATGCCCGAGTACCTGCGCTTCGTGAAGGGCGTCGTCGACGCCGAGGATCTATCGCTCAACGTTTCGAGGGAGATGCTCCAGCGCAACGCGCAGATCGAAGTCATCCGAAAGCACCTGGTCAAGAAGGTCCTCGACGCGCTGAAGGAGTTGAAGGAGGACGATCGCGAGAAATACCGGGGATTCTGGGCTCAATTCGGGCCCGTGATCAAGGAGGGCCTGCTGGACCTCTCGCAGAAGCGCGAGCGCATCCTGGATCTCGTGCTCTGCGAGTCGACCTCAGCTGAGAGCAGCGCCACCTCGCTCACGGAAGCCGTCACGCGCATGCCCGAGGAACAGCAGGTCATCTACTACCTGACGGGACCGTCGCGGGAGCATCTCGTCAATTCGCCCCACGTCGAAGCGTTCGTCGAGCGGAACATCGAGGTGCTGCTCTTTACCGACCACGTGGACGAGATCTGGCTCGAACAGAATCCGCCCGAATTCGCAGGCAAGAAGTTCCAATCGGTCCTCAAGGGTGAAATCGACCTCGACAACGCCAGCGAAAAAGAACACGTCGAAGAGAAGCGCGAAAAAGAGGCGGAGGAGTTCAAGCTGCTGCTGGGTGCGCTGCGGGCGGGCATCCAGGATCACGTGAAGGAAGTACGCGTATCGAACCGCTTGACTTCATCGCCCGCGTGCCTGGTCGTCGACGAGGGCGATCTATCTCCCCAGATCAGCGACTTGCTCCGTCGGTCCGGACAGAAGGTCCCCGACGTGAAGCCGATCCTCGAAATCAACCCCACCCACCCTCTACTCGCGAAGCTCAAGACCGTCTGCGATGCAGACGCCCAGGACCCGCGGCTCACCGACTACGCGACACTCCTCTACGGTCAGGCGATGCTCGCAGAAGGTGGCCAACTGGAAGACCCGGCGGCGTTCAGCCGCCGGGTCGCAGAGTTGATGCTCGAGACGCTCTGACGCCCCTCGCGGCCGGTGATCGTCGAGGCGCTCCGAAAGCCCCTTGCTGGTCGGTTTGCAGACCACTTCCTGCTGCGCGGCGAGACGCTCAACCTGTGGACGATCTTCAGCGACGACCTAGATTCTGTTCTACGAGTCAGAACAAGCCAGACAAGACCCATTCGGCTCGCGCCAGATGAACGTGCGCAGCGCGAGAGCCCCCGCGAGATAGACCGCCAAAATGAGGCTGATGACGTTGTAGCCCCAGTCGTAGGCGGCTTCCGCGCCAGGTAGCTGTATGACGACACAAATCAGGCCCCAGGTCAGGCCGAGCACCCACCACATCCGCTGATCCCTCACGAAGATGAAGGGAACGAGGCTCATCAACACATAGTCGTACGCCGCTACCTGTAATAGCGCGAAAACCCATACAAGCCCGACGAACAATGCCTCTCCGTCGTCTCTGACTCGCCGCAAATAGAGAATCGAAAGCGCGATGAGCGCAGCGGCAGCGAAGCGATAGCCGACCGCATTCCGTGAGAGCCTCGCGGTCACTTCGGCCCGCGAGTCGATGGGCTTCGATCTGCTCGCCATCACCTCGTGGTTCGTTTCGTCCGAGTACATGAAAGGATATTTGAGTCCCGACGAGTTGAACGAGTAGGACTTACTGTGTAGCTGGGTGTTCTTTGCGAATTCGACCCAGACGTTCTGCTCGCCGGGCACTCGCAGCGCCGAAGTTCCCGCGAGAAGGAGCAACCCCACTGCGGCGAAGCTCAGATAGAAAC
>PVMK01144260.1_pt1 | contig 16641 bp, 18 predicted proteins | sample 1853481 | NCBI WGS metagenome assembly PVMK01 (sample SAMN08533507, study PRJNA380276) | Marine sediment metagenome, whole genome shotgun sequencing project.
ATGGTACGAATACGTAGCCCTTTTTTGATATCGACGACTGACAAGGTGCCTTCTTCGAGATACTTGTCCATTAATTCTTCACTAGCCTCAGCAGCAGTTTCTAACATCTTCTCACGCCATAGCTTGGCATCTTCCAACAATTTGTCAGGGATATCACGTTTCTCATACTTCATCCCTCGAGTTGAATCATCCCAGTAGACAGCCTTCATCTGAACTAAATCAATAACACCTTCAAACTTATCTTCCGCCCCAACGGGTAACTGAACAGGAACTGGATGAGCCTTTAGGCGAACTTGTATCTGGTCATAAACACGCATGAAATTAGCACCAGCACGGTCCATCTTATTAACGAAAGCAAGTCTTGGAACCTTGTACTTATTGGCCTGACGCCATACAGTTTCTGTCTGAGGCTGCACTCCGCCAACTGCACAAAATACAGTGCAAGCTCCGTCCAACACACGCAAAGATCGCTCTACCTCAATAGTAAAATCAACATGGCCTGGAGTATCAATAATATTAATACGATGATCTGGATAGTTATTATCCATACCGTTCCAGAAACAGGTAGTAGCAGCTGAGGTAATGGTAATACCACGTTCCTGCTCTTGCTCCATCCAATCCATGACAGCCGCACCATCATGCACTTCACCAATTTTGTGAGAGATGCCTGTATAGAACAAAATACGTTCAGTGGTCGTAGTTTTTCCGGCATCTATATGCGCCATAATCCCGATATTCCGGTAACTCTCGATAGGTGTTTTTCTTGGCAAAGTATTCAAACCTTAATAATTTCAGTTAATCGTTTTCAAAACCGATAATGCGCAAATGCCTTGTTAGATTCTGCCATGCGATGTACCTCTTCTCTCTTCTTAACTGCACCGCCACGACCTTCCGCCGCCTCAGCCAGCTCACCAGCCAGGCGTGCGTCCATAGATTTTTCACTTCGTTTTCGGGCAGCCTCTCGCAACCAACGCATAGCCAAAGCATTACGTCTAATCGACCGCACTTCAACTGGAACTTGATAATTAGCCCCGCCGACACGACGACTTTTTACTTCTACCATCGGGCGAACATTGGATAACGCCTGCGTAAAGGTCTCAACCGGATCTTTGCCGGTCTTTTTCTGAATTAGATTCATAGCACCATAAATAATCCGCTCTGCAACAGATTTCTTGCCACGAGTCATCAGAACATTAACGAACTTTGTAATTTCCGTATTGTGGTATTTTGGATCCGGCAAAACTTCACGTTTCGGAACCTCTCTCCGTCTTGGCATTCCTCTTACCTCAGCGTTAAATATAAGCTTGAACGTCCATCTTTGTATTTTTTAGCCAACATCAAACAAACCCAAACCATTTCCCTTAAGCTGTTTTTGGCTTTTTAGCCCCATACTTGGAACGACTCTGCTTTCGATCTTTCACACCAGCAGTATCCAAACTACCTCGAACCGTGTGATAACGGACGCCTGGTAAATCCTTAACACGACCTCCGCGAATTAATACTACAGAGTGCTCTTGCAGATTATGCCCTTCGCCTCCAATATAGCTGGATACTTCAAAACCATTAGTTAGACGAACCCGTGCTACCTTACGTAGAGCTGAGTTTGGTTTTTTTGGTGTGGTGGTATAGACTCGGGTACAAACTCCTCTCTTCTGTGGGCTATTTCCCAGTGCAGGGACTTTGCTTTTTATATGCCTCGCTAAGCGAGGCTTACGTACTAACTGATTAATTGTCGGCATTACAGTTCCGCATTACAGTTCCCTAAAAAACCAAGACGGCGATATCGCCGTCCATGTAAACATAAATTGTCACTGGTATGGTCCATTCCCTGCCCCACTTCGTATTATCCCAAAGAGCGGCCAAAAAGACGAGTGATTTTATGGGGTTTATCGTACTATGTCAAGCTTAAGTCGGCCTTTTGATCCGATACAATGAATATCCGTTTCAATACACGACGCAACCAACAAAACACCACTTTCGATAAGTAACATGCGTAATTTTTGATAACACCTCAGCGATATTACAACTGATCTGTCATGGCAGTATTTTCATACTTATGTCATAGCCTAGACCAAACTAAACACCAATCTAAAGTAAATTACGTTTCAAGTTCATTGTTCAAACGCTGCAGCATTGCCAACGGATCTTTTGACTGTGAAATGGGCCTACCTATCACTAGATAATTTGCACCATTTTGTATTGCCTTGCGCGGCGTTGCTATCCGTATTTGGTCATCTACAGAAGAGTCAACAGGACGAATCCCCGGTGTGACTAAACAAAAATTATTGCCCATCATTTGTCTAAGTCCTGTGGCCTCTAACGCAGAACATACTACTCCATCCAACCCACAATCACGCGCTAGCCACGCTAATTTCTGCACCACACTCTCAGGCTCTCTGTTTAAGCCAATGCTATCCAGATCATTAGGCCCCATGCTGGTAAGCAGGGTCACAGCGACAAGTTTACTCGTTCCTGGCGGCAATGCATCCCTTGCTGCAGCAAGCATTTTAATTCCACCTAGCGCATGAACATTCATCATCCATACGCCCAAACTCGCCGCTACTTTACATGCATTTGCCACGGTACTTGGAATGTCATGAAACTTCAAATCAAGGAAAACCTCAAAACCTTTATCTATAAGTCTCTCGACCAACTGTGGCCCAGCAGCGGTAAAAAGTTCTTTGCCTACTTTCACCCGACACAATTTTGGATCAAGCTTATCTACAAGGAATAACGCCTGTCCCGTACTCGAAAAATCAAGCGCAACTATGATACGAGGATCGCTCATACGGTCATTTTCAATTATTCAATCGACTCAAATCGAGCAATAAACTAGCTTAATTAAATACAGTGTACAGATTATATGGGATTTAATATCCAATACTTTCTGTTTTTATTTATGCTCATTTGTAACTGAGTAATTTTTCTTGAGCGTAATAATTTTGCGCCTCTGTTTAAAAAGCTTACCTAAACAAGACAAAACACCAATTACTACACCAAAAGCAAGGAAAAGCAACAGCACTAATATCAGTGGCGCCTGCCATTCATAGTTGAAATAATATCGAAGCACTATTGTTTCCGTGTTTTTAGTAGCAAAGCTAAGTAAAAACAGAAATAAAACAGCCCAGAAGAGCTTTATCAGATAACGCATAACCCTTAATCCAGTAACTTATTTTTCGCTTTATTGTTGAATGACATGATTTAATGAAGCTCCGTCCAATTTACTATATTTTGTATATTAGAAAGATTTCTACCGTCAGATTTGACAAAATTAGCACAACAAAAAATAAAAAAGGCGGCATGATCTAATGATCTGCCGCCACTATGTTTATCTAATTTGCTACAATCTTCTTTAGTTCTTATGATCGACTCGCTCGCGCATTTCCTTGCCAGCTTTAAAATGGGGCACATACTTCTCTGCTACACTCACTTTTTCTCCAGATTTCGGATTACGCCCTATACGTGGTGGGCGGTAGTTTAAATCAAAGCTTCCAAATCCGCGAATCTCGATACGCCGCCCTTGCGACAAGCTTGCCGCCATGGCATCAAGTATCATCTTAACCGCAAGCTCAGCATCCTTCATCACCAACTGCGGATAGCGAGCTGCGAGATTGGAGATCAATTCTGACTTAGTCATATAGTTATCCCTTATTCTTCGGTATTCTTGGTATCCATCTTAGCCCTGAGTAAAGCACCTAAACTAGTGGTCCCAGCATTAGTAGGGCCATCAATTGCTACCTTCTTCATTGCATCGGATTCTTCTGCTAAATCTTTAGCCTTTATGGAAAGGTTGATACCTCGGTTCTTGCGATCAATGTTGATAATCATCACTTCAACCGTATCTCCCTCCTTCATGTGAGCGCGAATATCCTCAACTCGGTCACGCGATATCTCAGACGCCCGTAGATATCCCTCTACATCATTTTCCAATGCAATTACTGCGCCCTTGGCATCGATAGATCTGACTGTGCCTTTAACGACACTATTCTTGTCGTTCACCGATACAAAGCTATTAAATGGATCGCCTTCTATCTGCTTAATGCCCAATGAAATACGTTCACGTTCGACGTCGATAGATAACACTATTGCCTCTATTTCATCACCCTTCTTGTAATTACGTACAGCGGCTTCACCCGACTGGCTCCACGAAAGATCAGACAAATGTACTAATCCATCTATACCACCTTGCAATCCAATAAACACTCCAAAATCTGTAATAGATTTGATTTGTCCGCTTACCCTATCATTTTTCTTATGATTTACAGCAAAATCATCCCAAGGATTAGACTTGCACTGCTTCATACCAAGTGAAATACGACGACGCTCTTCATCTATTTCCAAAATCATTACTTCCACCTCGTCACCCAGCTGCACCATCTTTGCGGGATACACATTCTTGTTAGTCCAGTCCATCTCAGACACGTGCACCAGCCCTTCAATGCCCTGTTCAATTTCAACAAATGCGCCATAATCAGTCAGGTTGCTCACCTTACCAAACAGACGGGTGCTCTGCGGATAACGCCGGGAGAGCCCTACCCACGGATCCTCGTTTAATTGTTTCATGCCTAATGAAATACGGTTCTTTTCCTGATCAAATTTAAGCACTTTAGCTGTGACTTCGTCACCGACACTGATCATCTCAGAAGGATGCTTTACTCGCCGCCAAGCAAGATCTGTGATATGTAGCAGGCCATCTATACCACCTAAGTCTACGAACGCGCCATAATCAGTAATATTCTTGACGATTCCTTTGACCACTGACCCCTCTTGCAGGTTTGCTAGTAACGATTGTCGATCTGCACCTTGACTTGCTTCTAATACAGCACGACGTGAAACCACCACGTTGTTACGTTTGCGGTCAAGCTTGATGACCTTAAACTCCATCTCCTTGTTTTCATACGGCGTAGTGTCCTTGACCGGACGAATATCTACCAGTGAACCGGGCAAAAAAGCTCGAATGCCGTTAATCATTGCGGTCAAACCACCTTTAACCTTGCCGCTCACCATGCCACACACAATAGCACCGCTTTCCATGGCCGCCTCTAAATCGTGCCATGCCGTTAAGCGTTTGGCTTTGTCACGTGACAAACGGGTTTCACCATGACCATCCTCAAGAGCCTCAATAGCAACACTGACAAAATCTCCTGGCTTAACCTCGATTTCGCCCTTGTCATCCTTAAATTCTTCAACTGGAATAAAGCTTTCAGATTTTAGGCCTGCATTTACTACAACGATATTGAAGTCAACTCGGATAACCTCTGCAGTTATCAGTTCACCAATGCGCATTTCCTGACGTGAGAGGCTTTCCTCAAATAGTGTCGCAAAACTTTCAGATGGATCATCAGTTACAGGAGAAGCAGCAATCATTGTAAGAACCTGTTTATAATCCCGTCCAGACAAACATCTGACGAGTTTAGTAAGTTAATAAAGTACTCGAACGCGAAACTTAGCCTCTCCCTTCTTGGCCGAAGGGGGCCACATGATAACAGTTAATTATTTATATCAGACATTTTTAGTACAAATTTCAGCGTACTGTCTTAGTATCTGATTTACAACTTCAGTAATATTCAACAAGGTTGTATCAATAGAATTTGAATCTGCGTCCTGTTTTAAGGGCGCCACGCTACGACCACTATCGCGCGCATCGCGCTCCCTGATATCTTGTAGAATTGTAGCAATCTTAACATCTACCCCTTTTCCCATCAACTGTTTATAACGACGTTGTGCGCGTGCTTCTGTATTAGCGACAAGAAATATCTTGAGAATCGCGTCAGGAAACACCACAGAACACATATCACGGCCATCAGCCACTAGTCCAGGATTGCGGCGAAATGCACGCTGACGGCCTAGAAGTGCCTTTCTAACTTGCGAATGTGCAGCAACCCTAGAAGCACCATTACCGCATGTCTCACTGCGAACTATATCGGTAACATCTTCACTCCCTAGTCGAATTTCTGTACCCTCAAAAGTGACATCAAGGTGTTCAGTTATGCTAGCTAATGCTTCTTCATCAGCTAAATCAACCTCCGTTCGTGATGCTACCAGTGCTACTAAGCGATAAAGCGTACCACTATCGAGATAATGAAACCCTAAACTTTCTGAAACACGTCGTGCAACTGTGCCTTTACCAGAAGCAGACGGGCCATCAATCGCTATCACTGGAATATTATTATTACCCATGAACAACCATAATGGCTCAATTACTTATATAGAAAGATTATACTTATTCAGGACCTAACTATTTCTGCAAACCTTTTAAAATAATCAGGAAAAGTTTTGGACACGCAGTCTGGATTATTGATACGTACCGAAACGCCTAATGACACTAATGAAAAACACATGGCCATTCGGTGATCATCGTAAGTATTGATTGCCATATGTGGAATAAGGTTTACACCAAGTGGCGGTATAATGCGCAGAAAATCCAACCCTTCATCTACCTCTGCTCCTAATTTACGTAACTCCTTCGCCATTGCCGTAAGGCGATCGGTTTCCTTAACTCTCCAACTTGCAATATTGGTAAGTGTAGTCACACCATCAGCAAACAAAGCAACTACTGCAAGTGTCATAGCAGCATCGGGAATATGATTACAGTCAATATTAATTGCCTCGAGATGTCCAGACAGCGGTGCGCTTACTTCAATCCAGTTATCCCCTTGTGAAATTTGTGCTCCCATTTTCTCCAACACCTCAATAAAACGAACATCCCCCTGAAAGCTACCACGGCCTATACCTTCGACTCGGACTGGACCACCGCCAATTGCACCAGCAGCAAGAAAATAAGATGCTGAAGATGCATCGCCTTCGACAAAAACTTCACCGGGACTGTAATAGTGTTGGCTTTCGCGTAGCGTGAAGTGTCGCCACCCATCCTGCTCGATTTGCACTCCAAAACGTACCATCAGCCCTAGTGTTAGTTCGACGTATGGTCGCGAAATTAGCGTCCCAATCACTTCAATGGTCAGTGTTTCCCCTATCAAGGGTGAGGCAATTAGTAAACTGGTCAGATACTGGCTGGAAATATCACCTCTCACCACCACTGGACTCGCATGAATATTGGCAGCCTTTATTTCCAGCGGTGGAAAACCCTGGTTACCAAGATAGATGATATCTGCACCAAGCTGTCTAAGTGTATCTACCAGATCTCTAATTGGACGCTGATGCATACGCGGCGCCCCAAAAAGCCTATAATGCCCCTGTACCAAAGCCAACACAGCCGTTAAAGGACGAAAAGCCGTTCCGGCATTACCCAGAAACAAATCTACCTCATTTATTGGGAACTGCCCACCAATACCCTGCACACGATAATCATTATCACCAGTTTGGGTGATAGACACTCCAAGCGCTCTGAGCGCATCAAGCATACATGCCGTATCATCGGAGATCAGAAGATCGCGCACATGAGTAATACCATGCGCCAATGCTGCAAGTAGCAAAATACGGTTAGAAATACTCTTCGAGCCTGGTAGCCTCACCACGCCCTGCGCTGTCCTAACTGCAGGGAGATCAAGAAATTTCACAACGCACCTTAGAATTGATCCTCACAAATAAATCTCCTGTCACCTTGAGATTCTACGTGTGGACAATTATCAGAGATTTCCTTTTGAGACACGGTGTAATACATAGGAGGAGCCGCTCTTTGTTTCTAATGTTGCCGTATCGCCGTCTGCGTTGACTATAAAAGTAGTCGGATCGTTGTCAGAAAAACCTGCGCATCCATTCGTGTTATATGTGAACCCTTTTAGGTTCAATTTTTTTGTAGTGGCATCGTATACATAAGAAGAAAATTCGATCCCCGGATCGCCACAGCTTTCGTGATCTACACGGTCCAAATCTCCTATTGGATCAACCATAAAGTACTTACCGTTAGTAAAAAATAGAACAGTTTGAGTCTTGATTGCAGTCTTATCAAATGCCCAAGCTCCTACAATTCCAGAGGCAATATTTTCCATTTTAGAAAAACGAACCTCCTTAACCATCGTCTTATTTTTCTCCTTTGAAGAGCTTAGTTTAAGAGGTTTGGCAATGTGAAATAATTCACCAAAGATACTACTCTGCTCTCTCTTCCTCGGTACCACTACAATATCCGTTGTAATCAATTCAAAACCATCTGTATAAATTCTCCAGTTTGGCGGTAAATGTGATAACCCGGCCTGAATATTAGTATCAATCGTTGCTGCGCCTGCAATCTTAAATCCTCTTGTATCAAACTCGAGGACACTCACTTCACCGTATTCCACGCCAGCCTTACTAACCGGCTTGCTCCCACATACTTGATTAATATCACAGGGATTATCTGCCACAGCTTCACCAAACAAATACTCACCTGCATTAGCAACCGACATACGAATTACAGTAGCTGTTACATCATCGTGCTTGACCCAAACATTAGTACTAAGCAAACCAATAGCCTTAGAAAGAAAGTGAGCATTCGCTTCCGCTGCAGTCTTGACCTCCCCAGCAATACCTCCTGCCTGCCTTACACTTTGCAGTGCAGATGCGGATACGAATGTAGTTGGATCGCTGTCAAGATTGATTGAAGCGCTAACAACATCAGCAGCTTTAGCTGGAATGGAAATACCGTTCCCAGGATCGTTGTCCGAATCTAGGGACTGTATCAAAACAAGCATGTTTTGTAACCGAGTGCTGCTACCCCCAGCCAAGTCTATCGGTGTCACTATTGCAGTTGCTTTCACTTTCCCGAGAATCAAGCTGCCAAGCTTGAATTCAACCATATCTCCATGATTATATTTGTAAATACCCTTCTCATCTGTAATACCTACCATCTTAGAAGAGGTAGAATAAGCTACACCACTGACCCCCGTATCAATCAATTTCCCTGTTGTCGGACCTGTTGCAGATTTACCACCACCTAAAAATTCGCTGCCACCATTGCAGGCAATAAGACCCGTAGCAAATGCTACCAACATCAACCATACCCAACAATGGGCCACTCTATACTTCTGGTCAAATTTCATTTAATAGATTCCTACTTAATTTAATTGATTGTTTTTCGTTCTAACCTGTAACATCATAATTTTATCGTTATATAATCATGTGGTGAATGGTGAGCACGTCGGCAGAAAGCTTTTTATTATAACTAACCTTTTTCACCGCGTCTTGATCACCTAGTAACTCAAGTGCTATTTAACTAAGGGTAAATACCTTCTAAAATTACGCAACACCTGATGCACCAATCCAAAATAACAATGGTAGTTGTTTTACGTTATGAGGCAAACAACAAAGCAGCAGAAAAGCAGTTTTGTAAACGTGCTGTCCAGCTATTACGTTATGTTAAGCCCTTGGAAAAATCAGGCAAATTATTGTTGTGTTGCCTGATTCTTGCGTACGTTAATTAAGCTCAACTCTCTTCGTAGAAATGTTTGATACTCAGGAACCCGTAATATAATGTCAAAACACAGAAAATCGACCCCCTCCTCACTGAAGGGAGCACATTTGGAGATAAACGCAATCGTTGCCGACTTGCGCGCCTTGCGGGTAACAGCATTAGAAAACAGACAGAGACTTAAACGGCCTCCAAAGCTTCCCTCACGCAAGATCCTTGCAAATATTATTGACGGATTAGCCGCTGTACTGTTTCCAAATCGTTTGGGTTCCTCGGAATTCAACGACGAAGACATTGACCACTACGTTCAACAAACGTTGGATGAAACACTACGAAAACTCCTAGTGCAAGTACTTCGTGAGTTAAATTATATTTCTGGAGATGAAACCAGTAGTGACATAGTACACGAGCAAGCAACTACGATTATTCATGCTTTTTCAAAACGACTACCAAACATACGAAACCTACTAGATACTGATATTTGTGCAGCCTACGAAGGAGATCCAGCTGCCCACAATGTGGATGAGGTACTTGTTTGTTACCCAGGGATTACTGCCATCATGTACTATCGACTTGCTCACGAGTTACATTGCTTAGGCACTCCACTAATCGCTCGTATGATTTCTGAAATCGCTCATTCGACTACAGGTATCGAAATCCATCCAGGCGCGCAGATTGGTAGTAGTTTTTTTATCGATCATGGTACTGGTGTAGTCATAGGTGAAACGACTATTATTGGCAAAAATGTACGGTTATACCAAGCTGTAACTCTAGGTGCAAAGAGTTTTCCAGTAGATAAAAATGGTGCGCTGGTGAAGAATATTGTACGGCATCCCATTGTTGAGGATGATGTTATTATCTATGCAAATGCCACCCTTTTGGGTCGTATTACCATTGGTCGCGGCTCAACTGTTGGTGGTAATGTTTGGCTCACGCGTAGCGTTCCGCCTGGCAGCAGTATATCTCAGGCGCAGATGCGTAATGAAACATTTGATGGTGACACAGGAATTTAAGGCAACAACTCAAGCTCTATTCTATCAATACTGTCTTCTATCAATACTGTTGCTTTCGCTTGCATGGCTACACGTAGCAGTATTATCAGTACAAAATTATCTAAGGAACGAGTCTTGTACCCACTACTATTCGACTAGACTATCGGTTAATGAACTCATTGAATGTCAAAGAACCACAGCAAAATAATTAACTAACGTTGGCACCGAACTATCTAGAAATAAGACACCTAGCATTTAACTACTTTTGATACGGTCTCACCATCACCAGATTAAAATTACCATGAATAAAACACTTGATGTCATCTTTACCATAGTTAAAGAGAAAAGTTAAACCGCGTGAGAAGAGATAAAGTAGCAAATTGAGTAATGAAGTTGATTTTATGAACGAACTTACATTAGCCAGAATAATCCACTTGCTGGGAGTGATTTTGTGGATCGGTGGTGTTGCGATGATCACCACCGTATTGCTTCCTGTCACTGCAAAAATGCATTCTGTAGCGGAGAAAATAGAGTTTTTTGAGTACATTGAGAACCGCTTCGCTGCCCAGGCACGCTTTACCACACTGATCACTGGCTTGAGTGGTTTTTATATGGTGTACATACTTGATGCCTGGAGCCGCTTTACTGAACTCCGTTACTGGTGGATGCATGCCATGGTCATAGTATGGCTACTTTTTATGCTATTGCTATACGTTTTGGAGCCACTGGTATTGCATAGGCGTGTTAAAAACCAGGTGCAGCACATCCCAATAAAGATTTTAGCAATGATTCAAAGAACACACTGGGTATTACTGAGCTTAAGCCTTATTACTGTAATCGGTGCGGTAGCAGGTAGTCATGGTTGGATGCTATCCGTGGGCTAAATATGAGCTACGCAGCACTAAAAATAATTCATGTTATTAGTGTAATATTTAGTTATTTACTGTTTATGTTACGTGGGATATGGATGATGCAGAACTCCTCTATCCTGCAACAGCGCTGGGTAAAAATTCTGCCACATGTAATAGATACCGTACTGCTGGCAAGCGCTGTAACACTGGTCACCATGATTCAGCAATATCCGGGAATGAGCACATGGCTTAGTACCAAGATTGGAGGGTTATTGCTCTATATAATCCTTGGAATGATGGCGTTAAGGTTCGGTAAGTCACTAAAAATAAAGATCATTTCATGGATTGCAGCCCAGATCGTGTTTTTCTATATAGTGCTGGTCGCTCTGACTAAGAATCCTACACTTATTTCTTAGATAGTATCAATATACAATATATTATTCAGGTAGTTAAATTAGAATAATTTATCCTGAATTTTTTCATTACAGAAATGTAACCAGTTTGTAACCTCTTTTGTTCTGATTACTGTCTATTTAGTATACTCTTTGACTCAAAGAGAAACCCGCCAAAGCGGGATTAATGGTAATCGTGTCTAGCCCATATATTCCATTCGCCCTTCAAGAAGAAAATACAAATAGTAAGTCTGATTATTAATCCCCATTGTTGAACACGACTTACTTGAACCTCAAAGAGGTGGTTGAACTACAAATTGTAAGATTAAGACAGCAACTACGAGTAAGGTTATTAAGACATACCGATCAGCAGCCAATTCTCTAATGATTATGAAAGTTCTATCCCACCCGTACAATAAGATCATTACTAACAATGACCATGGAAAGAAAACTGTAATCACTATTGCAGATAAAATCTTACTCCACATACTTTTCCCACTGCTTTGTGTGCCTTAGTGCGCCATGATAAAATGGATTTTCTACTGTGAGCATATTCTTTTAATTAGTGTTTTTTAGCGCTTTGCCACTGTTAGGAAGCCTAGAGGCTGCAGCCTGAATAACCACATGGAATAAAGAAAGTGATACTTATATCGTTAACACAAAAAACCGGAGTAGAAATAGTAGTAAATATGGAAAATGTTACTAGCTTTATCCCTTCCAAAGCTGGGACAATTCTGCGTCTTAATGGTACATCCCCCTCTACTATAGAAGTCAAAGAAGGTTTAGAGGAAGTCATAAAAAGAATACATAATATCACTCATCAAAGAATTGAACGATTTAAGTAATTAATAACTCAAGGTAAACCTACCTGTCTCGCAAGTGAGGCCTAGCGAGTCAACGCATCAACAGGATCAGCTAGTGCGAGAGTCAATGCTTCTTCATAATCTTCTTGGCTAAAACCATGATAGTTGCTTACCAAGAAAACCAGCTGACTCAATTCTTCTTTATGTAAGTCAATATCGACTGGTTTGTAAGTCAGTTTCGACTGGCACAAAGGTTATCTGGACGCTTCTACACTGATTTAATAAAGCTTTAAATAACGGGTATCTGCAATAACCTTTCGTACAGGCAACACCCTAATCATGCGCGCCATCACTCGCTCGGCAGTAAGGCGATAGGTTGTCAACTTGCCACCATAAATAGTAAGCAAAGAAGGAGGATCTTGCCGACCTGTATGTAAAATCGTCTCACGCGACCACGTGTTGATGGACGACGCTCCACGCCTATTTTGGCCCCCACCTGAGGGCAGCACACGCAAACCAGCAATCGCAGACAAAATGCGTTGTTCTGAACGATACCGCGGGAAATAATTTATGAGTGTTTTCATTAAATAGTCTTGCTCATGTGGCAGCGGTCTAACGTCCATCGGATCACCTTGATAAGTGGATTCTGTGGTACCCACCAAAGTATTTTCCCGCCAGGGCATTATGAATACAGCTCGTTTATCTTGTGCCTCAACGTAATAAACTCCCTGTGTTAACGTGCCTGGCACAACAATGTGTGTACCTTGTACCAAATCAACTTTGAGTTGTGAAGGAGTCGGCGTGATTCGGCTTAACACTTGCTGAACCCAGGGCCCAGCTGCATTTACCAATACTCCTGCTGTACAAGTTTTAGCTTTATCGTGATGCCAGTATTCAATGATATTAGTGTGTTTACCCAGCTGACCTAACCGAGCACCGGTAAATGTTGCAGATATTTTAAACTGTGCGCCCATCTGCTGTGCCGAGCGCATAACAGCATGAGTCAATGCCGCATCATCAGTCTGCGCATCATTGTACTGAAATACTACTTCAAGCTGTGCAGTATCTAGCCCATCTAACTTCTTCCAAAGTTTCTGTGGAACACGACAAAAGCGCGCTGCCGGATATAGTCTGCCTTGAAGTGCATAAAGGCTCAAACCAACGTGTAGTATCCATGGGCGTCTTGTAGTATAGCGATAAACAGGAATATAAAAAGGTTTTAGCTCAACCAGATCTGGCGCGAGCTTGAGCAGCAGCGCTCTCTCGTACAGACATTCACTCACCAACGAAAACTCACCACTTTCTAAATACCGTAGCCCACCATGAATGAGTTTACTAGAACGGCTGGAGGTTCCACTTGCAATGTCAGTTTGTTCAAGCACCATCACCGAAAAACCTTTAGCTGAAGCAGCCTGCGCAACTCCCACACCATGGATACCCCCACCGATGATGACTAGATCATAAGACTCCATCACTTTTCTCCATAAATTTTCCCGTTTTTATTTTGCATAAGACGATCAAGTTGTTTGCCCTTTAAAACAAATATGAATGCAAGAGAGTGTATGCTTACTTCCTTCAAACAAGCTTAATTATTCATATAGATGCATGGAACACTCACCATTTCTACCTTGAGGAAATCCTGAGAAAAATGTTATAATAATTGACTAACATGGCTTTGCAACTCATTTATTAGCCAGGTTAAATACACATACTCGCCAATCCAGGGGTGCTCCACAAGGAGTGACTATGGCGGGTAGAGGCTCAACCCTAAAGGAGAAATTTATGGTAGTAACTATGCGACAGATGCTAGAAGCAGGAGTCCATTTCGGACACCAGACTCGTTTCTGGAACCCCAAGATGGCTCAGTATATTTTTGGTCATCGTAACAAAATACACATTATCAATCTGGAAAAAACCCTAGGGATGTATCAAGACGCGATAAAATATGTGCGTCAATTATCTACTAACAAAGGCACTATTCTATTCGTCGGCACTAAACGCCAAGCACGCGATATTATTCGCGAGGAAGCAATCCGCTGTGAATCTCCATATGTAGACCAGCGCTGGCTAGGTGGAATGTTGACAAATTTTAAGACAATTAAACAATCCGTAAAACGCCTACAGGAAATGGAAACGATAGTACAAGACGGTACACTTGAGAAACTTTCTAAGAAAGAAGCACTTGACATTCAACGTGGATTGGAAAAACTCAACCACAGTCTGGGTGGTATCAAAGATATGGAAAAGATACCAGATGCCTTGTTCGTAATTGATGTGGGCTACCAAAAAGGTGCAATTACCGAAGCTAAGAAACTTGGTATCCCAATAGTAGGTGTGGTGGATACTAACCACAACCCTGACAGAGTGGATTATGTTATTCCGGGCAACGACGATTCCAGCCAGGCGATACGTCTTTATGCGCGAGGTGTGGCTGATGCAGTTATGGAAGGACGCAGCCAGATTGTTCATGAAATCGTCAAAAATGAATTTGAGGAAATGGATGAAACAATGATGACTGAACGACTGACTGAATAGGCTGAAAACAATTTACAGGGGGTTCTAGTGCCCCCTTTTTAAATCTCTGAAAATACTGTTTTATACAGGATTCTCACAAGAATAATTTGAGAAACCTCTTAAAAGTTATTAACTAATTTCGTATTTGGAGTAAACATGGCAGATATTGCTGCAAGGACAGTAAAAGAATTACGCGATTTAACCGAACTTGGCATGATGGAATGTAAAAAAGCATTAATCGAAACTGGTGGCGACTTGAAAGCAGCAGAAGATTTATTACGAATAAAAAGTGGCACAAGGGCAAGTACAGCTGCTAGCCGTATCACTGCTGAGGGCACTATAGGAATAGAGATTGCGATAGATAAAAAGAGCGGTGCTTTGGTTGAAGTTAATTGCGAAACTGATTTCGTAGCTAAAAATGAGGATTTTATCAACTTCGCCAAACAGCTAGCGCAATTAACGGCGACTAAAAATTTGACAGATACGGAAGCGCTCTCAAGAGCAACTTTGCCGAATGGCAAAAGTGTAGAAGAGTTTCGTAAGGTGCTAATTATGAAACTGGGTGAGAACATAAGCATTCGCCGTTATGCTCGCCATACCACACGAGGACACCTTGCGTCATACCTCCATGGTGGAAAAATCGGCGTAATAGTTGATTACATAGGTAGCGATGAAGTACTAGGAAAAGATTTAGCCATGCATATTGCTGCTAGCAAACCAATATGTGTTTCCAAAGAACAGGTATCAGCAGATTTGTTGGCGCGTGAGCGCCAAATTTATACGGTACAAGCTACAGAAAGTGGAAAATCTAAAGATATCGTTGCAAAAATGGTGGACGGACGTATTGCTAAATATCTTGCTGAAATAACGCTGCTCGGTCAACCTTTTGTCAAAAATCTTGACCAGACAGTGGAAAAATTGCTTATGACAAAATCTGCCACGGTCAACGGCTTTACTATGTTCAGCGTGGGCGAAGGGATTGAAAAAAAATCTTGCGATTTTGCTACTGAAGTAATGTCGCAGATTAGTCAAGTATTAGAAAATAATTCACCACAGCTAAATTAACTATTGTTGCTATGCGTCCACGACTATTATGGCCTATAAACGTATCCTGTTAAAGCTTTCTGGTGAAGCCCTGATGGGCGATGATGATTACGGTATTAATCCCACTGTAATAGAGCGTATTGTTTCAGAAATTGCCGAAGTAACTAGGCTTGATGTTGAGGTGGCAATTGTGATCGGCGGAGGGAATATTTTCCGTGGCATGACATCATCGGCCAGTGATAAGGTGGACCGTACCACAGCCGACTACATGGGCATGTTGGCAACTATCATGAATGCCTTAGCGCTACAGGATGCAATACGTCATGGTGGACTGGAAAGTCGTGTGCAATCAGCACTACGTATTGATCAAGTTGTGGAACCTTATATCCGTGGTAAGGCAATGCGTTATCTAAAGGAGGGCAAGGTGGTTATTTTTGCAGCTGGTACTGGCAACCCGTTCTTTACTACTGACACTGCCGCCGCATTACGTGGTTTGGAAATGAATGTAGACATCGTTCTCAAGGGAACCAAGGTTGATGGAGTGTACTCAAACGACCCTAAAACTGACCCTGATGCCAAGCGTTATCGGAGTTTGTCTTTTGATGAAGCCATCACCAAAAATTTGAAAGTAATGGATGCTACTGCACTCACCTTGTGTCGCGACCAAAAATTGCCACTCAATGTTTTCAGTATTTTTAA